>Ga0302221_10002683_pt1 | contig 11005 bp, 9 predicted proteins | sample II_Palsa_E2_1_FD_193517 | JGI IMG/M metagenome (GOLD analysis project Ga0302221, IMG submission 193517) | Peat permafrost microbial communities from Stordalen Mire near Abisko, Sweden - II_Palsa_E2_1 | ecosystem: Environmental > Terrestrial > Soil > Palsa > Peat permafrost | place: Sweden...
CGCTGTACTGGGCCACGGAGTACGACTGGCGCAAGTGCGAGGCGAAACTGAACGCCCTGCCGCACTTCATCACCGAGATCGACGGGCTGGACATCCACTTCATCCACGTCCGCTCCGAACACCCCAACGCGCTGCCGGTCATCATCTCCCACGGGTGGCCCGGCTCGGTCATCGAGCTACTCGCGGTCATCGACCCCCTCACCAATCCCACCGCCCACGGCGGCAGCGCAGCGGACGCCTTCGACGTGGTGATCCCGTCGATGCCCGGCTACGGGTACTCCGCCAAGCCGCAGCAGACCGGCTGGGGCCCGGACCGCATCGCTCGGGCCTGGACCGAGCTGATGAAGCGCCTGGGCTACACCCGGTTCGTGGCCCAAGGCGGCGACTGGGGCGCGATCATCACCGACGTGATGGCCGCGCAGGCCCCCCCGGAACTGCTCGGCATGCACACCAACATGGCCGGCGTTGTTCCAGCCGATGTCTCAACGGCGCTCGCGCGCAACGTCCTGGGGGCCGGCGGCCCGCCGCCATCCGGTCTGTCCGCCGAGGAAAGCCGCACCTACGAGCAGCTGAACTTCTTCTACACCAAGGGCATCGGCTACGGGATAGAAATGATTACCCAGCCGCAAGCGCTCTACGGGATCGCGGACTCACCCGTCGGGCTAGCCGGCTGGATGATCAACCATGACGCGGCCAGCTACTCCGACATCGCGGTCGCCGTCGCGGGGCACCCGGTCGGCAACCTGACCCGGGACGAGGTCCTGGATAACGTCACGTTCTACTGGCTGACGAACACCGGGATTTCCTCCGCGCGGCTGTACTGGGAGAACACGTTCGACTTCTTCGGCGTCCACAACGTCAACATCCCGGCCGCCGTGAGCGTCTTCCCCAACGAGATCTACAAGGCCCCGCGCAGCTGGGCCGAGAAGGCCTACCCCAAGCTCGTCTACTTCAACGAGGTCGACCGGGGCTGCCACTTCGCCGCCTGGCAGGAGCCGACGCTGTTCACCGCCGAGGTCCGCGCCGCTTTCCGGTCACTGCGCTAGACCACCGTTCAGACGTTCACACGCACTCTGGTTCGGCGGGATCCCGACTGGCTCAACTCCGGGCCACCCGGGACCGCCAGCCGGACAACTTCTAAGGATCTGTCATGACAGCACATTGGCCGGTGCCCGCCGGACTGCACACATCCTCGACCCGGCTGCCCGTCGAGAGCAGGCTGCCTTCCTTCGACGGTGCGACCGGATGGCTCAATTCGCCGCCGCTGACAGCCTCCGGCCTGCGCGGGAAGGTCGTTCTGGTCAACTTCTGGACCTACACCTGCATCAACTGGCTCCGCCAGCTTCCCTACGTCCGCGCCTGGGCCGGCCGATACTCCGGCCACGGGCTGGTCGTCGTCGGGGTGCACACCCCCGAATTCGGGTTCGAGCACAATCCCGGCAACGTCCGCCGCGCTGTGCAGGACATGCGGGTCGATTACCCGGTCGCGATCGACAACGACTACGCAGTATGGAGCGCCTTCGCCAACCACTACTGGCCGGCCCTGTACTTCGCCGACCCGCAGGGACGCATCCGCCACCACCACTTCGGCGAAGGCGAATACCAGCAATCGGAAATGGTGATCCAGCAACTGCTGGCCGGGAACGGATCCGCCGGCCCAGATCATGAGCTGGTATCCGTCGATGCCCGCGATGCGGAAGCACCCGCCGACTGGGCCGCCCTGAGATCAGCAGAGAACTACACCGGCTACGAACGCACCGAGAACTTCGCGTCCCCCGGCGGCGCAGTACCGGGAAAACGTCACGCCTATGAGGCCCCGGCGCAGCTGAGACTCAATCACTGGGCCCTGTCCGGGGACTGGACAGTGGAGGAACAGGCCGTCACGCTGAACCAGGCCGGCGGGCAGATCGCGTACCGCTTCCACGCCCGTGACCTGCACCTGGTCATGGGGCCCACCGCAGCGGGCACGCCAGTGCGGTTCCGCGTACTCATCGACGGACAGCCGCCCGGTGCAGCGCACGGGGCCGACGTTAACGACCAGGGCCGCGGAACGGCGACCGAACAACGACTACACCAGCTCATCCGGCAGCCCAGCCCCATCACCGACCGCACCTTCGAGATCGCCTTCCTCGATCCCGACGTCCAGGCCTATGCGTTCACCTTCGGCTAGACCAGGCAGGCCCCGGCCAAGCATGGCTCGGAGCCGAGCTCTATGCGGCTAATGCCACTTGTCAGCCCACCGCCTCCGGCGCGAGGCTGCGCTCAATAGAGTTCGATTCTGATTTGGTCACTGTCATCGAGGATGTAGGTGATGTTATTGCCATTTTGCTGGCTCCATCCGAGCGGCAGAAGGTAGTAAGTTCCAGACCTGGTAATCAGCAGGCGGAGCCCTTGGTACCGGTAGTGGTAGAGGTACTGTCTGTTCAGAGGCTGTTCTGTCACACCGGGGCCGTGCAGGGCCAGCGGCTGGATGCTGTACACGGCGACGGCCGTACGCGTGGGAAGGCCGCGTACAAGATCCTCGGCCGCCCCGATTCCTACGGCGTTGGCGTACAGGGAAGCCGCCCACAAGCCGCAGACCGCCGCGACGACGATGGCGAGCGCATAAGGAAAGTGGCCACGGCGGTCCGCACGGGTCGGCCAGGTCATGATCAGCAGACCGCCGCCCAGCAAGATCGGCACCAAGTACGTGCTGGGGTGAAAGTATCCAGCCGTAGCGATCCAGGCCAGGACTGCCGCGGTGGCTGTCATGGCCGCTCCGGTCCCGATCAGCATGGCCCGGCCGGTCCGCGGCTGGTGGCCGCTCGCCGAGGCCAGTCGCCGGAGTCGGGCGGCTCCGGGTACGTGGGGAGCCACCCGGTGACCAACGACTGTCACGAACTTCGTCATGTCTAGGCCCCAGGCCCGCACGGCGGTGACCGCGATCAGGAGGGCTGCGGCAAATACGAGCGACGGGCTGAACAGACTCAGGCTGCGCAGTATGTATTCGACGATGCCGACATCGAGGTCAAGTGGCCGGACGTGGAAGTACCCGTAAAGCGCGTCCTCGTACGCCCAGCCCATGTACACCAGAACCGCGATCAGCAGAGACGAGTTCGCGACAACCAGCCCAGCAATTCCACGTGCCAGAGATGGCGGTGCCGAACCGGGATCAGGCTGGCCGTTCAACTCGAAGGGACCGGAGAAGGACTCAAGGACTCAGCAGGCGGAGGCGTCGATGGGGGCACTGTTACCGGGCCTCCGACGCCCCTTTGCGTTGGCGTTGGTGGCACCTCAACTGGGCCTCCGACGCCCCCTTGCGTTGGCGTTGACGTTGACGCTGGCGTAGATAGTGGGGGCACAGAATCGCCTCCCTCTGTATAGGAGGTGCTGGAAGTCGGCGTCGGTGTCGTCCCACCCGAGCTGTGCTGTGGGCCGCACCCGGCACTCGCCACGGCAATCAGCACAACCACTGCGACCACCAGCACCACAGATGAGCTGCGCCGAGCGGGCGGTACGCCTGTCTCATCGACGCCTCGGTGGGTCCGGTCCATTAGCCTCAGACCACCTTAATCCAAGCTCATCCTGCTATTCCCGGCCGATCACTAGCCCACACATAGACGGAGGCGAGAGGAGGGTTTTTGATACCTGCCAGATTGTCCGAAGCGCATGGCAAACGACGAGCCGTCACGTGATAGCTGCAACCAATGCACCCGCCGTCAGCCAAAGCCGCGCCCGCCAGTTGCGGGCCGCTGTCGGTATAGCCTGACGGCAACGATGGCAACCGTCAGCGCCCTTGCGCAGCCGCAAACAGTCGCCCACTCTGGCAATCCTGATCTGAGCTTGGGGATCCGCTACCCGTGAAAAGCGGACGCTTGGACGTCTGTGGACCACCCGCGGACCAGTTAGTCTCTTGCACAGATGTCTGCGCAGGTAGTGGTGGAACCAAGCTACCGCCTCCGGAGCCGTGTGCGTAGGTTCGAATCCTACTGGTGGCGCAAAATCGAACAATATTGCGAATGAAAGACCGCGAGCGATAACGCCCTGGTCTGCGGCGAAACGGAACGGCTGTTACCGCCTCGCCGCCATGTGCATTCAGGGGTGCCTGCCTCGCGGACGCCGGCTCGCCAACAATTTGCAATCCGCACCGCCATCGTCGGGCTTACATGCGGGTAGGTGCGTTGCTGATGAGTGGCTTCCAGTCGGCTTCACAGACCTTCTGTCACGCCAGCTTGCTTCTAGCGGTACCACTTTGCCGTACCAGAACACTGGTACCATAATGCTGTACCAATCGAAGGAGTTTATGGTGGCCATCACCGCGAGTGAAGCACGCAAGCGGTTGTTCCCGCTGATCAAGCAGGTCAACGACGACCGGGCTCCCGTCGAGATCATCTCCAACCACGGCAGGGCGTACCTCGTCGCAGCTGACGACTACGAGTCAATGGAAGAAACCGACTACCTGCTGCGCTCGCCCGCCAACGCAGCCCGACTCATGACCGCCGCCGAAGAAGTGCGGCATGGCCGTCACTTGCTCACCAAGACCATGGCAGAACTTGAGACCATGGCCGACGAGGACCAGCCGCTTTGAGCAACATCGTCTTCCACCCGCAAGGCTGGGAGGACTTCACCTACTGGGCCACCGCCGATAAGAAAATGCTGCGCCGCGCGCTACGGCTGATCGAGGAAGCGCGGCGCACCCCGTTCGAGGGCACCGGCAAACCAGAGCCGTTGCGCCGCAATCTCGCAGGCTTCTGGTCCCGGCGAATCGACGACGAGCACCGCCTCGTCTACGGCGCAACTGATGATGAGCTGATCATCATCCAGGCCCGGTATCACTACGACGGCTGACTAGGCCGCCTCTGTCACCATAATCGGGCCTATCTGCGCCGCGGGCTCAGTCTGTCGCGTCCAGATCATAGGGACGGCGCATCAGAGGTTCACCGGCCAGCCGCACGGTTAAGGCCAGGGCCCTGGTCTTCCGCCAGACTCCCTTTCGTCCGGGACCTGGCTGCCTCATCGCGCCCCGGTACGGTTCAGGGCCACCCGGCATGCGTCGAGGTAGGAGCGGAAAGTCTCAACCCCGCTCCGGTCGAGCTCGGCTGTCATGTCCTGTTCCAGGGCGGCGACTGCCGCGGCGTACTCAGCAAGGAGCTTGTGCCCTGATGCGGTGAGGCTGACGACGAGCTCGCGCCGGTTGTCTGGGTTCCGGTCCCGGCGGACGAGCTTTCGTCGTTCCAGGTTCGCGACCAGGTCCGCGGTCGATTGCGGGGTCACGAAGGAGTCGCGCGCCAGCTGGGCCGGGGATAGGCCATCGTGGTGATCGAGGACGGTTAGCGCCGTGTACTGGAGCGCAGTGATACCTGCGTCCCTGAGGATGTCGTCCAGCCGCGCCCGGACCGCAAGCTCAAGTTGCTTGACCATGTACAGCAACGACGGGCGCCCCGATCCGGCCACGCCGCTCGATATGCCAGGTGGCTCAGTTTCGAGAGTCATGTCCTCGAGCGCCCTATCCTCCCGCCGGCCTTGCGAGCTTCGCTGCACTGCATGCCCGATTTCTGAGATTCATCCTAGCAGAGTATTGACAGGAAACCTGTTGGTCATCAGGATGCAATCAACAGGATTCCTGTCAATGCGTCCGGCCGTCAGCTAGTCGGCTGACGGCGCGGGGGCTCCGAATCCACAGTCATATGCAGACAAGGGAGTCAACGATCATGGCGCGACAGCTACCGCCCGGAGTAAGTGAAGAGTCCTTCCAGGCTGCACTGGCGGCGTTCACCGAGATCGTCGGCGAGAAGTGGGTGGTATCCCACGAGGCCGAGCTGGCCAAGTACGGCGACCCATATCCCGTCGGAGCGGATCTCGCGGGGGGCCCGTCGGCGGTGGTCTCGCCCGGATGCGTCGAAGAAGTCCAGGCGGTCGTTCGGGCCGCCAACAAGTACGGGGTGCCGCTCTCCCCGGTGGCGACAGGAAAGAACAACGGCTACGGCGGCGCGGCGCCGCGGCTCGCAGGCGCTGTCGTGGTCAACACCGGGGCGCAGATGAACAAGATCCTCGAGGTCAACGAGAGGTACGGCTACGCCCTCCTGGAGCCGGGCGTCTCGTATTTCGACCTGGCTAAATACCTGGAAGACACCAACAGCACCCTGATGCTCGACTGCCCCGACCTCGGCTGGGGAAGCGTCGTCGGAAACGCGCTGGACCGCGGCGTCGGCTACACGCCTTACGGGGACCACTTCATGTGGCAGACCGGCCTGGAGGTCGTGCTTCCCCAGGGCGAGGTCATGCGAACCGGCATGGGCGCGATCCCCGGGAGCAACACCTGGCAGCTGTTCCAGTACGGGTTCGGCCCGTTTCCGGATGGGATGTTCACCCAGTCAAACCTGGGCATCGTCACCAAGATGGGCATCGCGCTGATGCAGCGTCCGCCCGCGTCGCTCACCTACCTGATCACGTTCGAGAACGAGAACGACCTGGAACAGGTCGTCGACATCATGCTCCCGCTGCGGATCAACATGGCACCGATCCAGAACGTCCCGGTGCTGCGAAACATCATCATGGACGCCGCAGCGGTGTCGAAGCGGACCGAATGGTACGACGGCCCTGGCCCGCTGCCAGCCGAGGCGATCCAGCGGATGAAGTCAGAACTCAACCTCGGCCACTGGAACTTCTACGGCACCCTGTACGGGCCTCCGCCCATGATCGACATGTTCTACGGAATGATCAAGGACGCTTTCGGCCAGATCCCGGGAGCGAAGTTCTACACCAACGAGGAGCGCCACGACCGCGGCGGTCACGTCCTGCAGGACCGCCACAAGATCAACAACGGCATCCCGAGCCTCGACGAGCTCCAGCTGCTCGAGTTCGTCCCGAACGGCGGACACATCTGTTTCTCCCCGGTGTCCGCACCAGACGGCAGGGATGCCCTGCGGCAGGCGCAGATGGTCAAGCAGCGCGCTGATGAGTACAACAAGGACTACGCCGCCCAGTTCATCGTCGGGCTCCGGGAAATGCACCACATCTGCCTGTTCCCCTACGACACAGCGGACCCGCAGGCTCGCCAGGAAACACTGGACATGACCAGGGCCCTCGTCCGGGAGGCCGCCGCCGAAGGCTATGGCGAGTACCGCACCCACAACGCGCTGATGGACGAGGTCATGGGCACCTACAACTGGGGCGACGGTGCGCTGCTGAAGTTCCACGAAGCGGTCAAGGACGCCCTTGACCCCAACGGCATCCTCGCGCCGGGCAAGTCCGGCATCTGGCCTGCGCGTTTCCGCGGCCAGGGCCTGTGACGGGGGACTCACGATGACTGACACCAGCATCGACGACGGCCAGCTCTACATCGGCGGCAAGTTCACTCAAGGCTCCAGCGGCCGCCGATTCGACGTCACCGACCCATCCACCGGAGCCGTCGTCGGGACCGTGGCCGATGCGGACCCCGCCGACATCAACACGGCCGTCGCCGCGGCGCGCCTGGCGTTCGACGAGGGCCCGTGGCCGAGGATGAGCGGCCGGGAGCGGGCCCGGATCCTGCACAAAGCCGCCGACCTGATTCGCGCCCGCGCCGAGGAGATCGTCCGGCTGGAGAGCCTCGACGTGGGCAAACCCGTCAGCCTGTGCCTGCCCGTGGACGTGCTGACCACGGCCGAGCAGTACGAGTACTACTCGGCCCTCGCTCAGTCCGTGGACGGCGCGACACGGCCGATCCCGATCAACGCGCATGCCTACACCCGGCGCGAGCCGCTGGGTGTCGTCGCAGCCATCACACCGTTCAACTTCCCGCTGATCCTGTCAACGTCCAAGATCGCGCCCGCGCTCGCGGCAGGCAACGTGGTCGTGCACAAGCCCGCCGAGGACACGCCGCTCAGCGCCTTGTTCATGGCCTCGCTGCTGAGTGAGGCCGGGGTGCCGGACGGTGTCGTTAACGTCGTGACCGGGCACGGATCGGTCATCGGCGACACCTTGCTGGAGCATCCTGGCATCGACAAGATCGCCTTCACCGGATCCACCGCCGTAGGGCGGCACGCCGCCTCCATCGCCGGGCGGAACCTCAAGCCCGTCACCATGGAGCTCGGCGGCAACGCGGCCAACGTCGTGTTCGCCGACGCCGATCTGGACAAGGCGATCGGCGCTGTTATCAAAGGGTTCGTCTTCAATACCGGGCAGTTCTGCATGGGCGGCCCCCGGCTGCTGGTGGCCCGGGAGCTGTACGACACCGTCCTGGGCATCCTGGCGCAGGCCGTTCCCGGCGTCCCGGTGGGCGATCCCCGTGACCCCGTTACCGTCGTCGGGCCGATGGCCGGGGCGCGTCACCGCGACAAGGTCGAAGAGTACGTGGCCCTCGCCCGCCACGAGGGGGGGCGCATCATCTGCGGCGGGGAGCGCCTCGAACTGGGCGGCGGCTTCTACTACCAGCCGACGGTCATCGCCGGCCTCGCCAACGACTCCCGCGTCGTGCAGGAGGAGATCTTCGGGCCGGTCCTCACCGTCCAGCCGTTCGATTCCGAGGACGAAGCGGTCGCCCTAGCCAACAGCACCCGTTACGGACTGGCCGCCGGGGTGCAGACGACCGATCTGGCCCGGGCGCACCGGGTCGCGGCCGGACTTCAGGCCGGCATTGTCTGGGTCAATGACTGGGCCATGCTCGACCCGGCGATCCCGTTCGGCGGGGTCAAGGACTCCGGCTTCGGCCGCGAATACGGGCCTGAGGCCCTGCAGTCCTACACGAAGGTGAAATCCGTCGTCGTGTCCCTCGCCTGACCTTTGACCTGCTTGCCTGCCTGGGATGCGCCGGGCGCTATCTCACCGAGGAGACCTGCTATGACCAGCACTCGCGCCGCCGTCGTCGAAGCCGGCGGAGCCCCGTTCACACTGTCCGACGTCGAACTGGACGAGCTTCGCGAGAGCGAGGTTCTCATCCGGATGACCGCGGCTGGCCTGTGTCACACCGACCTGGGTGTCGCCAGCGGCGGACTGCCGTTCCCGCTGCCCGGAGTTCTGGGCCACGAAGGCGCTGGGATCGTCGAGCAAGTCGGCAGTGCCGTCACGGCCATCCAGCCGGGTGATCACGCCATCCTGTCGTTCACATCCTGCGGAACGTGCGCCAACTGCCGCGACGGGCACCCGGCGTACTGCGCAACCTGGCTGCCCGCCAACCTGATGGGCGGGAAACGGCCTGACGGCAACGCGACCCTGCGCCGAGACGGGCAGCCGCTCGGCGGGCACTTCTTCGGGCAGTCGTCGTTTTCCGAGCGGGCCATCGTCGACGCGCGCAGTGTGGTCAAGGTTGATCCCGGGGTGCCGCTGGAGCTGGTCGCACCGCTGGGCTGTGGCGTCCAGACCGGGGTGGGAGCGGTCTGGAATGTGCTCGCGCCGCGGCCGGGAAGCACGCTGGTCGTCCTCGGGGCAGGCGCGGTGGGGCTCTCCGCGGTCATGGCCGCCGCGATGTCCCCGGCCGCCCGCATCATTGCCGTCGACCGGGTCGCTGAGCGGCTCGAGCTGGCCCGCGAACTCGGCGCGACCGACACCATCGAAGCTGGCACGGGCAGCCTGGCCGAGGTCATCGGAGAGCTCACCAGCGGAGCCGGCGCGGACGGTGTCGTCGAAACCACCGGGAGCACCGCGGTGCTGCGGCAGGGAGTTGATGCTCTCGCGGCCCGGGGCACTCTGGTGATCGTCGGCGCTCCGCCGTTCGGCTCCGAAGTCTCCGTCGACGTCAACGCCATGCTCGCTGGCCGCACCGTCGTCGGGCTCACGCTCGGCGACAGCGAGACCCAGACCCTGATCCCGGCCCTGGTGTCCCTCGTCGGCCAAGGACGCTTGCCCGTCGGCCGGCTCATCACCGAATACGCATTCGAGGACATCGGGCAGGCGGCGCAGGACATGTCGACGGCCAAGACCATCAAGCCCGTCCTGCGGTTCTAAGCCCACGCTCAAGCCACCGCCCAGCCCTGCGACGACATCAAGACGCAGATGCTGCGGCTATCGAAGGAGAACATCATGAACCTGTCCGGCAAGGTCGCCATCGTGACCGGCGGCGGCCGCGGCCTCGGGCTGGCCTACGCGCAGGCACTGGCCAGCGCGGATGCCATGGCCAAGGCGTGGCCCTCCTCGTTCGCCGATCACGAGCAGAAGGTTGGCCAGCAATTCCCGGAGCCACCGCAATGAGCATCGACCTCGCGAGCGTGACCGCGATCGACACGCATGTGCACATCGAAGCCGACGCGCACGGCTGTTTCGCCCTCGATGACGAGCTGATCGCCGCGTCCGCCAAATACTTCCGGGCCGACGACGACCGGACCCCCACCCTGGACAAGGTCGCCGACTATTACCGGTCCCGGAACATGACCGCGGTCGTGTTCACCGTGGACGCCCACACCGCGACCGGCCACAAGGCGCTATCGAGCCGCGAGATCGTCGAGGGGGCCGCCCGGCACTCCGACGTGCTCATCCCGTTTGCGTCCGTCGACCCGCACGACGGCGCCGCGGCGGTCGACTTGCTGCGCGAGCTGGTCACGGCGGGAGCACGCGGGCTGAAGCTGCATCCGTCGCTGCAGGGTTTCCGCCCCGACGATCCGGCGTTCTCCCCGCTGTACGCGGCTGCGGCGGATCTGGGCGTGCCGATCATCTTCCATACCGGGCAAACCGGGATCGGTGCTGGCCTCCCGGGCGGGCGGGGCATCAAACTGCGGTACTCCGACCCGATGCTGCTCGACGACGTTGCGGCTGATCACCCCGGCCTCACCGTGATCATGGCGCACCCATCGGTGCCGTGGCAGGACGCGGCGATCTCGGTCGCGACCCATAAGGCGAACGTGTACATCGACCTGTCAGGCTGGTCGCCGAAATACTTCCCGCCTCAGCTGGTCCGGGCCGCGAACGGGCTGCTGAAGCACAAGGTCATGTTCGGCTCCGACTATCCGCTGCTGACCCCCGACCGGTGGATGAAGGACTTCGCTGCCCTCGACATCAAGGACGAGGTCCGGCCGCTGATCCTGAAGAACAACGCGATCCGCGCCCTGGGGCT
>Ga0302221_10002684_pt1 | contig 11003 bp, 1 predicted proteins | sample II_Palsa_E2_1_FD_193517 | JGI IMG/M metagenome (GOLD analysis project Ga0302221, IMG submission 193517) | Peat permafrost microbial communities from Stordalen Mire near Abisko, Sweden - II_Palsa_E2_1 | ecosystem: Environmental > Terrestrial > Soil > Palsa > Peat permafrost | place: Sweden...
GACATGTGGCTACTTGCAATTAAGGCTAAGCTACGCGTTAACGGAGCTGCGCTCGGTGACTCGATTGCGTAGTTCTATTATGTTTACAATCGACTCGAGTCTATAGTATAGTCGATTGTCCTCCCTTAGCTAGCCCGCGTAAAAGAAGACGAAGTCTGGTCTTACTAGTTAATACTTGACTAGCTCGAACGCGCATACGATAATCTAAATCGGACCTAAGAAGCCGAAGAACGACTCTACCGAATCGAGCAAGGCACTAACCCTTTGCCGGTATATATACTTCGATTCGAGCGCCAATTGTACGAGGCTAGGGGTCACAAATGGTCTGATAATTGTAAAATTGCTTCTTTTCGGTATAGCTTGTTTGCTACAATTAAGAACCGCCTAGCAGCATAGCTAAAGCTCCTTACTAAGTACTCGCGGTTCTTACAAGTGGTCTAATAGCTCTCTTCGCGCTCTGCTTTTGCTCCCTCGGTTCCTTTTACTCCCTCGGTCCCTTCTACTCCCTCGGCGCCCTTTACCCGATTTACTCGCCCCTCGAATGCCTACAGCAACCCAATAGACTTGTCGACCCTCGAGGTAAACGCGATCGACGTCCCTCTAGCTCACGCGCGTGTACAACATGCCTCTCCTTCTCTTACTCGACAAACATATAAGGAATTAGGCGCGTGCTTACGCTATGGCTCGTACAACTATTGGCTAGAGGAGTGCCTTAGGCCGGCTCGTCTTAATAGTGCATCGCGGTTAGCTAGAAGCTTTGGGAAAAGGGTGCTAGTTAAGGCCCCGGATTACGACTCGGATACCGGATTACAAGCCTCTTCTTAGAAGTTTAGGGATAACTATATATTAGACCGGTTAGATTGGACAAAGCGGGTTTAATTGCTTAAGGACAAGCTCTTTCTTTTAAGGGGGGGGTAATATTACAGTTTTGCGCTAGCACGTGCAGCGCTAACCTTGATTAGGCTAAGGTTAGCGAACTTAGGATATTTAAGCATGCGATGCTTCATGTTTCTTACTTCCTTCTTTAGCTTTGTATAGTCGTAATTAAGACCCTTCTACTTTGTCTTCCTTTCTAGGCCCTGAAGCTGGCGCTCGTGACATATTTGCAGTTTAACCGTTTTAAGATATAGTTTAAATAATAAGTTATAGCGTAAGAATCCCGTCTAGTAATAAGACGCTTGTGAAGCTAATTAAATCGCATATAATAGAGTTTGCAGTTAACGATATTACTAAAATTAGCTAAAATAACTTACTTTAAAATTATCTTATAATAAAGCTTAAGTAGAAGAATCTTATACTAGCTCTCGCAATATCTTATTTGTAGCGAATACCCGATTATTTATTTGATAACATTATTATAAAGAAGGGTTGTGGTTTAATTATGCTCTTTTAATATAGCATTTAGCTTTAATTGTAATTCTTAAGTCTACTAACACATGTGCTAATAGACTGCTTAGGGTTAGCAAGACGCTAACTACTAAAGCGCTATCGGAGCACTTGCAAAGACTGCTTTATACTGTGGGTATTCCTTTTAAAGATGCTACTCTTTATATTAATGTTTTACAAATATTTGCTAAGGATTTAAGCAGCGATATAGCAAAGCTCAAGAAGCAGCTTTCGCTTTACTTTAAGCTTATAAATTACTAAAACGCTTTACTTCTTCTTAATAAAGCCGATGTATTTTTGCATAAGCGTAATATAAATTATACTTATAACTTACTTGTTTTAATATTTTTACGCAAGTTAAAATATTATTAAGGAATTATGCTCTTTACTACTAACCGAGTTAAGGATTTTAATAATGCAATTTAAAGCAAGATCTACCTTACACTTTAATATAATCTTTTAAATATTAACACGAGAAAGGGGATTTAGAATATCTTTTTTTAAAATGTAATTATAGCTAGCAAGAAAGTAAACTATAATAACAAGAACCTTAACGACCTTGCAAAGCACGATTTTAATAGTCGCTAAGTATATGCTTATTTCTTCGAAGTTATAAGTTTATACGCTAATAAGTTCCTCTTTCAAATTGAGAATATTATTTAAGCAACGCATGCCTTAGCATCTTAAGAAAGGGCTATAACGTCTTATTCTTATTTAGAAATTGTTATTAACTCGGGCAAAGAATTCGAAATTAACGCACAAAGAAGCTCTTTTAAAAATATATAATCTTATTTATAGTCTAGTATTTAAGCTATATATTAACTCTCTTTATTGCCTTTGCTCTCGTTTTTAGTAAGTTTATAAAGTGATAATAAGAAAGGGATTGTCGCGCGTTATTTTATAAAGTTATTATTAATGTCTATATATTTATGCGTTCCTTGTTATATAATTAATTTAAAATATAGTTAAAGCGTAAAATTCGCTACTTTAATAATTAAAATTGTTCTTTCGGTTGCAATATCTTAGCTTTTAAAATGTTTTAAGGCGCGCTAAAGACTATACTTTTGTAATTTGCTAAGCACGCGTTAGCTATAAAGCGCTATTAGTTTAAAGATAAGAGGCCACTTTGCAATTATTAGATAATTTATGCGATATTAACAAAAATATAATCTTATTCTTAAAAGCTAAGATTTTTAGCTTTATACTAGGATTCTTTATTAGCTCTCATTTAGCCTATTAAAAGCCGGCTTAAATTAAGTTTAAGTATAGCTAAAATTAGCCGCTAATTACCCTTTTATCTATTAAAGGGGGCTCGAAATAGGCTTTATAATATAATGTCAAGAATTATACAATATTCAAGGGACTTAAAGTTTAAAGTTATATAGCAAAGAGTTTTAAAGTTCGCTTGCAATTTAGCCTTATATTAGCTACAAGCCTTAAGATATAGCTTCGATAAACTTCTTTTTTAATTATATATTGCAAAATCGAAAAGACCCTTACTAACACTTTACTCTTCTAATTAAACATCTTTTACTAAGACATTTTCTAGTTATATTACATATCGCAAGGAATATAAACCGGTAAAAGTAGTTTAATGCAATTGTAATTGCTTATTTTAAAAGTATTAAAATAAGGACTACTTAAAGACTTAAAAGTATACCTCTTACGCGTATATTATATATTTATTATAACTTAATAAGCTACAAAATCGGGACCTTAGCTAGTATAATAAGTTCCTTTTAACAATGGTATAATCGTCTAGCATTAACGCATCCTCTTATACTTAGCTAATCTACTCTTCTAATAATATTTTATAAGCTATTAAGTAAAAGGAGAGGGGGGAAGGGAAGCACTAATTAAGCCTTACAAGCGCCTCCTTTTTAACGTGTTATTTAACTCTCCTTTCGATAATATACGATAAAATGCAAGGTTATTGCGCCTCGAATATAAAATTAGATTAAAAAAAGAGTATATAAAAATGTTAAGCTTAGCAAGTAACTTAACGCATGCCCTTTAAGCATATTATATCTAAACATTTAAGATAATCAAGTCTTCCCGACTTAATATCGACTTTAATTAGCGCTTTACTATCTCTTTTACTATTACTAATTTGCTTAAACTTGTTAAAGACCTTATTATTTAAGCCGCTTATAATTTCTTTATTATAGCTATATCTTACTAATACTTAAACGATAATAGCAATAATATTAATCCGGTTTAAGAATATTAGCATCCTAGCTTAAGTTGCGATTATCGAGAGTCCGACTATAATTGTAAACCCGAATATATTATTATATTAGTAGATACAAATAAGTTAATAGACTATATTAAGGGTAAATAGTTAGTAATTATCTAAATAAGGGATTTTTATAGCCCGGTTAATAATATTAATAATGCTTTAAAATGCATTTGAACATTTCCGGCAGTTTTTTGGCAATTTTCTAAGACTTAAAGGTAGAAATAGCAATTTAAATATAGCTTATATAAGTATAAAATCGAAAGCGGACATTCGGCAATAAGATAATAATAGCGCTAAGAGTATAGAAAAGTATAAAGACATCGTTTAAGAGGAACGCGTATAATAAAGGCTTAAAAGATATAATATATTAATTTAGCTTAATAGTTATTATATTTTAATCTTTCGCAAAGGCTTTACATTCCTTCGAGCAAGCTAATTAAAGGACCTTATAGTGAAATTGTAATAAGCAAGATATATTATAAGGGGAAAAGATTAGCTTTATTTCTTATAATAGTTTTACATTTTAGAATTTTATACTTTTAACCTCTTTGCAACTTAATATTAAGTGCTTTCCCTCCTCCTTATTCTTCCGAGCCAAATTTTTCTTTGCCTTTTTAAAAAGGCACTTCTTAACATCTTTTACTATTATATTCTTTAAAAGAAGATAAGCAATTTGCTAAAAGTAAAGTATTAATACTCATATATTTAAGCAAATTATCGCTTTCTTTACTATCTTTGCTATAAATAGCAGCTATAATATATAAACTTTAAAGTAATATATAATATATTAACTATACTTGCAAATAGTTAAAGCTATATCGACGCTATCAAATTTCCCTATTTTATAAGCTTTTATAATTAAAGTCTTTATTCTCTTATTTATTCCCTCGTTCTTTCTCTTTCTTTTTTTCCCCTTATTATCTTATTTAATCTTTAAAGTATTTATTAGTATTAAAAGGCAATTTGCTTAAAGCATTTAAAAGTTATCTATTATTTAAACCCTTAACTCGGATAGCTATCTTTAAAGACTTTTGTATAATAGCTAACAAAGGCATAAAAACCGATTTTAAGCTTATAATTATATAGTAAGGGGCTTAAATCGATTCCTTTTAAAGCAAAGTAATAAAGAGCTATATTTAAACCCTTAATCCTCTAAAATCTTAGCTAAAAAAAGGCTTAATCGGGCGATAAAAGGCTTAAATCGGCCCTTTTAAATCCAAGTAATATAGATATAGATGTGGATGTAGATATTATTTACTTTAACTTATCCTTTCTTAAATTTAAATAATAGATATAGATATAAATATAGATATTATTTACTTTAACTTATCCCTTCTTGTAAATCCAAGTAATAAAGAGCTAAATTTAGACCCCTTTAAATCTAAAAATAAGCTAAGCTTTATAATATGAGATTTTACTTAGTCCTTATTCTTTTTATTAAACTAAATAAGGGTTTTATAATTCTTAAAATTATAAAACCCTTGCTAGCTCTTACTTAAACCGGCTATAAAGACGCTAACCCCTTTTAGGGGTAATTAAAAGTATAGCGATAAGGAGTATAAGCTTAATAAATTAGCAAGCGTTAATATATTTATTATAAAAGATAAGATAATAAGTAATGCAAAATTTTTCGTAAATGCTATCTCTTATTAAAGCTTAAATAACAAACTTTTTTAGGAGTAAGGAGTAAAAATTAAGAAGAGGGTAAAGGGGGAAAGTTTAATGCATTACTTGCAAAAGAACCCTCGATATATTATTAAGAGATCCAAATTTTATCCCTTACTTCCTTTTTAAAAGTAATCCCCCGATATAAATTAAAAAAGAGTCAAATTTTAAGATTTCTCCTTTTCCGAAATTCTTAATATTGCTTAATAAAGATAAATATTACATTTTATAATTTAATATTTAAACTTGTTATATAACGCTATTAAAGATCTAAATCTTAATAAGTATATCAAAAATCACTTGTCTTAAATCTCGTTAACGACTATTTATAACAAAGCATAATAAAGAGAGAATTCGTTTAGCAAGCGAAGATTAGAAAGCGAAACTTGAAATTTGTACTCTTCGAAGATTAGACGCAATAGCTAAAACTTACTTTTATAAAGGATTAAAAAGGGCTAAGCAAGTTTAAGTTAAAAAAATTACTTTTAATAGAACTTGTATAGCAAGAGAATATTTTATAAGGATTATATAAAGTAAATAATATAAGTTGCAAATTAAGAAATAAGATAAAAATAAAATAAAAGCTTCGAAGGTTAAAGTTTGAGACTATAAAGGCTTTAAGGCAATTTTCTTTTTAGCTTTGCTCGCTAATATTATAACTAAGAGTTATCTTGCAAGAGTTATAAACTTATAAGAGCGTTTTCTTAAAGGCTTTACTATTAAAGGAATTATATCCTAGTTGCAATATTAATTTAAGAGTTATAATTTCCCCGAAGTATTCTCTTTATTGCTATATTAACGTGGGAGTCTTTTGCTAAGAGTTTTTTCTTAAAAACGTTCTCTTAAGATTACTATCTTAGAAGATTCCCCCTTGCTTTTATATTCTTATAAGAGCGTCCTCTTAGCATGCTTGCTCTCTTAGAAAATTTAATTTAAGTATAATAGCTAAGTAGCGTTTTACTAAAAGACTTGCTTATACTAATTAAAATAGAATATCTATTTTATTAAAGATATTTTTAGCATTAGTTATCCGACTAAAAAGGTTATATTATTATTAGCTTTAATTTTATTAAAGATATTTTTAACATTAATTATCCGACTAAAAAGGTTATATTATTGTTAGCTTTAATTTTATTAGAGATATTTTTAACATTAATCATCCGACTAAAAAGGTCATATTATTGTTAGCTTTAATTCTATTAGAGATATTTTTAACATTAATTATCCGACCAAAAAGGTTATATTATCGTTAGCTTTAATTTTATTAGAGATATTTTTAACATTAATCATCCGACTAAAAAGGTTATATTATCGTTAACTCTAATTTTATTAGAGATATTTTTAGCATTAATTATCCGACTAAAAAGGTTATATTATCGTTAGCTCTAATTCTATTAGAGATATTTTTAAATTTGATTATTTGACTAAAAAGGTTATTTATTAGCTCTATTTTATTAAGGATATTTTTACTATTAGTCACTTGACTAGAAAGATTAAATATTATTAGCCTTATTCTTTAGGCTAACTTTGAGACGACCGAGCTTCGACATTAATCCCTCCTCCTTAAACTTAAAATTTAAAGACATGCTAAATATAATAATTAACTACAATAGTCCTTAACTACTTCTTATACTTCAAAGACCGACTATTGCTTCTTGTATAGCTTTATAGCACTTAATTAGCTATTATATCTTAACATAAAACTGCTGCTATGTCTCTTTAGCTTTGCTTAGCTTTAAACCCTAGCTTTAAATCCTAGCTTTGCACCTTAGCTTTGCACTTTAAGGATCTTTGCATTAGTCTTACTATATTATATTTCAATTTATAAAGTTTTAACCTTTTTAGTCAAATTATTAACGCTAAAAATATCCTTAATAAAATGGCACTAACAATGTTTTAACCTTTTTAGTTAAATTATTACTATTAAAAATATTTCGGCTTAAGGCTAACAAATCCGTTTTCGCTAGCACCTTCTAACGTCTAGCGAGTAAATGCGCTAGCGTTAAGGCGCTAAATTTTGCTTTATTCGCCGGCGTTAAAGAGCAAGCGTTCCTTAAGCGCTAGCAAAATAGATGCTTGACTTGACTTGACTTGACTTGAATTCATAGACCGTCCTAGCTACTATTTAGCTGCTATGCGGCTTGCTAAACTATAAAACTATCTTATATTATAAGAAGTTTTTATATCGGAAGTTAAGATCCTTTAACAGGTGCTCTTAACTCTTATATGTACTATAATACCTAAGAAACTTAGTGCTTCGCCTTTAAGATGTCTCGTTTTGCAATACCGCTCCAAATTGCCCAAAAAGCCTAGTTTAAATTATAAAACTTGCAGCCTTCTTAGCTAGCTTAAGTGTGTTTAGGATTTCTTGTAAGTCCATCCTTGCTAGTCTTGTCGTTCCTTTATTTTAAACTTCTCTTTTAAGGTTATTAAATATAAGGCACGCTAAAAGGATATGTCGAATTGTTTAATTACCTCGTTTGTATTCATAGTCGGCACTTGTAATATCCGGCACTTTCTACTAAGAAAGGAACCATTTTAGCCTAATCTTCTTTGTGCGCATTTGCATAATAATTAAACTAAGGGGTTTTAGTAATGTTATATATAATTGTAAGATATTACATTTAAGGCTAAGAGTTAGTAAGCAAGTTATTCGGCTTATAATACTTGTCTCTTACTTTTAAGCCTATCGTTCTTGTATTAGTTAGTGCAACCTCGTCTTTGCTATTAACCCGAGGTTTTTGAGGTAATTTAATTTCGGGGCTATATTATCTAAATTAACTTTAATTAATCTTCCCCTTCTTCTTTATACTTGCTTTTACCTTATAGCTTCTTTCGCAAGCTTATTTGCTAGTTTATTCCCTTTTATTCCTTAATAAGCTAATATCTAGTAAAACTCCACGTTTATATTTTAACGGTTAGCCCTATTAAGGGTAAGGAGGATTAACTTAATAATATGTTACCTTAATTGACGCTTAAGCTTCTTAAGCGCTATAAGCGCTACTTGGTTGTCGGTAAAAACCGCTATTTTTTGCATATTAGCTCTTATAGCTATCTTAAGTCCTATTAAAATCCCGACTAGCTTAGTTGCGTAAACTATACTAGTCATTTCTTTGCTTAAGTAAGCAAAAGTGTGCGTGTTTAAGGTTAGTGCTACTACCGCCGCTTTAACTTTCTTATTAATTCCGCTCCCGTTAATATAAATAGCTAAATATTTATACGCTACAAAGATCTTATAGTAGTGCTTCTCGGCCGCCTCCCGGCTATCTTAGATAGTCACTTTAAGTGGCGTCTATTACAATTTAACGATATATGAGTCTCGGACTTCGAAGTCTTTAATTAGCTCCTCGCCTAGTTTCTTCCCTAAGCTATCCTTAAGTCGTTTAAGAGGGCTTTTGTGTATGCGGCGTCTTTTAAGCTAACTTTTGCTATTGCAGATGCTTGTTGCTATAGTGTGGATAAAGATGGACGTAAGTGTTAAGGTTAATAGGCTTATAAGGATGTTTATTGCTATCTCTTGTGCTCTTTCCTCTAATTGATAGTAAATTAAAAGTATAAAGAGTTTTGTGTTTAATGCTATTACTAAGGTAGCTCGGAATACACCCGATATTACCCTAATAGCCTCGAGTTATATCTTGCTTAATATTAACCGCATCTTAGCTATATAGCCTAGTTTGCTTTAAAGGGTATATTATACGGAGCATTTATATGCAAGCTAAGGGATAATTATGCTTTAGTATATTTGTTTAAGTGCTATTAAGCTCGATCCTTACGTGGATCTTGCAATAGCTTATAAGGCTTGCAACGTTGTTCTTACTTTCCCTTTAACATATTTGACGTGCGGTCCCCACTTAAGGGGTTAATCTAAGACAATGCTAAGGTAATGCGCTAAGAAGGACTGTTATATTATTGTGCTTAACAATATTAGGGGTTATTTTGTGTTATATTCTCTTAGCTCTCGCGTAAGGTAAACTAGCTAGTATTTTCCTAAGTCGAACCTCGAGTTGTGTGTTCTAGACTATCTCTCGGCTTCTTAGTATATACGTAATAAGTTCTAGTAGTTTTGTTTTATGCTTTAACTGTGTGCTAAGAAGTAGACATTATCGACTTAGCCTCCGGTTACTATGTCCGAGTCCTTGCAAGTAGCGTCTCCGAGAATATTCGCATTATAAAACAAGTATAAAATAAGTGAGATCGGGGACCCTTATAAGATGCCGGTGTTAATACTAAAGAGCTCGGTAGTGTGCTCTTTAAGTTAAATTGTTATCTTTCTATTTTGCAAGAAACTTGCGATTTAGCTTATAGTTTTCTTATCGACTCGACATTTCCGGAGGTTATAAAGTAGCTTAAAGTAAGAGACATAATCGAAAGCCCTTAACATATCGAGTAAAAGGAGGCTTGCGATATAGCCTTAGTCTTATATATAATAGATTTCTTCTATTAAGCGGTAAAGTGCGTGCTTTGTCGATATCCCCTTTTATCCTCCGAGGTGCCCTTTTAGCAAAAGCTTATATTTGCTAATAGCGTGTAAGATTTTGAGGGCTAAGATCGATTCTAATGCCTTCTTTAATGTATTAAGTAGTGCTATAAATTAATATAATTTAACGCTTATAAGGTCCTTCTTTTTAGGCTTCGGTAAGACTACTATTTTGGACTATCGGAAGTGCTCGGGGCAATATTATAAATCGATAAATGCATTAAATAATAAGACTAGTTATAAGGCGAGCTAAGGGAGTAGCTAGCGCAAGATATAAGCCGGAATACCGTCTCTCTTAAGGGCTTTCCTTAAGGCTATTCTCTTTATTGCTCTTTCTACTTCGTGTGCTATAATAACTAAAAAGGTAAGCTAATCTAAGTATAAGTTATTTTATGCGTTTGCTAGACTTACTTCGGGTAATACTAAGAAGAATGCTGCTTGTATTATTTTTGCTTTAGCTTAATGCTTATATTCTATCTCGCTATTTAGCTTGCAAAGTAGGGGAGTAAAGGACTTCCTTATTTTACCTTTGCGCGCCCACTTAGCAAGTCTTTAAAGCCTATCTTGGGTATTTACTGCTTCCCTTACTCTTAATCGGTGAGTGTCGCGTAGCGTCTTCTTAATAAGTTTGCCCTTATTATTGCGCGCTTAGCAATAAGCCTCCTAATTTGCCTCGAGTCTAGTCCTTTGAAAGTAGCGCCGCAACTATTTTGCTATTATTTAAGTAGCTTTGCATTCCTTTGTCCATCCGTGTATTAACTTAAGGCTAGGCTTCGCTTTTAGCGTAAATGCCTCGATCGCTTTAGTAATAGCATTAATAATGTCTTTTACTCTCTTGTCGAGCTTATCCCTCGACAAAATAGCCGTTAATAATAGCAAGTTCTTCTTAACCTCTTATATAAGAACCCTATAGTCGGTGCGCTATTACTATAACTATTCTAGTAATTTGCAAGTTTTTACCTTTATTATAATCGTTATTATTACAAGTAAGTGGTCTAATTAGTAATTTAAGTCTTCCTTAACCCCGCTAAAGACTTTCCTCTCTTAAGCTTATAAGGTGCCGAAGGCAAGGTCGATCGTGGCTTGCCCTTATTACTTATTATATATAATAGAGCTTAGCGGGAGTAAGAGCTTTATCTAATAATCCTTTATAAGTTATAGCAAGCTATCCGCTTAATAGTCTTGTGTTAAGTTTCCTTCCCCTCCTTATAGCAAGTAATAGAGGTTAAAGTCTTT
>Ga0302221_10002685_pt1 | contig 11002 bp, 2 predicted proteins | sample II_Palsa_E2_1_FD_193517 | JGI IMG/M metagenome (GOLD analysis project Ga0302221, IMG submission 193517) | Peat permafrost microbial communities from Stordalen Mire near Abisko, Sweden - II_Palsa_E2_1 | ecosystem: Environmental > Terrestrial > Soil > Palsa > Peat permafrost | place: Sweden...
AATACTATCTTATTGCAATCTCTTTTAAAATAGATAATTAGCTTATAAAGTCTAAGGTGTCCTATAAAGCCACGTCTCCCTTTTATAAATCACTTATACTATAAGAGCATTCCCTAATTTTAACTAGTCTAGCAAATCCAGGTTTCTTTCCCTTAAAAGTAGCTCTCTTCTTGCCCTAGCTCTTAGTTCTAGCCTTCTTATTAAGGGGGGACAAGTCTTTATCGTTAAAACCAAAATCTAAGTATATTTTAAGCTTTATAGCTGCTCTCTTAGCTTGTAAAGGTTCTAAAGCTTTAATTTATACAAGTATAAAAGTACTAGTTACCGGGAAGTCTTTAGTATTACTAATTCCTATGTCATTTGCTAATTTTAATACTAGAGTTGCAATTGTCTTAAAGTCCAGGAAATTAGTAGCAATATCGGGTTTATTATATAAGAACTAATTAAAATTAACTTCCTCCTTACTTATACCGGGTCCTATATCCTTATTAAGAATACTTACAAACTTTATTACCTTATTATGCTCTAGCTCTTATTATTCCTTAGCAAGCTATTTAGCTACTAGATTAACAACTAGCTTTTACTTTATAATTTATTCGGGCGTAAAGGCTTTCGGGGCATTAATAACAACTACTTCCTAATTTACAAGTTTATCCATAAACGCAAAAAATAGTTTATCGATATAAGTTCCCTTAATTAAGACTCCTAATTCTTTAAAAGTAAAACTTAGCTAGCTAAGCTTAAAGGCTCGCAATTTGTCGATTTTTAGCTATTAATTCTTTGCTAAAGCCCTCATATATTCTAGCGCAGCTCTAATATTGCTAGTAAAAAGTGCTAATTAGGCGTAAACTAAAGCTTCTCGGGCACGCTTTAAAGTTATTATGTTAATTAACCTAATAGCTTCTCGTAAAGCGATTTTCGATTTAAATAACTTACTTAACTAGCTATACACGTTCTTGCCATATTAAAAGTGTTCCTGCTAAATATACTAGCCAAACGCCTAAGCCCGTAAGCTCTTCTTGTCTAAAGTCTTAATTAATCTAACTAAAGCTTTGTAAGAGACGGCTCTAGCTTTCTCCATATCCTTTACAGCCTCTAAAAAAGCCTTATTTTAAATATTATATGCCGCTAAAGTGTCTCCCTCTAATTTAAGGGCTTCTCTATCTTAAACCATGTCCCTCTAGCTTAAGATCACATCCTCCACTTTTCCTTTAGCTTATAGTAGTCTAGCATTAAATGTCGTAATTATAGCAGCTTTTTCTCTATTTAAGAGGTCTTTAATAACATTTAAAGCTTAAGCTAAGCTTGTAACTTTAATACCGGCGATTTGCAGCTTTCTTAGTTTATAGCATACAAGTTTATAGCAAGCAACTAAGAGCTCTTCTTCCTTAATTTATTCGGCAAGGGTAAACCCTCTATTCGACATTTTAGCATCGTTTTCTTGCATTTTATAGTAAATTCGACGTTATTATATAATATAAGATGCGTAAGTAAGTTATAAGGTTATAAAGCATAAATATAAGGTTATATAAGTTTTAGTGAGGGTAAATATTTGCTATACCCAAAAATCGACTAGTTTATAACTAGAAGCTATATTCTAAATAATATAAGCTTTTAAATATATAAAATAAGAAGAAAAAACTAAAGAGAAAGTCTCTTCTTTAAAGTGCAAGTCCTTTGTTGCGTAAAAGTGAAAATAAGTTAGTATTATATGCGGAAAAGTCTTTTATAACATATTTATTTAAAGAGAAAAAGCAACTATAATGCTAAGAAATAAAAGTTTTAAGTCGAATATATATAGCTTTAAAAACTTAATTAAATTAAAGGAATAAATTAAAGGCTTTTTTAAAGGTAAAAGAGTGCAAAAGCGAGTACAAGTTAACCTTATCCCTCTTATATTTATTGCTTGTCCCAAGCAAGCAAAAGTAGGGTAAGTAAGGGTTTTTAATAAAGGGAAATGCGAGTATAAGTTAAAAGTAATAAAAATTTCACATATAATATAAAGAACTTCTCGTATAACAAGGGAGACTTTATATATAACAAAGGATAATAAGTAAAAACGTTCTAATAACTAAAAGCAAAATCAAAAAGCAACTAACAGCTAAAATAAGAAGGAAATACTAAGTTCTTCTCAAATAAAAGGCTTTATTTAGCGTTTTTGTTATTATTAGTCTTTTAGCTTTATTGTTATCTTATAATCGAAGCTTTTTAGCAAAACTTTAGCACTATTTGCGGCTTATACTAGCTTTTGCTAATTAATTGCATTTGCAAATTGCAATTGTTAATTAAGTCTTAGCTTAAGTAAAGTCCAGTTTTAGGTTTTATAGTCCTTTTTAGGCTATTTTTATATTTTAAGGTGTATAAGGGTCGAAATTAGAGTATCGGCAGCTATATATTTATAGTCGATAATAGCCTTTACTCCTAGTCCTTATCCTTATTTGCTAATTTAGCTTCTTTCTAGTTATTATTAAAGCAAACGTACTTCCCCTTCTCGGATTCCGGGAGTTTTAAAACTTATATTACAATTTTAGTGTCTTTCTCGATTTCTTAAATTATTTTAGCATAAAACTCTATAATAGCTTCCTTTTCTAGTTTTATATTAGTCCGGAATTCGACCTCCTTAAAAGTAAGCTCCGGAACTTTATCCTTATAAAAATACTAGTACTAATCTCTTTTAACAAATTGCTTTAGTCGGTTTCTTGCATATATATAGCATAAGAGAGTTTTATTTAATTCTTCTAGTTTATAAGTTCCCTTTAGCTAATTTGCCTCTTTAACTTTATATAGTCTTAGCTATTAGTATAAAAGCTTAATGTCTTTAGACTTGTCTTAATTAATATTCTTAATATTATATACTAAAACAAGATCTTTTACTTAAATTAATTTCTTACAAATCTAATATTTAGCATCAAAGTTAACTTTGCCCTTAACACGTCGTCGAGTCTTTTATAGCTTAAATTCTTTAATGTCTTTATTACGCATCTAAAGTTGTCGTGTATAAAGCTATAGCAAAGTCGATCGATTATAGACTTTATCCTATTTAAGAGTTCTTTATATAAAGTAATAAGTTTTTACTAAAAGCATTACTTCTTTGCTATAAATTATATAAAAAGGAGTAAAGCTTATAAGCTTATATATAATAGTTCTATCTGCAAAAAGCACTTAAAGTAAAAAGTCCACTTATAGTTTCTTTTCTCTTATACTTAAAGCAATTAAAGCTAATATAATTAGCTAATATCTACGCTTTACTATTCTATTAGCCTTTATATTATATGCAAAGATTATAATCTTACAAATCCTTAGCTTTTAGAGCTCCTCAATTATAGTACCTTTAAATTTAGCACTACTATCGACTTTAAGTTTTTTAAATAAATTATGCTAACAAATCACATTAGTTTAAATAAACTTAGCAATCTTCTTGCTAATAGGGTTCTTTATAAGTTTAGCCTTTAGCTATTTAAAGAAGTTATCTTTAGCTATTACTAAATAGTTATAGCTCTTGCATCCGGGCAGCTTTATAACGTTTATACTAATATAGTAAAATAAAGGGGTAGCCTTTATAAGAAATAAAGCTTCTTCTTGTTGTTACTTGTGCTTATATTAGCACACTTTACAAGAGTTGCAATACTTGCAAATGTTATTATAAGAACCCTCCTAATAATATTTACTTGCTACTCTTATAAAGGTAATTTCCCGGCTAAAATAACTAGTTTTATTATATAACTCCTTTATAATTTTTACTCTTTAAGCTAAATTATTAAAAACTAGACATAAAAAGTACAATTTGCACTTATTCTTTTATAATTGCTTGTCGCATATGCTATAGTTTAATGCTTCCTTCTTTAGTCTTCGGAATTTGCCCTTAAATATGCCCTTAAGCTTAACTAGCATAGTCAAGTACCTTACAATTGCTTAAAACCGCTTTAAATAGCTTTTATCAAATAAATTAATTAATATAAAACTATTAGTCGCATTTTAGAGTACTAATATAAGGTAATGCATAGCGTTACAGCTATCGGTTATATAGCTCGGAAAAACTATTCCCTTAAGTGCCTAATTCCTAAGGCTACTTAAAGAGGGGCAACTTTCAATTTTGCCCCTTTAAAGGCGGCTTAAAAAATAAAGTTCGCTTCCGGAATCAAGCTTTAGCCAATTAAGGCGCATATCGCATTTAATATCGCAAGGCTTTACCGTTTTTGCGCTTTTAGTAACTAATTAAATTCCGATTATATCGAGTTTTAGCGCAATAAATTTATTAATATCCAAGTTATCTTCCGAATCCTCTTCGCAATAAGGGCGCCGGGATAGTTTATCGGCTATAATATGCTTTATACCCTTCATATAGCATACCTCGAAGTTAAATAGCTTAATCTATACAAGCTAGCAAGTAATTAAAGCTTTAAGGAGGTTAATAGCTACCCGATTTAGCTAAGCAACAAGCGTGTTTGCGTCTATTTCTAAGATAAAATAGATATTATATAGCTAAAATTGTAATTTTTATAAAGCTTTAAAAACCCCTTTACACTCTCTTTTAATAGTATTATAGCTCTGTTTAATCTAGTTTTATATTCCAAATTTGTATTAAGCAACTCTCTTGCGTCCTTTATTATTATATTATCCTAAAACTGCTCTTTATCCAAATAGACTAGCGTTTATAGCTAAGATAATAAGCCCTTATAGCTTTACTAAATTGTAATATAGCTTGCAAAGCAATAGCGCAATAATAAGTTTTTCTTAAAGAGTCTATATTGCCTTAATTTGTTCCTCCCTTTATAAGAAGGGCTCTCCTTTCTTAAGCAGTCGATAAATTAGTTTAGCTATTATAGCATATGCCTTAATCCAAATTTTATAATATATGCAAATTCCTAAAAATGCCTTAACCTCTATAATATTATTGCACTAGTGCTAGTCTAAGATCTTATTAACTTTAATAGTAGCAAGGCTCCTTCCTCTAAAACTATATACGAAACTTATAATACTTATACTATTATAGCAAAATTGTAATTTAAGCCTAATAAAAGCTTTAGCCCTTTTAATTCGCTTTAAAGCCTTATTTAAGTTTTACAAATATTCGAACACAAATCGACGGATTTTAAGAAGCTTTAATTCTTTACTATAATTAATATATAGCCCCTTTACCCTAATATTATCGATAAATAGTATAGCTATAGCTAGAAATAAGTCTTTTAAGATTGTTATTATTACTTATATAAACTAAGCTACCGAATTAGTAGCTCCTTATAATAAAGTAGTTATTTTAAGTAAACTAAAAAGGGTTATAAAACTTGTCATATCCCGACTTTTAATATTTAAAGTAAGTTAATTATATTTAAAGAAGAAATCGATTAAAGAAGCACATTAATATCTAGCAAATTCCTCTAAAAACTTATCCACTAATAAAGGCATGTTAGCATCTTATAAAGTAACAAAATTCATCTTTATTGCTGCATTAATAAGCTTATAAATGCCAGCTAGCTTCTTTGCAACTAAGAATTAAAGGTTTTTATAAGGTTTATTACATTTTTTTAATATACCTTAGTTTAGCTATTTTAATAGCATTTTTATTACTATTAATACTAGAGCCTTAAAGCAAGGGAAGTTCTTTTCTTGCTAAGCTTTATGCGGTATTATCTTAATAAGAATAAGGGGACTAATATCCTTATAAATCTTTCTTACTTCCTTCTAATTAAACGCAATAGCTCTTTTGCAGTTAATTATTAGTTCTTTAAACATAGCCCTTTCCTTTTCTTAAAGCTAGTCTTTAATATCTAAATTAGCTAGTTACTTAAGGGTAAGTCGAGAACTTCTCAATATTGCAATAAAGCATAAGAGTAAGTAGTCCTAGTATTCGCCTACTTGTGCTTATAAGGTATCTTGTACTTTAAATCGCTTATACTAATTAAATCGTCCTCTAAGTCCTTCTCTTATACTATTATTCTTATTAACTAGCTATACCTTCTTAGCCTTTAATTTATAAATACTATCTACTAAAAGCGTAAAAGGCACGCTTATAAGGTCTTGCAATGCAATTGCCATTTTCTCTAGCTTTACTTGTTTTAGCGTACTAAAACGCAAGACCTTCTTGCTCTTATCCTTGTCTCTTAAGTATAATAATACCCCTTTAAATTTATCAAAAGACTATAAAAAACTTAAAAACTTTAGTCCTCCCTTCCTACTTTTAAAGATAAAACTAGCTAGCATTAAATAATATAATTTTACTTTAGCATCCGGAATATTAGTATTTAAAATATCTATAGCTTATTTTCGTGTCATATCCGGAAAGTGCTTTCTTTATAAGAGCTAAAACAAAAGCGTCTTTTGTAATTCCCATATCCAAAAAATTAATAACGCTAGTCCTAAAATTATAAAACTCCTCAAAAAACCCCAAAATAGCCCTTATTCCCTTAATACTCTCTTTAGCTAAAGCATTAAGCCTTAGTTTTCCTCTTCTTCTTCCTCTTCTTTATTACTCGAATTTACCTCCTCGATTTTTAGCTAAAGGTCTTGCCAGAACTAGACTTTCTTCCTAATAACACTCTTTAGCAGTAAAACAATTATAACTATATAAGCATTCCTTAAGTCTTCTAAATTAATAAACGTATTATCCTATAAACTATCGTCCTTATAATTTATAGCCATTTTCATCTTACTAATAAACAGCATTCTTAGCAAGGTCTTAGGAGAGTTGTTAACTAAGAAGAATACGTCCTTGCAATTAACCCCTTTTATAATCTCGATCCTAATCCTAACTACGCTAATAAAGCCGAATTAGTCACCCGTAACTATAAATATAATAAAAGTATTAACGCTATAGATAACGCAACCTAAGTTCTTAGCTATTTCTATAAGTAAGATGTTGCATTTAGCTCTTATATTTAGTATATTATAATATTTTACTTTATTACTAAGACTATATAATAGAAATCGAAGTCGAGGGGACATAATAATGCTCTTCTTTAAGATAAGAGTCCTAAAGTTAAAGCTACTCATATTTCCTTAAAGTATATAGCTAGTCACTTAAGCCGGCTAAGTTATATTTTACATTATATATTCTAATCTATTAGCTATAGCAATTACTTTAATTGTTTTCTTGATTTCCTTAGCTATATACATAGCTATTACATTTCTTATTCTTAAGATTGTCATATAAGCTTAGTTATCTTTTACTTATTAGTACTAAATTATAGCTACAAGATCGGGGGTTTTAAGGGCATCGATAATCATTTTTACCCCTTTTTATATATATAAAAGCAAAATAGTTACTTTCTTCGATTATAAAATAAGCTCTTCTTGCAAAGTGTTAACTAGTTCCGGTTTTTTATTAGAAGCCGAGTTAAGGTTTATATCTTATAAGGGTCTAATATCCCTCTTAACTCCTAATATAGCAAATCTCTAGCTTTTTGCTTGCAAGAGCCTTTCCTTTGCTCAAGCTTACTACTTTATAATATCCCGGGTAATCTATAGCCCTTTTCTCTTTGCTTTTAAAGATCCGGCAACATTAACAAATAATATAAGATATATTATATCCTTATACATTTCACTAATAAAGATGCTATCCTTATTTATAACATTTACGCAATTGCCTTTAAAAGTAAGAATATTATTTGTATCTCGACACAAGATCTCTTTGCTCTTATACAAATTGCCAAGTATAAAAGAGGCTTAAAACTTGTTTCTCTCTTAGTTTCTAAGTTAAATATTATTTTAAAGGCGCTAAGCATTAGCAAAGCGTTTTGCTATATTATAATTATACTCCCCCCCTTAAAGGTAAGCTTTAATTTAATTAAACTAACGTTAGTCGCTTTATAATATTAGCAGAATAAAGGCTTAATTCGGGTCTTATCTCCCTTTATACTAGTAAAACCCGTATTTATAAATGCACTTAAAGTAAACAAGCTCTTATAGCAAAGGATAATCGTTCAAATGCGTATATTTACAATTAGGATTAATAGCGCCGTCCTAGTCTTTATTAAAGTAAGCAAAGCAATATCGATTAAAAGATTAATATATAGCATTAACTTAAGCTATATTTTGCTAAGAATCCGAGTAAAGGCAATTACTACTAATCGATATAAATGCTCCCTTGCCTCTTTTATTATAATAATTACCCCGACCTCAACCGCGTCTACCAAAACCCCCTTTAGCCCTATAATAGCTACCAAATCCTTCTCTTAAGTTATTAATCGCAAAAAGCACAAATTAATATTATAATTGCATCTTATTAATAATAGCAGCTACTAAAGCATTAACAGCTTTTTGCAAATCCTTTAAAGTAATATATAAAATCGAGAGTTTTTGCATTTCTTTTGTCAATTAGTCGACTTTACTAGCAAGTTTCCTAAGCTTTACTATCTTAAAAATAAAGACCTTCGACACCTTACTAGTTCTAGTAATTTCTTCTACTAATGCAAGTATAGCTAAAGGTAAAGGAAGGGCGTATTTATCGCTTATTGCAAGCACTATATCTTATATAACTACATCGAAGTGTTTTTAGCGTAACTATAAGTACTTGGGGTCATTAGCTTCGTTATAGCAGCGCCTCTTCTCCTTATACTTATATGCAAACACTATAATCTTATATATCTTCTAATAATTATAAGTAAACATATTAGTAAGCTTATAATTAAAGTCCTTAAAAATCTTATCTTTAACTTGCAAAGGAAGACCCTTTATAAACTCCTTACACTAGTGCTTACTATTTAGCTTATTCCTCTTTACTAGTTCCGTTAACACCCTATAAAACAAGTCAATATAGGTTTTAGTAGTAATGCGTATAGCCTAAGATTAAGCGATAATTCGATTTAAGAAGTTATAGCTAACTTTAAAGGTCTTTTAGTCATATTCTTTATACTCCTTCTTTAAAGCTATATAAAACTTGTCTTTATTATATTTGCTTAAACTATTAGCGTAATACTCCGGTATAGCTTTCACCTAATCTTTATATAACAAAGAGATATATCTAATAATATATTCTTTCTTTATAATTATAAAGATTTAATAATCTTTACATATATTATTATATTGTTTTAAGAAGGTTAAGATATTGCTCCCCTTAAATTACAAGGCTCCTTAAGCTCTGGGCAAGGGAAAGTGTAATTTAAGGACTAGTATATACTTGTTATCTCCTATTTCGTATAAACTAAGTATTAGAATAATAGCTTTATCTTTTAAGGAGGTCGACTAAAGTGTAAGTTAAAGCTTTAATGTTTCTCGGGGGAAATTAGCAATTGCTATGCTTAATTTTAAGGTTAATCGGTTGCTTTTTGCAAGAATAATTAATAATTGTCTTAATAAGTCCTTTAATAAGCATCTTCGATTATTTTGATTATTTATGCCTTCTTTATACTCCTTTGCATTTTTTAGTTATACTTTTAGCTTCTTTTCTCTTCTTTTCTCCCTCGGAGCTATATCTCTTTAAATAAAAACATAACCCCTTATAATAGCTCGGTTTCGTGGCTTCTTAGCCTCCTTATACTTATATGTCCTATTTTTCTTATATTCCTAATTTCTAGTTACTCTTTTCCCGATTTTAACTTCTAGTCTTACTTGTTCTTAATTCAAGTCTAATAGCTCGCTTGCTCTTGTATAATTTCCACTAATTAGGGACTCCCGATTAATAGCTCCCTATTTTAGACTTTATATTAAAGCTAATAGTTTCTTAACTCCTAATACTAAAATAGTTAAAATTAAAATGCAAATCGATAGTATTAGTTTGTTTAAAAGGGCTAAAACTTTAGCCTAATATAGTTTTAACTTATAACCCTTCTATCCTATTTTACTCTCATCTCCTTGTAATACTCTCCTCCTCCTTAAGCTAGCTTTACTTGAGGCTATTCCTAATTAAGCTAATATGCTGCCTTGTGGCTATTCTAGCTTTATATTAGCAGGAAACAGTTTAGAAATTAGTTATATAAACGAAATAACTAGCTAAAATAAAACTAGCAAAAGTAGACTAGTTAGCTACCTAATAAAAAAGACACCCTAATACACAACTTATTACGCGAACCTCCGAGTTTTGCCTTGCAAGAACCTTAAGTATGTATAATAAAAGCTTCTTTAGCTGCGAATCGAGTCCTCCTTGCGTCGCTTACCAAAAATATGTAAGGGGGCGGACTTTAGCTAGAAGAAAACCTTATAAGAACGATACTAGGAAACTAAGTAATAGAACAAGAAGGAGAACGCATATATAAAACTAAAGTAATAATAAAAGGAAGAATTAAAGCATGTACGTATAAATCAAGAAATAGAAACGAAACTATAAGACTAGCAATAATTATATACGATTATTAAGTGCGAAAGTAAGTATGAATTAAGTATAAAGTAAAGTGTGCGCAGCTATAGAAAATAGCAGTTATACCCCCCATTCCAGTCACGTGTAGCACTAACTGAGAACCTCTAAAAACCCTCTAAAATCGACAGAAATCAACAATCCCCTTGGCACCCCGCCATAGTACTCGAATACTTTATAATAATAAAGAAGCTATTAGCAAGACAAACCTATTAGGTAGAATACTTATCTTGGTTCCATTTCAAGCTAATGTACTAGGCAAGGAAGTCGAATAAATGAGCAGATACTTTGAGCAAGAAGTATAAGGATATGAAAGAACAAGGCAAAGCAATAGAGGAGTATCCCTCTTGCTATAATGCTGTGCACCTCTTGCTAAAAGTATAGATTACAAGCTAAGCGCGTCATTTAAAGGGCCTTATTTCAGAGTAAATAAGGGGATAATTTGTCAATTTCTATGATATTGCTCAAAACAACTACCTTCCTTATAAAGTGAGATCCTATATTGCTTATAATTATATCAAGAAGTCCTCCTAGTACTTTGCTACCTGGAATTAGCTACTATTTCGGCTAATGTAATCCTTTTTAGGGGTTCATAATAATGCTTTACATCTTTACAAGTTGTGTAGTCCTTTCTAGTGGTTATTTTAATGTGCTAGTGGTGATGTATTAGTACTTCCAAGGTCTCTATATTTATATGTGAATATCCCTGTTTCA
>Ga0302221_10002686_pt1 | contig 11002 bp, 11 predicted proteins | sample II_Palsa_E2_1_FD_193517 | JGI IMG/M metagenome (GOLD analysis project Ga0302221, IMG submission 193517) | Peat permafrost microbial communities from Stordalen Mire near Abisko, Sweden - II_Palsa_E2_1 | ecosystem: Environmental > Terrestrial > Soil > Palsa > Peat permafrost | place: Sweden...
CCACAAAACCCAACCACAGAAAAAACGCACCCATCAGCGCGCCCTGGATCCCGCCGGTTTTAAGGTAAGCATCGCCGAAAATGATGGAGTGGTTAAGCACATAGGCCATTACGAACATTGAAACAAGCACCAGGATCAAATTGAAGGGTTTGGGCTTCATGTCGCTTATACCGGTTAAACGTATCCAGGCGTTTTTGAAAATAACGCCGTACCATACAGCGCCTAAAATGTAGCTTGCTACCGTTGCTGCCGCTACAGCGAGATAATTTACGTGAACTTCCATAATCGTGATTTTAGGGTTTTATATTGTTTAAATTAATTCTGATTACTATCCAATTGAAAAATAAAACCGGGGCGAGTTATTATAATTGGGGTTTAATTTGCAGTAGTTTGCTTTGATAATTAATGACTTAAGTTATAAATTGATATATCAAATCTAATAAAAAACAATTTGCATTACCAAAAAACATGGGATAATTATAATAGGTAACCCTCATAGGGCAAATCATCCCTAACATTCTTTTAAAAAATGTAAGCGCAAGGTATCTCTAAAGGTGGAGTTCAATTTGTATTAAGGCCATTTTATTAAATAAACGCAATGCATTCAACTGAAAAAAGAATACCTCCCGGAAACGGCATAACCTGCGGGGCACTTCGTGCTGGCGTTAGGTTCGGGAAGAAATTGCTGTAAACTTTATTAATGACAGAAAAATCGGGGTCTTCGCCTGATACCATAAACACGGTTATCTTTACCACTTTATCCATTGAACTGCCTGCATCTTCCAAAATAGTTTTCACATTTTTAAAGGCTTGTGTTACCTGTGCCTCATAGCCGCCTTCTACGAGTTTGCCTGTGTTTATATCAGCACCTACAGTTCCGGATACAAAAATAAAATTGCCTGCTGTTACCGCCTGCGGAACAAACAAGTTGGGACGGGGAGCATTGGGGGTGTAAAAAACTTTAGGTTCCATTTGGTATTTTATTTTTTTTCACAAATATAAAAAGTGTGCTGTATTTTGGCTAATTCACGCTCCACAAATTGCTTTTCAACATTACCCTACCCATCCCATCAACTTTATAAACATCTTTAAAAATCATTCCAAAAAATCCGCACATTTGCACATCCGCAGATCTGCATATTAAAAGCATATCTGCACATCAACAAAAATGGATCAATACTTTATTATAGATTTCGACAGCACATTTACACAGGTAGAGGCTTTAGATGAACTGGCCCGCATATCCTTAAAAAATCATCCCGACAGGGAAAATATTTACAAACAAATAGAAGACCTTACTAATGCCTCGATGGAAGGCCGGTTATCATTCACCCAAAGTTTGGAAAGCCGGGTTAAGTTGTTAAAAGCTAACCGGGAGCATTTAAAACAATTAGTTACGCATTTAAAGAAAAAGGTATCTACCTCTTTCTCACGCAATACTATCTTTTTTAAAAATCACCAGGACGAAGTTTTAATTGTATCAGGGGGGTTTAAGGAATTTATTATCCCGGTTGTAACCGAGTATCAAATTAAAAAGGAAAATATTTACGCCAATACTTTTGAGTTTGATGCCGATGGCAATATTACAGGCTATGACCGCAGCAATCCCCTTTCGCAGGAAGGCGGCAAGGTTAAGCTATTAAAAGAATTAAATTTGCAAGGTGATATTTATGGTATTGGCGATGGTTATTCTGATTTCCAGCTAAAGGAATCGGGAATGATCAAAAAGTTTTTTGCTTTTACTGAAAATATTGAGCGTAAATCTGTAGCTGAAAAAGCTGATCATATTACACCCAGCTTTGATGAGTTTTTGTATATCAATAAACTGCCCAGGGCTATATCATACCCTAAAAACCGTATTAAATGTTTGGTGGTGGGTGACGTTGAAGAAGATGCTTTGGCACAGATGAAAAAAGAGGGTTATAATATACGCCAGCGGGACAGCATTGAAGAAAAATATTTAGAGGAAGCGGGTATACTGTTTTGCGACGAAGAAAATCAACCAACGGTTGAACAATTACAAAATGCCGGCAGGCTAAAAGTTATAGGTATTTTCGGCAGGATCAACAGCCGCAAGCTGGCCGAGGCCGCATGTGAAAATGGCATCATAATTTTCGATGATCCCAAAAACAACCCACGTAATGACGATTTTATCCCCAAAAGGGTAATGGCTTTTATGAACGAAGGCAAAACGCATACCAGCTGTAACTTTCCTGATCTGCAGCCCCCCCGGATAAACAATGCCCACCGTTTAATACACATCCATAAAAACGTGCCGGGTATACTTGCCCAGATAAATGATGTTTTTGCCCGCCACAACATCAATATAGTAGGCGAGTTCCTGGTGACTAATGCCCAAATAGGCTATGTAATTACCGATGTAAATACAGGCTATGAGGCTGGAGTGCTGAATGAACTGAAAGCCATAGAGCAAACAATAAAATTCAGGTTGTTGTATTGAGTTGATGGTTCATAGTAGCTGTAATTTGCTATTTTACCATGAACTATGAACCATCAACTATGAACTCATCGGCACCACCAATACCGGTATTTCAGAATGGCGCACTACATGTTCGGCAACGCTGCCCATCAGCAGGCGGTCTATGCCGGTACGGCTATGTGTACCAATTACTATTAAGTCGGCTTTAAATTCCTGGCTGCAGGTTATAATGCCATCGGAGGTCTGGCCATATTCTGTAAAGTGTGTTACCGGCATATCCCCGGCAAATTTCTTTATGGTATGGTCTATAATATTTTCCGATTGATTTTTCTGAATATCAAGTAATTCGACTTCCTCTATACCAATGCCCATCGATGGCATACCCAAAATAGGGTCGTTGCTTGTTGACATCTGCGGCATCATAGCGGGTACAACAATATTTACCAGGCCTACTGCGGCATTAAATTTCCGGGCAATATCAAAACCGTATTCAGCGGCATGTTCGGCATGGGCGCTGTCATCAATAGCAATTAGAATTTTTTCGATCATCATTTTTAAAGGATTTGGATATAAAGATAATAACAAGTTAAATAGAATATGTTTTGTTTATATGAATTTGTTTGAAAAAGAGCCGGATAATAAAAACCAGGAAACAAGATAAAAAGGTTGGTGATGATAATTATTTTCTTGTTCCTGAATCCTGACTATCTTGTTTCCGACAACTAAATTCTTTCCTACCTTTATCCCATGCATTTCTCCCCCGAAATAGAAGACCGCCTGGCACGGCTGCAGGAAAAATATGAGGCCATGGGCCAGGACATGGTATCGTATCTCGATGGTTTGCTCCATGCTGATTTTTTAACCTATTGGGATTACATCCACCTGGATACCCTGTTAAGCCTGCAAAATCCCAAAACGCCATTTCCGGATGAGGAGATATTTATCATCTATCACCAGATTACCGAATTGTATTTTAAACTTGCCCTGCACGAGTGCAAACAGATCACAGGGGCGCAACCTTTAACCGCTGAGTTTTTTACTGTTCGTTTAAAACGTATAAACGGGTACTTCGAGGCACTTACTCAATCTTTTGAGATTATGGTTGATGGGATGGAAAAAGAACAATTTTTAAAGTTCAGGATGTCGCTATTACCTGCAAGCGGTTTTCAATCCGGGCAATACAGGATGATTGAGATATATGCCACAGATTTTGTTAACCTGGTAGTCGGCGATAAACGCGAAGAACTAAAGAGCGCTACAATTGATGAACAGTTTGAATACCTGTACTGGAAATTTGGCGCTACAGAATTGTCAACGGGTAAAAAAACTTTAACACTTAAACAGTTTGAAAAGAAATATGCCAAAACGTTTATTGAGTTGGGAAAGGCAAACATCAGCCAAAATTTTAATGCAATATACCGGCAGTTTAACGCTTTATCCAAATCAACAACTGAACTTGAAAACGAATTAAAACAACTGGATATAAATGTGAATGTTAACTGGCCGCTTGTTCATTATAAATCGGCAGTACGTTACCTTAACCGTGAGCCGGAAGAAATTAAGGCGACCGGCGGCACTAACTGGCAAAAGTATTTGCCCCCAAGATTTCAAAAGCGGATATTTTATCCGGCACTATGGACTGAAAAAGAAGTTGAAGATTGGGGAAAAGGGTGGGTGGAGAAGATATTTAATGGTTCATAGATAATAGTTCATAGCCGCAATAATTTACCTATTCCCCGAAACAGCATTGAACTATGAAAAAAAATGCCTTTTTATTGTAAAAAAACGACTATCATCAATGAACCTTCAACTATAAACAAAAAATTCCTTATCTTGCCATTTTCAGAATAAAATACAAAAGGCCATGACTGAGACGCTGGACATCAAAATCACAAAGACTAAACACTCCCGTTTACACGAAACGGATTTTAACAATTTACCCTTCGGCAAAATATTTACCGACCACATGTTTGTGGCTGACTATACTGATGGCGAATGGAAAAATTTACAGGTCGTTCCTTACGGAGATATTAGTTTTAGCCCTGCCATTTCATCGTTGCATTATGGACAATCGTTTTTCGAAGGGATAAAAGCATACAAACATGCCGACGGGCAGATTTCTGTTTTCCGCCCGGATAAAAATGCTGTGCGTTTTAACAAGTCGGCAGAGCGTTTGTGCATGCCAACACTACCGGAAGAGATATTCCTGCAAACCATTGCCGCTGTGATTGATGTTGACCGCGACTGGGTACCCTCAAAACCCAACCACTCGCTTTACATCAGGCCGTTTATGTTTGCTACCGACCGGTTTTTGGGCGTTGCACCGTCAACAACCTATAGCTACATGGTGTTACTTTGCCCTGTTGGGCCATATTTTTCAAAAACCTTAAGGGTTAAGATCGAAACACACTTTACCCGCTCAGCCGAAGGCGGTATGGGTTATGCAAAATCGTCAGGTAATTATGGAGGTAGTATGTATCCTGCCAAAAAAGCTACCGAAGAAGGCTTTGACCAGTTGATATGGACAGATGCCAAAGACCATCAATATATAGAAGAAATGGGCGCTGCCAACGTAATGTTCGTATTAGACGACAAACTGATCACCCCGTCAACCCGCGATACTATTTTGGACGGCGTTACCCGCGATACCGTGTTGACCCTGGCCCGTGAATGGGGTATCCCGGTTGAAGAGCGTCGTGTATCTGTAGCCGAAATATTAGAAGGCGCTAAAAGCGGCAAACTTACTGATGCTTTCGGCGCAGGCACTGCCGCTACCATTGCCCCAGTAGGTTCCATAAGCCATAACGGCGAAGAATATTTCTTAAGTGACCCAAAAGAAAGGGAATTTTCTCAAAAAGCATTAAAAACGATGGATGCCATAAAATACGGCGTGGTTGAGGATACACACGGGTGGAATTATCTTGTTTAGCTCATGGTTCATAGTTCATGGATTAAGTCATTTTTACAATGAACTATGAACCATAAACTATGAACTGTTCTAATCCACACTCACCGTCAACCCTTCCTGTTGCAAAATTTTACGATAAACCTCTACTTCGGTAAATGAGCCTTCCAGTACGGCGCATTTGCCTTCGTTATGCACCTTCCAGGCTATTTTTTCAGCCTGCGATTCGGTATAGTCAAGGTACTTCATCATGCAGAATATCACATGATCGAAAGTGTTCACATCATCATTCCATAAAATAAGGCGGTGCAGTTCTTTGAGGCTTGTTAGCAAATCCTCGAGGGTAAAGGTTTCTTCCTGTACTTCAGTTGGCATACGTAACTACAAAATTACTCAAAAAATTGCAATAAAGCCCCTAAAAACATGTTCTTTGTATGCTAAACATTTGTTACAAAACAATGTTTAAAATTTATTAAATTTCCCTATTCATTAGCCACCATGAAATCATTTTTCCCTTGCTTCGCCTGTGCTGTTATCGGCCAGTTATTTGCAATTAATATATGCAGCGCCCAATCAGATAAAACACCGGCCTCATTACAAGCCCCGCCGCCAAAAATTGCCATTGATGGCGACATTAAGGAATGGGGCGACAGCCTGCGTTATTATAATGCCGAAAAAAAGATCAATTATTCCATTGCAAATACTAAGGATACCCTTTATATGGCTATCCGCATTAATGACCGCTCCGAACAAACCAGGATATTAAAGGCAGGCCTCACCTTCACAATCGACCCAAAAGGCAAAAAAAAAGAGGCTTACAGCATAACCTTCCCTGTAAACACCAGTGGGAAAGTTTCGCTGACCGATCTGCAAAATAAAGACGAGGCACCGGGCGAGGTTACCCAGCAGGAGCGTGATGAACTAATGCGTGAGCGGATCACTACGCTAAGGGGCATAAAGGTTGTCGGTTTTAAAGATATTGAAAACGATATGATCACCACCTCCAATACTTACGGTATTCAAACAGCCGTAAACTATGACGATAAAGGCTACCTGGTATGTGAAGCAGCAATCCCTATGAGCTTTTTTCATGTGGACGACCCAACAAAAAACGAATGGTCGTTCAATTTCAGGATAAACGGTCTGCAGCATAAGGCGCCGGGCGAAAGCACTGATCAGGATGCTTCTGGCGGTCACACCGGCAGGGGAGGCGCTAGTGGGGGTGGAATGGGTGGCGGTGGAGGAGGCGGGCATCATGGCGGCAGGGGCGGCAGCCATACTGCCACAACCGGGGATGAAGGCCACGATGCCTTATTTAAATCTGAAGATTTTTGGGAGAAATTTTACCTGGCAAAGTGATGAGGTGCACTGGGTAATAAATTACAAATGTTTCTTACCAACCATTAACCAAAACATTATCTATCAATCGTGTTTTACCCACTTTAGCGGCTACAAGAGCAACAATATTTTTGGTGTTTTTATCAGCAGGACGCAAAGTATTGCCATCGGCAATTTCAAAATATTCAAGTTCAACTCCTGGTTCCCTGCTGATCGTCAGTTCAGCTTCTTTTTTTAGCCTGGGTATATTATTTTTATTAAAATTATTTTTAACCCAGTTCAACGTTTTTGATAAGATAAGGGAATATTGCCGGTCAGTTGCGGTTAAATGAATATTCCTTGAACTCATGGCGAGGCCGTCAGTTTCGCGCATGATAGGGCACATTATCAATTTAACCGGGATGTTCAGTAATTCAACCATTTTATGGATGATTAAAAATTGTTGGTAATCTTTTTGGCCGAAAAAAGCAACATTGGGTTTAACAATATTAAATAATTTATAAACCACCTGGGTAACGCCCTGGTAATGCCCCGGCCTGAATTTTCCTTCAAGCAAATGCTCCAGTTCGCCTATATTTAAATGCCATTGTTCATTATCATCATAAATCTCATTTACGGCCGGATTAAACAAAACATCGCATTTTGCATCTTCAAGCATATTAATGTCAGCTTCGATGGGGCGTGGATACTTCTCTAAATCCTTTGGATCGTTAAACTGGCTTGGATTAACAAAAATGCTGCATACAATTTCATCAGCACTTTGCTTTGCCTGTTCAATTAACGAGAGGTGACCCTGGTGCAGGGCGCCCATTGTTGGAACAAAGCCAATAGTTTTACCCCGAGCCCTGGTTTGCAGCAAATATTCCTGAAGGTTCTTCTTTGTAGTAAATATGTTCAATTGAGTTGAAATTACAGAATTTGGCAAAGTTGTGTAATTGATTAAAATTTACCAAAACTAACTTGCATTATTCGTTGCCAGTTTATATAATAATGCTTATATTTGCAAACTCAAATTTTTTTGACTTCTTATACTTAATTTAATACAGATATAGTGATGGGTAAATCTAAGCTTTTGTTTATAACTCACGAAATGTCCCCGTTCCTCGAACTCTCAAAAATTTCTGAAATCACACGCCAGCTACCGCAGGCTATGCAGGAAAAAGGTTACGAAATACGTATCCTTATGCCGCGTTTTGGGAATATTAATGAGCGCCGGAACCGGTTGCATGAAGTGATCCGTTTATCGGGAATGAATATCATCATTAACGATAACGACAATCCGTTGATTATTAAAGTTGCGTCTATCCCGGCAGCACGTATGCAGGTTTATTTTTTAGATAATGAAGAATATTTTCAGCGAAAGTATGTGTTTGGTGATAAAGACGGTAAATTTTACGCTGACAATGATGAGCGAATGATTTTCTTTTGTAAAGGCGCTTTAGAAACCGTTAAGAAATTAGGATGGGCTCCGGATGTTATCCACTGCCATGGCTGGCTGAGCGCCCTTGTGCCGGCTTATTTAAAAACGACGTATAAAGATGACCCTACTTTCAAAAATTCAAAAGTAGTTTACTCTATTTACGAAAATGATTTTACGGAAGCATTGGATCCGGATTTTACTCAGAAAGCGATAATGGGAGATATGACTGAAAAGCATACCGATGTTTACAAACCCGGAACAAATTCAGCCTTGTACGCAGGTGCTATTCAATACAGCGATGGAATAGTTTTGGCCGGTGAGAACATTGACGAAGAAGTGTTAAATAATGTTAAAAACAGCAATAAATCGGTTTTAGAGTTTGATTCCACTTCAGATTTCGAAAATTATTACAATTTTTACGACGAAATTGCCAATGAAGAATTGGCACATGTTGTATAAGCTTTGAAATCATATATGAAATTTTTCCGCTTAGACTTATTGACCCTGTTAATAAGTCTTTTTATTTTGAATAGTTGTAAAAATCAGGATTCCATTGGGCTTGGTGTAGTTACACCAGGTCAGGTAAACGGGAGCCTGGTTGATACTTCAACAATTATTATCAACACAGTCCCGGAGGATTCCGTTATAACTTCTATTGACCCGACAACTCAACTGCCGTTAGCTAAAAACCCTTTAGGTTATTTTAACGACCCTATTTTTGGGATTACTACCTCAAGTATAGCCACCGATCTGAATTTACCTGGATCTGCCTCTTATACGCTGCCATCAGGAACGATTACCATCGACTCCGCCCGTTTGGTGCTCCAATATGCAGATGGATTTTACGGAGATTCAATTGCTTCAACTTATAAAGTTAATGTTTATACCCTGAATCAAAAATATAACAGCGGTTCAACAGCTTATTATAATACTACCAAATGGAGTGTTAGTAATAATCTTATAGGCTCCCTTACATTTAATGCTAGGACCCATGATTCTATAAAAATCTTCAACATAATAACCGGCGCGCCTGACACACTTATTAAAGTCGCGCCTCAAATCCGGATACCTATTAACCCTGGTTTCATAAATACAAACCTTTTTAACGCGAGCAGTACGGTACTTGGGTCGAATGCTATATTTCAAAACAACGTAAAAGGCTTGTATATTACACTCGATCCAACTAAAACAACAGGCGCTGGCGGTATTTTTATGATAAAGCCGGCAGATTCAATATTTGTTTATTACAGGGCAGTTAACGGCGCTACTATTGATACTGCCCAGGTTACTTTGCCCTTAGCACAGTTCGCCGCGAGCACTGCACATATCTACACTACAACTATTAACACCGAACTTAATAATACCACTACATCCAGGAATACATTTTATGTACAGGGGCTTGCAGGTTTAAGGGCAAAAATCAGTTTCCCTAATTTATTAGCCAATCTAAGGGGCAATTTATTGAAAAAGGATAGCGATATTATTTTAAACCGTGCAGAGTTAGTAATAACGCCAGGCCCGGGAACCGGTATACCATATTCACCTGAACCTAAAATAACTATGTACAGGCTTGATTTAGCCCATCAGCGGACTGAAATTGAAGATGCCACCACTGCTGATCCCCGTTCGGGCGGTGTGGCTGTTTTTGGAGGATTTTATAATGCAACTCAAAAAGAATATCATTTTATTTTAACCGGCTATTTACAAGATCTTTTACTCGCCAAAACGGTTGATTACGGTACTTATATAGGAGCGATTGACACTACTAATACAACTGCCGTTGATATCGCCCCCACTGTACAGATTGGTGCAAGGACAGTAGCGGTTGGGACGGATAAAACTTCGCCTTACCGGATAAAATTAAATATCATTTACACCAAAATTTCTAATAAATAAAGATGAGTCCGGAAGTCGGAAAGTCCGGGAGTCCGAAAGACCAGCAGGGGTATTTCTGCTTTTTCTTTCGGACTTCCGGACAAAAGTCCCATAATCTCCAGCCCCAGATCTATAATACCAACTAAACCTTATTGCTTCCCGTTTGTCTACATAAATATTTATTATTAGGGAATACCTTTATTAAAAATATGTTCCAAAGTCCTATTCCACCGGTAATATCTTTTTACTTTTGTTTTAATAACATTTAATATTTTATTTATGTGCGGAATTGTAGGTTATATAGGTTATAGAGATGCTTACCCGATAATTATAAAAGGGCTGCACCGTTTGGAATACCGCGGGTACGATAGCGCGGGCATTTCTTTATTAGATAAAGAATTAAAGGTTTATAAAAAAGCCGGCAAAGTTACCGATCTTGAAAATTTTGTTAAGGATTTAGACCTGAAAGCCACTATCGGTATGGGCCATACACGCTGGGCAACCCATGGTGCGCCAAGTGACCGCAACTCGCATCCGCACTCCTCAGGCGACCGTAAACTCACCATTATTCATAACGGAATTATCGAAAATTATGGTATCCTTAAAGAAACACTGATAAATAAAGGACATGTTTTTAAAAGCGATACCGATACCGAGGTTTTAATTCACCTGGTTGAAGATATACGAAATGAAACTGGCCTGGACCTCCGGGAGGCAGTCAGGGTGGCTTTAACTAAAGTGATTGGCGCCTACGCTATCGTAATAATGAGCGAAGATGAGCCCGACCTGTTAATTGCCGCCCGTAAAGGCAGCCCAATGGTTATTGGCGTAGGGAAAGGCGAATATTTTATTGCCTCGGATGCTACCCCCATTGTTGAATATACTAAAAATGTGATCTATTTAAATGATAACGAGGTGGCTTATATCCGCCGTGAAGACCTCCTGATCAAAAACATTGATAACAAGATACAGACGCCTTATATACAGGAGCTCGACCTTAAGCTGGAAGCGCTTGAAAAAGGCG
>Ga0302221_10002699_pt1 | contig 10979 bp, 23 predicted proteins | sample II_Palsa_E2_1_FD_193517 | JGI IMG/M metagenome (GOLD analysis project Ga0302221, IMG submission 193517) | Peat permafrost microbial communities from Stordalen Mire near Abisko, Sweden - II_Palsa_E2_1 | ecosystem: Environmental > Terrestrial > Soil > Palsa > Peat permafrost | place: Sweden...
TAATTTGTGTAAATGATTCGAATCTAAAGAATCGGCTATTCTAATCAGTTCAATTATTGTTGATTTTTCACCAATTAAAATATCTTTGATATCCGCGGGAATTTTTTTTGTTAGAGAAAAAAGCTCCTCACTGTCGATCTTTAATAAATCACAAAATGCAGCTATTCTAATCGCACTCGGCGCAGGACATTTGCCTAACTCAATTTGACAAATATATGTCGGACTCAATGTTACAGCTTGAGCAAATCCGCGTAAAGTATAGCCCGCTCGCTGGCGGGCTTCTTTTAGCGTTTTGCCAAATGTTTTTAAATTTTCCATTGATACTCCCATGTTTGACCCTTTGCATCGAGATAATCATTAAATCTTTTAAGTTCAGCCTCGCATTTCTTTAGCAACATTTTTGATTCCAACATTTTCTTTTTATGCTCTCTTATCGCAAAAATATTTCCCGCTCTTATCAACTCAAGAAGATATCTATCTTCTTGAAGAATGATGTTCTTCATGTCCATTACACGTTCAGCATAAAAACTGTGAATTTTATCTAACATCAAAATTTACTCCGCTATCAATTTCATTCTTCGCCAGTGATTTTAACTTCATATCCGAGCGCCTTTATTCTAGCTATATCGTTTTCACCGAAAGTCTTTTTTTGCAAGAGAACTAAAAACTTTTGGGCTGTTTCGCAATTTGAGTAGTAAAGCTTGTTTCCGTACACGTGCTTTGCTTTTAAGTTTATTTCGTTGAATGCGATCATATTAGTACCCCTTGCTTATATCTTCGATTATCACATAACTTAGTGCCCGCTCGTTTCTAAATTCCATGCTTTTATATTCGTATGTGTCATCTATACCTGAGAAGCGTCCCCTTCTGTATTTTTCGACAAGAGTATTTAATTTCATATACTCAAGTTTCGTTAAACCATCAGTTTTGATGTATAGCGAAGATCCCATCGAGTAATAATCAGAGCGAATGCTCTTTATCTTTTTTACGATTGCTAGCCAATTCCTTGACTTAAGCTCGTCAAGAATCAGTTTCTTAAAAGTGGGCTGTTTAGTCATTTTTTCTCTCCAAGTTGTTGCTGATTCTTCATTTCAATCGTATTGTTTGCGCTCTAATTCCTATACAATAAACATGATAATAGCTTTCATAGCTTTGAGTATGATTTGTTTTTAAAGTAGTACTTAGTGTTTTAGTTATATCGAGTTTCTTTGCCAAGCGTTTCCAAGTGCGTTTAGTATCTAAGTAGTTGTCAAATGCGCTTCTGCGTTCCTGATCTGACATATCTTCAAACTCAGAATTTTGTCCAGTTAAAATGCAGTTATTCATTTTTTCATCTCCAAGTTTTTGCTGATTCAATATGTACACTATACAGTATATAGTGAACAATGCAAGCTTTTTTTTAAGCCGTTAGTTATTGCTCCCAGTCTTCTAATGTGTGATCGATTCCTGAGCTGATATTGTCTAGCGCAGAAAATGGGAAGCCAGCTAAAAGCCGTGCGGTGCCAGCGCCAGCTTCTTTTACATATCTGCGCCCATTTTCCCCAATCATGATTTTTTTGCCTACAAATTCTCTTTCAGAGTCAGACGTTACTCTGAAAGCTTCTTCGCCCGACGCTAGCACGCCCGCTCTAGCAATAAATCCCAGGCAAATACCGTCTTGTATAATCTCAAATAATTCAGAACCAGGTTTGCTAAAGAAATTCTCAAGAGTGATATCTTCTTCGATATCGTAGTAGCTTCTGATAGTCTCAGATTGTCTCAACGATTCAAAAGCTGCTTGCATATAATCCAACATTTTCGTTTCTCCAAGTTTTCTTTGCTTTCGAGCCGCGCTTTTGCGTCTCGATGTGTGAAGTATACAGTGTATAGTTAACACGTCAAGTCTTTTTTAAAATAAATTTTAAATTTATTTTTTTAGTGCTATTCTCACTATATAGAGCGCACGCTGTTTGTGTGCTCGCTGGGGGTAAGTTATATGGCTCTGTTTATTTTTTTTCTTATCAATATTTCGATTTTGTTATTTTGGGATTATGTGCTCTCTCAACCAAAAATTGATCCAGCGGCCGAAGCGAAGGCAAAAGAAGAGGCGCGCTTTAAATCATGGGCAGATCATCCGAATTGGCATAAGTGAGATTTAGCATGATGACTTTTATTTGCACGATCGGATTAGTTTTGTGCGCTTTCACTGCTCTTGAGCTTTTTGTGTTTATCATGAGCAGACGACGATGAGCGCTATAGAGTGCCTGATGCTGCTTGCAGTTATCGTGATGATTGTACACACGATGCAGCTACGAAAAGATATAAAAGAGCTTAGAGAGTACAGAGCAAAAGTTATAAGTGAGTACAAGCGCATGACTGCGGGTCTATCTAAAGAGTGAGTACTATATGACTGTATATATGAGATGCGGAGCGTGCAGCGGCGGGGGCAAAGTCATGGGAGGGGGCATGATCATGGCGACATGCGATGACTGCGATGGTAAAGGGCGTAAGCCCGTCATCTTCGATCCCATCTCTTATCTCATGAGCGAAGTGTCAAAAGATGATGCGCAGAAGCCCGTACTTACAGATGCGCCAAAAAAACGCGGCAGGCCGTTTAAAATTAAAGAGCAGAGCGATGAGTGAGGAAGTATATTTTGTAAGAGAAGCTATTGAAAAAGTGCATACAGTGGGCACTATTGCTAAAGTACTGCGCACGCAGGGTGTTATACCCGTCTCGCTTTTTGAAATGATTTCTGAAAATTTGAATTACGTGCTAGACGTGCTAGAAATGTCAGAAAATTTCGAAGTGCAAAAAACGCAGAAGACTTTTGAAGGGCAAGATGAGCTGGGCTGATTGGGCTGAGGTTTTTTTTGTTTTGTATCTAGTCGCGGTGCATCTTTTATGATCAGGTTTATTTTTGTGAATGGTTTTTTTATTTTAATTGCGATTGCAATTTTTAATTTCAATAGAATTGATGAATGGAAAAGCGAAGCTTATATAGTTTCAAAATAAGGAGAAATTATGGCGCACGCAGGAGGCAGGCCTACAAAATACGATCCTAAAGTAATCCCCATAGTTCTCGAATGCATGGCCCAAGGTTGGTCCCTTGCTGAAGTTGCAGCAGAGCTGCACGTTGCAAAAAGCACTATGTGGGAATGGCGAGAAAATCATAAAGAGTTTTCGAAAGCCTTAGAAGAAGGAATTGATTTATCAGAATCTTGGTGGACTAAAAAATCACGCGAAGAATTATACAATAAAGATTTTAACGACAGACTTTGGTACAGAAATATGGCTAATAGATTCGGCTGGCGCGATAAAGTTGATACAAATTTAAATGCAACAGTTTCGCACGCAGAAGCATTAAAAGGTTTAGATAAATAATGAAAGCCTGTATTAGATTTTATAAAAATATGATGTCGAAAGGATGCGGAATTAATATCTACGATAGTTATCATTCTGGAGATTTTCTAACTATTCATTTTACCGATTTTGATCTTGACCAGTCCCCCTATCCTTCGCATATTCTTTCTAATTCTGAACTTGATGACTTGATTAAATTTTTATTGGAATTACGGGTTAGAATTGAAATTTTTGAGAAAGAGGCTAAAGAGCAAGCGGCGTTAGGGGCTACTGAAATTACGGTAAAAAGGAATGGGGCAATAAATGACAAAATATCAATGTAAAGACCCAATGGGGCAATTCGAAGCTTTCGAGTTTTCGTTAGATAAGAATACTTGGCCGGATTGGTTTAACGAAAAATATAAAGTTAAAATGCATTTATTTTTTGAACCAAAAGACGAGCCAGAAAACGATTACGCGGCTACTCTCTTCGTTTCAAATGGGGCGCGTGCAATAATTTCTGAAGGTGATTTTATTTATAATTACCGAGGGATAATAAATTGCATTTCCCCAGAACATTTTGTTGACGATTATGTAGAGATTAAAGAATGAGACAAGAATGGCTGGTGCCCACTCAAACTCGCATACTAAAAAATTATAAATCAGTGTTAGCTGTAGATGAAACTTATCAATATTACATCGCGGACATATTCGAACAGCCCGACGAATCTCTCAAATTTTTTGATAGAAACAGTGGAGCAGAAAGAACAATGAAAATGTGGCTTCCGTTGCCTTATATTTATGCCCAGCTTTTCGATTAAAGAGAGAAAAACATGCACGAAGTACTATCGCATGGAATAGACTTTGCAAAAATAGTTCTTATCGACCTTTCACTTGCGGGCGACAATGCTATTGTAATTGGAATGGCTGCCGCCGCGCTTAGACCGTCTTATCGTGCACGCGCTATCTTGATCGGAACACTCTGCGCGTGCGTGATAAGAATAATACTCACATTCACTGCTACAAAAATACTAGACAATTCATACTTGATGCTCGCGGGGGCATTTTCACTTTTTTATATTTGCTTAAAAATGTGGGGAAATCTTAGAGAAGAAGAACCGAAAATCTCTATAGACAAAAAAGACTTTTCAAAAGATTTTCTCAGCGCAATTGCTACAATTGTTATTGCAGATATAACAATGTCTATTGATAATGTTTTGGCTGTTGCGGGGGCTGCGCGTGAAAATAAAATTATGCTGATATTCGGTTTAATATTTTCGATAATGTTAATGGGCGCGGCCTCATCTTGGCTTGCGAATAAATTGGAGAAACACAAGTGGATAGGTTACGCGGGATTGTTGACGGTATTTTATGTGGCGTGCGACATGTTTTCGAAGGGTTTGCAGAATCTTCTATTAATTTGAAGAAAAAATTATGTATTTATGCGGTATTGGTGCTTATTTTTTTCTGCATGATTTTATTTTTCAATAAGATTTTTTTATCATTTGTAGTTGCGGCTATAATGGCGTGGATTGTTTGCATTTTATTTTAATGGGATATAAAAATGAATTTTGAATTAAAACCTGATACCGATTTTATTATTGCTATTGATGTTTCAGCAAGTATGCAGACTCCAGACTGTCACGGATTAACACGATTTAACTTTGCAACGGAAAAGACAAAACAGTTTTGCAAAGAAGCAAGTACGGTTGATGAAGACGGGATTACGTTAATTACTTTTGGTCACAAAATTGGAATTTATTCAAATGTTACGGATGAAACCGTTCAGGAAGTGATATCAAATTTGGTGCCAGATGAATGCGCCACAAAGACTGATGAGGCGATTCATAAAGCTTGGCAAGAGCACGTAATTAATAAAAACAAACATACAATTTTGTTTGTTGTGACTGATGGCGTGCCCCAGAATGAGAAGAAAGTTTTAGAAGTGTGCGGGCATATCTATCAAGTCTGCGACAATCCTGGAGAGTTTGGAATTGTGATGTTAACGGTGGGGCATGCAGGGGATGACCTTTTAAAGTTCTTTGGAGAGCTAGAGAAGCTGGATATCGTGCAAGTAGAAGAACTTGAGAAGATTAGTTTTTATGGGGCTGTTGGGAAAGCATTGGGGGAATAACGATGGTTTCGAAATCTGAAATAATCGGAACGCTTGCAGAGACCAAGCAAGCAGCAGATGAAATTCTTGAAAACGTTGTAAGCTTAGAGTGGAGAGTAAAAGAAATCGAAGATACGCTAAATGATGAGGTGTTCATCTCTGATATTCTTATCATAGTAGAACAGAATGAAAAGCTCTTGGAGAGAATGGCGCAGATTGAAAATCAGATAAAAGAACATGCATTGGGCGTGCAAAATGTTTTTGCAAAATATGAAAGTGTTCACAAAGCAGTTGTTGCTTTATCCGTTTCATTTAAAGGATTACGTTCTTTTATTTCAAATTGTCCCGATGAGATTAAATAAAAATGAATATAGAATCAAAAAAAGGAATCATAAATAACCCATCAGCCGATCAAGTTGAATCTGGCCTTGAAGTAGCAATGCGATTGATTAATGATTTTGACGGTAAAAAGGAATCGTCTGTTGTTGTTACGGTAAAGAATTATGGTGAGAAAAGGCAAACAATTGCAATTGGGTTACCTTATGCGACAATGAGCAATTTAACAAATTGTATTTGCAATTTATATAAAGAGTATGGAATTGATAAAGACTTATTCTTCAAAATACTGCGAGATTGTGCTGATTATCATGATGGGGTTAGAAATGAAAACGTATAAAGATTCTATAGGGTTCATGAAGATTTTTTTTGATAGTCAAGAAGAGAAAAAAAGTGCACACTGAAAATTATATGAAAATATGGAAAGCTGTAAGCGGATTAAACAAACTTAATGGTCTGCTTAAAGTGTTCGTCGACGCTATCGTTCTGCATTCAATAGAGGGGAAAGTGTGGTCGTTCAAGATTAAAGAGTCTGACGCGAGGATGATTAATTTGCCTGCGTCACGGTTGCTGTGTAATACGATTAGTAATGCAATTGGCGAACAAATAGAGATTAGGTTTTTTACGGGATAAATAATAATGAGCATAATTAGCGCTAGCTTAGCTGAAAGCAATGCAAGGTGGCTTAACGAGCATCAAGTTTTATTTAGGATTAAGAATGTAATTAAGGAATTAGAAAGAACGCCTAGAAATAAAAATGAGTATCACAATTTAATTGAAATACATAGAGAGTTAGAGATTTTTTTTGATGCGATATGCTCGGAGTAAAAGAAGATGATTAAACTAAATGTCTAAACCATTAAATGATTTAAGAAGAAACGCATTAACCGGCAATCGCTTGGATTTGCAGGTTTTACAGGTTAGGGCGTTGTCTTTGTTTTCTCGCAGGTCTAACATAGATTGGAGAAATCCCTTATCTCCAATAATGGAAGCGCCGGAGCCACGAGAGCAGCAAGTTTCTAGTCTGATTTCAATCAGGAGAAACTCCGCATGAATTGGGATGTTTTCATTGGTTGTCTGATTGGATGTATTGTTGGGCAAATTGTATTTAAAATTATATTTTATTCATTTTGGGTTTTTATACATTGGCTTCTTGATGAGCGGTAAATTAAATGGGGAATAAATAATGCCTTGTTTTTGCGATGAGAAATCATTAGAGCGTTTAAGTCGTAGTGATGAGAGAATAATAATAAAAAAAATCTCTACAGCGCTGGATTATTTAGATTTTAGATCGCTAGAAAAGAAATTGTGTTTCATTTGCAGAGAATTATCTATAATTGAGTTACAAGCCTGCGATTTACTCGAGTGGTACAAAAATCATTTATTAAAAGATTACTCAAGTAATTATGATAATGAAGATAAAAAGGATATGGAATTTGCAGAATCAGAAGCGAAAAGACTGGGGTTTATAATCTTTAAAAATAAAAGTGTCTTCTCAATTGAGGAATTTTATTAGAATGAAAAAAATAGCGACAATCACTCTTTTGGAGCACCATTTTAGACATCCTATAGACGTATATAACTTTGATTATATTATTCGTTTAGAGGACGAAGATTACTCTGTAGAGTCTCACATTAAGGCGGATGATATCGATGACAAAGATAAAAGGAGAAGTGCTTTATTAATGGGAATAACAGAAGTATTAATTAAGCATCAATATAAACAATAAATCTTCACAGGATGTGAGGAGTAAATAAAAGGATTTAAGTGAACTCATGGATGAGTCAAAACGCATTAGAAAAGAATTACGCGACGATTACGAAAAATACGCTAGAAATTGTCTAAAAATACGGACAAAAGATGGGCGCATTGACCCGTTCATGCTCAATAAAGCACAACTCCATATTCACAAAATAGTCGAAAAACAAAAGCGTGAAACTGGAAAAGTTCGCGCCATTATTTTGAAAGGGCGGCAACAGGGTTGCTGTTTTTCGCCAGGTATGAAAGTTTTAACGGCTGATTATAGATGGGTAACATTGCACGATATAGAGGTGGGCGAAAGGCTTGTTGCGTGCGATGAAAATACTGATTCAGGTAAAAAACAATCAAGAAAATTTAAGACTGCAATCGTAGAAGCGAAAAGAGAATTCCGAAAAGAAATACTAGAGATAACTCTTGATAATGGCGCAAGATTAAGACTAACGAAAGAGCATAAAATGTTATGCAAACAGCGGGGAGGGTGTTTGCAATTATGGAGAGAGGCCGGAAAATTTAAAGTTGGCGATTATATAAGGGTTGTAACGCGTCCTCCAAATTACGAATGTAATACTTACGAAGATGGATGGATGGGCGGAATAATTGATGGTGAAGGGAGTGCGAGACTAACTGGAGCAAAAAGAATAAGCGTGCATCAGGTAGCTGGGCCAGTTCTTGATAGAATGAAAGCTTATTTTGATAAAATTAAAATACACTATAAAGAAGTAATTGATTCAAGAGAAAGTGGAGTATGTAGCAAGCTCGGCAAGAAACCGGTTCATCGGTTAGATGTGCATCGAATGCCGTACTTAATTGAATTGTTTGCTCGTTGCAGGCCAGCTCGATTTACAAAAGATGAATGGCATTTAGGTCACGAATTACCTGGAAAAGGTGCGCAGGATGGAATTAAGCCATGGGCTAAAATAATATCAATTAAAGAATTGCCACAGCAACGCGTAATTGATTTACAAACAAGCGAGAAAACTTATGTCTGCGAAGGACTCGTCTCACACAACTCAACGTACGTTGAAGGAAGATTCTACTGGCTTACAAGTCACAGGTTTGGTGTTAGAGCTTTCATTCTCGCGCACGAAGAAGACGCTACTCGAAATTTATTCGAAATGGCTAAGCGATATCATGAGCACTGTCCATCTGTGGTGCGACCAGATACTAGCGCCTCAAACGCAAAAGAGCTCGTTTTCTCCGATCTCGATTCCGGCTATAGATTGGGAACAGCAGGTAATAAAGGTGTCGGTCGATCTTCGACAATACAATACCTGCATTGTTCTGAAGTCGGATACTATAAAAACGCTCGAGAACTCGCTATGGGAATTATGCAGGCTGTCCCTGGTTGCGCTGACACTGAGCTTTTCTTGGAGTCGACAGCTAACGGAATAGGCAACTATTTCTTCGAGCAGTGGCAGATGGCTGAAGCTGGCATGAGCGACTTTATCCCCATTTTTGTACCTTGGTTCTGGCAGCCAGAATATTTTCGCAGCGTTCCGATGGATTTTAAGCCGACAGAAGAGGAAGCGGAGCTAAAAGAATTCTATACTCTCACTAATGAACAAATCATGTGGCGTCGACTAAAAATTGTCGATCTAAGTGTAGGGGATGCAGATGGGGCTAAGCTTTTTCGTGTTGAATATCCCAATACGCCTGTTGAGGCATTCAGTGAAACTGGTGAAGACTCTTACATTCACCCTGACGCAGTCATGCGAGCGCGCAAAACTGAATGCGATCCTTTTGGCCCTCTTGTTGTTGGGGTTGATCCGGCACGCTTTGGTGATGATCGCACTTGTATTATTAGACGCCGAGGCCGTGTTGCTTTCGGCCTTGAACGATATGTCAAAAAAGACTTAATGGAAGTAACAGGCTACTGTTACAAAATTCTTACACAAGAAAATCCACGTATCATGGCAATCGATACCGTAGGCTTAGGCGCCGGTGTATACGATCGCCTCATCGAGCTAGGCTTCTCCCGCGATGTGGTCATCTCTTGCAATAGCGGCTCTACGCCGCTAGACACTAGTAAGTATGTCAACAAGCGGGCAGAATGTTGGGCATTAATGAAAATGGCATTGGACGACCATCCTTGTCAACTCCCAGACTCTGACGAACTGCACGCGGACTTGTGCGGCCTCAGATACGAGTTTGATAGTCAGAATCGTCTAAAATTAGAGAGGAAAGAAGCCGCAAAGAAACGTGGCGTGCGCTCTCCAGACGCAGGAGATGCACTAGCCTTAACATATTTTGTGCCGCCAACAAGATATCAGCGCGAAGATAAGGAAGATTCTCGCGCAGCATTTTTAATGCAACGAACAAATGAACTTACAAGACTGAAAAAAGCAGGAAGCTAAAATCATGTCAAACGGTCACTATGAAGATGCCCCCGCACCTAAGCTACCTTCTGATAAAATTCAGAAGGAACTCCAAGATTTACAAAAAAACGTTAAAGAATTTCACGATTATTTCTCCGAAAATATGAAACGCTATAGCAAATTCAGACGATTCGCTCTAGTAGAATCTTTAAGTCCAGGTGAAACGCTCATTCTGCAAGCGCAGAATATGCCAAATCTCGAGTTCAACATTTGCGAAGCTTATATCAGCCGTTTACTTGGCGAGCTGATGGCGCAAGAGCCGGCTGTTAGCGTGCATCAAGATGATGAGTTTGAAATGGCTGATGGCACCGTGGAACTCGTAGAAGCGCACATGAGACACGTTGTGACCGACCCAGACAAGGCGACACAGCGTAATGAGATAATCAAAGACTTGCTCACGGGGGGCTATTCAGCCGCAAAGGTAAGCACTGACTATGCCCATCCTCTCACCTTCAGGCAGAATATCAATGTTGAGCGGTTAAACCCTATTATGTGCGGCTGGGATATCCTGGCTCAAGAAACCCACAAGGGAGATGGTGAGTTTTGCTACGAATGTTTTCCCATGGATGAAGAAACCTTCAAACGACAATATCCTAAGGTTCCAATTGAAAGTTTGAAGTTTACAAAAGAATTAGGCGGTTTTTCTTGGTCATATAAGAGCGATGCAAAGAAAATCATTATCGTTTGTGAGTACTTCAAAAAGAAAAGAAATCGCGTAAAAATCGTAGAGCTTTCAGATGGCACCACAATGAAAGAAAAGGATTTTGAAGAAAAGGTGGCAAATTGGGACAATGATATGGCTGTCCCTCCAGTCGTAACCAATGAACGTACGTCAATGATGGACACCATTTGCCGATATGTCTTTATTGAAAACAAAGTTCTCGAATACTCCGAGACAGACTACCGCATGCTTCCAATCGTTTTCTTTGATGGCAACTCGGTAACACTTAAAGAAGAAAACGAAGGTAACGTTCGCCAAATCACAAAGCCTTATGTTTACAATGTCATGGGCGCGCAAAAGCTGAAGAATTATTCAGGCAATTCAATCGCAAATGAAATAGAAAACATCGTTCA
>Ga0302221_10002700_pt1 | contig 10975 bp, 1 predicted proteins | sample II_Palsa_E2_1_FD_193517 | JGI IMG/M metagenome (GOLD analysis project Ga0302221, IMG submission 193517) | Peat permafrost microbial communities from Stordalen Mire near Abisko, Sweden - II_Palsa_E2_1 | ecosystem: Environmental > Terrestrial > Soil > Palsa > Peat permafrost | place: Sweden...
AATAATAAGTCTTTTGCTAAAAGCATTTAGCTAAAAGGTATAAGAGCTTTATATAATATAATCTAATGCTTAAAGCGCCTTAATTACCCGGTAATACGCGCAAAGATAAAGAAATAGCTAGCATATAGTAATACGCAAGCTAATAAGGTAATATATCTTGCTTAGCAAAGGGAAGCTATAAAGCAAGTCAAAATTGCGTTTAAGTATTTATAAGAGGACGAAATAGCTATATTTCTTAAGAATAAGTTATACTTTAAGTGCAAATAAGAAAGATTAAAGGTTTTTGCTAGAGATAACAAGGAATACTTAATAATATCGGATAATAATAAAATAAAAAATAAGGGATAGTTGCTTTTTGTTGCTTAAGGACAAGCAATAAATATAAGAGGGACAAGTGTAATAAGGCGCTAAAGAGACTATTGAATTTTGTTAATTTTAGAGGTTTTCAAAGATTCTTTACTAGTGCTACACGTGACTAGAATAGAGGTATAATTGCTAAGTTTTTGTAGCTAGACATGCATTACTCTTAATTATTAATACATGTACATACTTCACTTAATAATCGTTTATTCGTCGCTTGTTTTGCGTATTGCTTTTATGATTATACTTGGTTCTTGCATGCTTTAGTCCTTTCTTTTATTATTGCTTTATATTTACATACGCGTTTACTTGTTACTTGCTTAATACCCGAGAGACGTTCTTGTAGGGCCTTTTCTTCTGGCTGAGGTTCGCCCCCCTACAGTAGTAGCTATAGCTTGTTAACAGTATGCTTTAAGGAGTTCGGTTTAAAGTGTTTTATTCTTAATATCGAGTTAAGCTAGCTGGGTTCGCTATTTTAGAGCTTTAGCCTTTAAAGCAATTACTTGTTTCTTTGCATTATCTTGTTAGTGCAAAGCTTTTAGGATTTGCTTGCAAAGTTGTTCGGGGTCTTATTAAAATGCAAATTGTAGATATTTGAGGTTAAATTCGGGTTCTTTAAGAATTAAAAAAGGACAAGATAGTCGTGTATTTGTAAATTTAGGTGCATAAGAACTAGTTATAGTGCTAGCCTCTAGTTTGTGATAAGATTGTGCTATTTCTTTTATTTGTTTGTGCTTATGTAATAAGTCTGGTTTAAGTTTGTGTTTTGTATAATTTATTTAGTTTAGTTTATTTAAGTTTGTTGCAAGACAAAGGCAACGCGTTGTCTTTACTTGTATAATTTAATTTTAAATCCTTTACAGGATTGGAATTAGAATGAGCTTTGAATTATGTCACGAGCGCCAGATTTATAGCACAAAGTGCGTGGGCTAAATGGTCTCAATTATAACTATTTAAAGCTAAAGAAAGAAGAGGTTATTTACAAAGGATCGGTTTGTACAAATACTCGAGTTCTGCCGCTCCACACCGCCTAGGCTAGCCGCGCTAGTGCACGTGACCACGTGACATGGAATGCCAGAACCGTAACACTAGGTTTCCCTATTTATAGAGTATATAAGTGGTTTATTTAATTATTTATTTATAAATAAATATTAATATATTTTAGATTAAAAAACTAGATAATTGTCTACTTATTATATGTTAAAGCATTTTTTATAGATATATAAAGCGATTAAAATAGTTATTAATAACTCAAATTCGAAAGCTTTTAAAAATAAAAGCTTAATACTCTCGCAAATCGAATTAATATATTTAAATAATATATTAAATAATATATTAATCTTTGTTAAAGCTACTACAGAGCTACAAGCCGGGGAATATCCAACAATTTATTATATAATACCCGAGGTCTATAAGATATATTCAAAATTATACAAAGCAAAATATAAATATAAAGTAAGTTCAATTTTTAAAAAATAATTAAAAAATACTTATTAACCTATTTAATAGGATAAAGCCTTTACCGATGCTATTAATTTAGGCATATTTAAGCTTCGAAAATATTATCCAAAAACAAGTATAATTTCGGGTATGGTAACCGATATATATAATAGGTTATATGCTAATTATATTATATAAGTTTTATTTTTATTAATTTTTATTTTTAATAAATATATATTAATTTTTTTTTAGATATAAATATGATTATAATCTAGCTTCTCCTCCTTCTAATATACCTAGCAAATCAGAGAGTGAAAAGGATGATAATGATATGGATATTTATATAAACAATAAGGAGGATAATATAGAAGATAAGTTAATAGCTTATTTAAAAGAAAAAAGAGTGGATAAAAAGGTAAGTAAAATCGCTTTAAAAGTTTATAAGAATTATTTATTATTATTTATATAATTCTTTTTATAAATAAGTGCTAATTTAGCTTTAGACTTGACCTTTTCATTATTGGAAAGCTAATAATGCTAGATTTCCTTGTTTAACTATAATAGCTAGGAAATATTTGGCAATCCCGGCTTTATCTACTCCTAGTGAGAGGTTCTTTTCTTAAGGGGCTCTTATTATATTTAAACTAAGGAATAGACTTATTAAAGAGACTTTTGAGAAGATAATATGCCTTAAGAGCTGGGGAATCTTTAAAGACGAGGAAGAAGAGCTAAAGAAAAAGGAATAAAGCCCAATTTTAAAGGAAGATAATTTGTTTTTTATTTAAACAAAAGATTAAGTTAATATTCTTATATAAGGCTTATTAAAATTGTTAATATTAGAGGAAACGCTTTATTAGTTATTTCTTAATAACTTTTAAAAGTATTTTAACAAATAAATTTACTTTATCATATAATGAAGTTTTCTTTAGAAATAATATTAATTTTGTCTAAGCAAAAGTTTTATTAGGACCCTTTATATAACCGTTGGTATATTTGCATTCACTAGCTTTAGGTCACGTAACCTTATGTCACGTGACAGCGTTAGTCCAAAATAGGTAGCCGAGGAAGTATATCGACACTATGGTGTTGATATCCTTTTTAATAAATAAACCACCTATTTACGCAAATTGCATATCACAAATATGTGCTATGCTACGCGTTACAAGTGGACCGACAATAACTATTATTAATCCTCTTAATATTAGACTAAAATAATAAGTAGTTTTTTATTTATTTATTCAATAATTAGTGAGTTTTTTAGATCACGTGACTAAAATAATTTAAGTTACTTAGAGTAGTTAATCAACTCAACTCAACTTTAAGCAAAGGAGCCCTACTTATAATCAACTCAATAATCAATAAGTAACTACTTTGAGTAGTTGATTAGTTTAATTATTTCTTTGACACACTAGGGATAACTATATTCTAATCAAAGCATATAATAAAATAGAAGTTATAGTTTAGACTTATAATTACCTCAAAAGAAGGAAAATTAGGCTTATTAAAGTGGTATATATACTAACTTTCTATATAAGTGTTATATTACTTTAATTGCTTAATAATTACTAGGTTTTTTAGAATAATTATACTAATAGCTTAAGGTATACAAGGATAAACTTTATTTTATTGATATACTAATAATATATAACTAATAGATATTCAAATATAACCTAGTCCCTTTATTATTAATATTAGTATTTTAAGCTATAATCTAATATTTGACCTTTAAATATATTTATTTAAACACTTAAAACCAATTAAGCAAGTATTACTTAATAATTAGCATAAAATAATAAGCTATTTATACTTAAAAGTATTGCTTAAAATAAAGCATTACTTTTAAAGTATAAATATTATAATATATAAGCCTTTAATATAAAGACTATTATCTTAATTATATAGAAAGGGTATTATAATATTAAATTTTTATTATATATAATACTTAGCTATTTAATAAGGTCTACTAGGACCTAATTATAATAAAAAATAATATAAGTAATAAAAACCAAGTTTTACACCCCTTTAACAATTATATATACAACCACTTTATATTGTCATAGTCGCTATTTTTACCACTCTTACCTGGCGTTGTGGTTCCGGATTAAGGTTAGCCTTAGCACGTGACCGGCTAATTGTACTTAAGCCCATATGCCCTCAAGCTCTTCTTCTCTCTTTAGTTTAGTATCCTGCAAAATAAGAGTGTTCTTCCACGACTTCTAGTCCCTAGAATTGCGCTTGTGACATAATACCATTTATATAGAAAAGTAAAGATATATATACTGCTAGCATTTTAATACTTTATCTATTATATAGCAAAAAAGTAAGGATATAAAATTATAATTTCTATAAAGATAATAAAAAAATTATATTATTTGGCTTAGTCTTTAATAATAACATATAAGGATAAGCTTTACTTACTAGCCCGCTAGGCCAAAAGACTATAATATTCACTCTAAGGAGTAAATACGCTTATTATGCTTAAAAAGCTAGCGCGTATACTAATCGTAGTCATGTGCAGCCACGCAACTCGTATTATACTATGCCCCCTCTAGAAGGGACCGTCCTTAGGCGCGTATTATATTATCCGAGTCTTAGAACCCCGCTTTTAAATACTCGCTTAAGCTTAAGCCCCAAAAGCTCCTTTACTGCCTCAAAAACAACAGTTTAAACAAAGGTCCTTTTTAGCCCTATAAGGCCTCCTAAAAGCATACACAGGCCCAATAACTATTAAGGGTGTACTAAGTCCTTATTAGCTATAATATATGCGATAGAGGACTCTAGTGGACCGGGGGAGTAAATACTATTATAATATATAAGGATAAGCTTTACTTATTAGCCCACTAAGCTAAAAGACTATAATATTTACTTTAAGGAGCAAATATGCTTATCACGCTTAAGAAGCTAGCGCGCATACTAATCGTAGTCACGTGCAGCCATGCAACTCTCATCACAAATAATTGGGTTATAAAATGCAAATTATTATAAAAAAATCACCTTTATATACTTAAAACTAAAATAGCGCTGCTAAGTAATTTGGAGAGGATATAATTAAAAGATGCCATGCTATAAAAAACACTATAATCCTCCCTGTAATCTTATAGCTAAAAATACTCTTATATATAGCATACTTGCTTAATAAAAATACCTATTAAGTTATTAAACTAAAAGATACTAATAAGATACTTAAAGCAATTATTAAAGAATTATTATTTTTGACCCTTATTAAATTATCTAATATTATATGAATGCTGATTCTATTTATTTATTAAACAGCAGCTAAAGCTAAATCAATTAAAACTATATGCTTATATAAGCTACTTTATAAGGTATATTTTATAAATGTTTTTTATATATAAATCCTTATTTAAATGATTTAATATAATAAAGTAAAATAATCTAAAGGACAACTAATTACATATTATATTAGATTTTCTAAAAAATACTATAAGAAGTATTATTAAATATTAATTTAGAGAAATGGGAAAAATTCCCCCTTTTAGAATTATATAAAAACATTATAAAAACATAATAATATTATAAAACTTAATGCTTTATTTCAAATACAAAAGGCAGTTTATTTTTTATTTACCCTAAGCGAAACATTAAAAACAAAGCTAATTTTAAAAGGTTTATTTATAAATATTAATATTTTACCTTTTGCTTTTAGTAAAACCAAAAATATAAAAGAAAGTATAGATAATGCCAAGCGAGTCAATTAAATTCTAATTAATTTAAAAGAGTAGGAAATTAAAGCTCTTAAAAGTTATATATTAAAAGTAAATACAAATAGCTTTAATAATTAAAATAAAAAGCTATATAAAGTTTTTGCCTATTTAGGTTATAAAATCAAGCTTATTATAGCTAAGGGTATATCTTTTAAAATATTATGAAAAGTAAACACGTATATAAAATTATAGCCTTTTGTTTTAAATATATATATTAAGACTTAAATAACAAGTAATTTTTAATATATTATTTTGCATTTATAGCTTATATAAGTTACTAACTAAAAGTTTATTTAAAAGGCCTTTTACAACTTCTAAAAAGTATAAAAGAAATAATATTATACTCCGAAAGAAAAGAATTCTATTACATAGCTTTTACGAAATAAAAAACCCTCTAAAATTAAAGAATATTTAAGAAATGCTATATTATTAAAAAGAATTTATACTTTTATTAATATAAGTTTTTGTTTGTAAGATTAATAAAGATGGCTTTATCTTGAAATATAAAGCCTGCTTAATTATATAAAAGAATCTTTAATTATTTTAATTTAAAGACGCGTAACTTTAGTTATATAAATATTTAAAGCACTTATAGCTATTATAATATAATTCAATTTAGACATCTACTAATTTAATATAATTAATATATTTTTATTATATTTATATAAACAAACCAATTTATATTTGCTATTTAAATAAATTCTAAGTTTTAAGTTTATATTTAAAGATATTTAAAGCATTATAGTACTAGGACAATGAAAAGGGCCTAAGCTCGTTTTTACCCCACACCCCACTACACTTCACTTATAATAAAAGCTATATAACTTTCTCAAATGCAGTTGTATTTACAATTTAATTAGTTTATTTAAATTATTGCAATCTCCTCTTTCTAATTATACAAAAATTGTGACAATTAGATGGGTTTTTGTCCTAATATTTGGTGTGCCATCCCTTAGCCTTGTAATAAGCTCTTACCTAATAAGGCATACTCTTGTATAATTTATTAAAGAACTCTTTAGGGATCATATCTTAGCAAGCTTACAATGCACTCCTTAATTGCTTTATATTATACTCTCCTTTTCTTAGACTTTTAGAAATTTTAAGGAACTTTTTGTCGACTAATTCTTTAAGCTTTGCTTAAGCATGCTTAATCGGGTTTAAATCGGGGGAATAAGGGGGCTAATCTAAGCAAATTAAGGCCACATTTGTAAACTAATCCTAGACCGAGTGTATAGTATAGATAAAGGCGTTATCTTGTATAAATATATAGCTTAAGTTGTTAAATTTTTCGATTGCTAGGGCTATTATAGCATTTAAGACTTTAATATACAAGTTAGCAAAGTACTTATGCTTCTTAGACTTAAAGTCTTAATTTATAAAGTAAAGAGAAGTATGCTTTATGTCTTAAAAGCACCTTTAAACTATAACTCTTATATCTTTGCTATAGCTATATGTTTAAATTATCTTTAGTTCCCACTTTTAAGCTAGTGTATAAAAGCACTATTCTTGTTATTTGCCGGCCCCTCTTTCTACAAAATACTTGTTACTTCACATGATTAATCCCCACTCCTCTGCTATCTAATTAAGCTATATTTTGCACTACTTGTACCTCTTCTTTATTGCATTCTTTGTAAGGTGCAAACGCTTTGCACAACGCCAATTAAGTATGCTATAAGCTTAGAGAATGCGAGAGATGATCTAATAAGAGCAATTTACGCTAGTGTCCTCTTTTAGCTAAGCGTATATATGTTTAGGGTATTAGCGCGTGTGCTATAGGATATTTTATTTGTTAAGAGGTAAGAAAGACTTAGTAATACTAGGGCGCAATATAATATGCGCGTTAGTGCGTAATTTGTCTCAACTAATAGTAGTTCGACAAGTGCTACAAGAGACTTTTAGCTATATTATAATATATAAGATATTATAACCTGCTTTGTATATCCCTAAGATCTTTTCTCTTATCTTTGGAGTTAATTCCTTTCCCCGAATAATATTTATAAAGATCTCTTTAAGGGAACGCTATTGTGTTAACATATTAGCCATTTTTGTGGTGAGGGATAGAAGAGGGTAACGCGTAAAAACGCGGTTTTATCGAGCTTAGGCCCTTTTCTTTGTCGCCTAACTGTATATAAAATGCTAAAATCTGCACTTTTTTTAGTATAATAAGCTAAGGCTATTGCTTATACTAGACATTAATTGCTTGTTTTAAGCAATAAACTTATTATCTTCTATTATATTAATAATATTATTATGTTATACTGTCCCTTTAACATCTTTGCATATTATAAATTTAAGCAAAGTCTTACAAATAAATATAAAATAAGAGAAATAAGAAAATTGAAATCGTTTTTTAGTATATAAATAATATATAACAAATTACTTTATAAAATCTAGCTTTGCTAAGACTTGTATATTACTAAAATATATAGCAAATATTAAAACAAAGAGCATGTAATCAAAGTCTTATACACTTTAATTAGTACTTAATAACTCTAGCCTTATAAGTGTATAGTAACTAAGGCTCAAATATTAAATTATTTACAAACAATTAATTTTTATACCCATTTTATAGCAATTACTAGGCCTAATATAGTATTTGCTATTAAACTTTTAGTAAAGGTCCTCTAAAAGCCTAGCCCTTAATACTTTAATATAGTGTATAAATGCTTTAATTATTTAGAAGCTATTAAGCACGATGCAATTAAGCTTAGAATCCTTTATATAATATGTCAAAAAAAATTAACCTAATTAATTTAATCATGATTTAGTTAACTTGATTATAAGTTAATTAGAAGTGCTAATAATTAAATAATCATAAGTATTTTGCTTATAATAATTATAATTTGGTTAATTAGGTTAATTATTTTATATATAAAACCCTAAGTTAAAATATCTTAATATTTAATTAATAATAATTAAATAACTACTTAACCCTTTAATCAGAAATAATAAACTAGGCTATTATATATAAAAAGTAAGCTAAATACTCATTTTCTATAATAGTATTAAGTTGTAGAGTCGAGAGTTCTAGAATCGTGGCTCAAGCGTGTCTCGTGACTTTTGGGTGGCACAGTGACGCTCCCTTACTACTAATTGGGTGGCGGGGTGGCGCTGGGCGTAAAATCGCCCTAGCGGCTGCCGGGCTATGTTTTTCCGAGTCACGTGCACATATAATCAATTTAGTTATAATTAATGCCCTTATTAGTAAATTTAATTACGATTATTACCTAATAATCAAATCATAATCAAATCATTTGACACACTAGCTTTGTATAAAACACCTTGTATTTGCCATAGCTAGTAATAAAGATTATATAAATAATATAATAACTTAATAAAGTATTAAAGGATTTTTTTTAGCTATTTGGTAATATAATTAATTAGTAAAGCAAAAAACAAGTTATAGTTATTATATTAACTATTAAAGCAAACTTTTTAATACTTTTATATACATGTGCTCGGCTTTTATAATAGAGCTAATTTTTCTTGAATATTAACCTTAATATTAAGCGAGAGCTTATAGTTTATTATAATAATTTATAAACTATTAGTCTATTAATTAAGGACTTATTAAAGCTTATAATTAATGTCGCACTGTTGTAGAGGCAGAGTGATTGCATATGGTTGTCTGATTAGGAGGGAGGGAGCTCGTAGGGAGCATTTGGACTATATATACAGGGGGCTGATGAGTCAGCACCCACGCTTCACTGCGACAATTAAGCTAACGTATATTAATATTTATTAATACTAGCTAAGGCAAAAAAGTGGTGTGGCGGGGTCGCGTGGCTCTGCTTGTGATCTACGCGAAGGAGCATAAATATCGCGATTCCGGCCACTTGTATACTTAGTCCAGTCCAGTTCAGTCAATCGGCCAGCAGTTCAGTCAATTGCCAGAGTTAATTCTACAACTGATTGCACTCCCTCTATTTGTTTGGTTGTATATCCTTTCCCTTTATAGTGTGACGGACCTACGAGCAATGGCCAAGACACGCTTCACTGGGTGGAAGGGGCTTACACTTGGTCTTATAGATGGGGCTTTTATTGCAAGGATCTAAAGCTAGAAAAAGAAGAAGAGGGTAAAGGAGGGGGCAAGTGAGATATATATACATAGTTGGTATTAAGTGATATAATATAGCTATAAAGCTGGCAGGGCTATATTATAGCATAGCAGCTAGAATTGTCATATTATCCCCCCCTTATAAAAAGTTTGCCCTTAAGCTCATCAGCCAAAAAAAAAACGTGCCAATAACCTGCCAATGGTGCTAACGACCTGCCAACCGTGCCAAGAACACCATTTTTGCAAGTCCAAAATTTTGGCGCTAATAGCACCCGACTTAAATAATAGATTTTAGCTATTTGTTCTAATGCAAATTATAGGGCTAGCCCTAAGGTATTCAAAAATAATAAAATTATTTAAATGCGACTGCTAGTTTTTAAGGTATAATTTTTAAAAGAATAGTGCAAAAATGGCAATTATCCCTTTGTCCGGCAGCCAAAACCTTCGCTTAGCATGTGGCTTAACAAGGGGGTTCTAGGGTTAATTAGCATCACTTTTATGCAAATTATACAAAAAATCATTAAATAGAGAGATATTTATCCCAATAATCCCCCATTTTACAAAGGGAAACATTACAAAATATACACCCTCCTATTAACTATTTTACTTTACCCTTTACCTCCTTTCTTAGGACCCTTTTGCACTTCGATTTATATAAACACCATGCGCAATTCCCTTGCCTTAAGGCTTTTCCCAATCGTGTAAATGCTGTAATTCTAGCCCAAATACCCGCTTCTTACCAAGTCTAATCCGCAAATCTTGTAGCTTTGCTTTACTAAAATAGGCTAAAAGCTTACAATATAGCCTCTTCTTAAATAGCAAATATGTAAGGGCTTTCCTTTTTACAGTTAATAAATATAACTTGCGTATATTTATATAGGCTATATCAATTAACTAATAAAAAAGAGGCTACTAATTTTGTTAAGTTATTTAATAAGTCTTGTACAACTCCTTAAACTAGTTTGCTATATCCATGCCTCTTATATATTAATTATAGTCATTAATATATCGAGGAATTTGTAATTCTTTTACTGGGTTTTCGCTAAATACTAATTATATAATATGTGCATTTGTTAATATTTTTCTAGGACACTTTCTAGTCTTCTTATAAAAGTCATCTACTTAATTGATAGTATAGATATTGCTTAAAGCTAAGATAATATTATTATCTTGCTAAGCTATATAAAGTATATTATTAACTACTTTTGCAAGTAAGGTATTTTACTCAATTTTGCTAGTAAATTGCTTTTTGATTACTGCTAATTTGGCAGGAAATTGCTTATATAGTCACGTAGTCCCTACTACTCTAAATTCACAAGCTTATAACTCTTTAGGTAAAGGCACAAACGTAAAGTAATTGTTTATATATATTATAAGTTGATATTATAAGAGA
>Ga0302221_10002701_pt1 | contig 10975 bp, 2 predicted proteins | sample II_Palsa_E2_1_FD_193517 | JGI IMG/M metagenome (GOLD analysis project Ga0302221, IMG submission 193517) | Peat permafrost microbial communities from Stordalen Mire near Abisko, Sweden - II_Palsa_E2_1 | ecosystem: Environmental > Terrestrial > Soil > Palsa > Peat permafrost | place: Sweden...
CTACCCTTTCCCAAGTGGCAAATCACTTTACTATAGTCGGATTTTACTAGTAGCCCACAACCCTGCGTCTTGCTAGCTTGTCCGTCACCATTTCTAATTCGCTAATAAACTATTCTAAATACCAATTATAGTGCCTTTTAATAAAGTATTTGCAATTGCGGAAACGCTTAAGCTAAAATTCGATTAGAAATTTGCAAAGTTTAATAGGGGTTAATTTTACTAACCTTACAACTCCGGGTTTCCTTCGCTCTTTTCTATTAAGCTTAAGTTCTTTCGCATCTATAGCCCGTTACAAGCTCTTTAAACGATATTTAGCTAGGGGTTAATCTAAGAGTCTCTCTCTAATTGCTAAGCTCTATGATTTTTGTCTAGTAAATCGAGCGGGAAGTGTCTATCCTTATCCTTAAAAGCGCTATACTTAAACAAAATTTAAATAACTAAAAGCGCAATCCCTTTAAGTAAAAAACGAGATATTTAAGTGTTTTTTTAAACTCTTAAATATAAGCAATCTCTTTCCGAGATCGCAAACTTATTAATTAGTCTTTTGTAAGCTAATTCCCTAATACGAGACTTCTATTCCTAAAAAAGATAATATTATTCAAATTTTAATAGCTTACTAATAAGTTAACCGTGTACTAGTCTCTTAATAAGTACTATAACGCGAGACTTATAATCGATATATAAGCTTGTTTACTTATTAATGTCAAAAAAACACTAAGATTTTATTATAGTCTTGCGAAGAAAAAGCTATTTAACTTGTATAAAATAGTCTCGGCTTCTTTGTAAATCTATTTACATACTTTAAAGATTGCAATCGAACAAGCTAAGAGGCAATATAAGGCTTCTCGAGAGTCGGAGGTAAAACGATTTCTATATATAAATGGTTTATATATAATCGGTTTATATATAATCGGTATCAGATTATTGCTAACTAAGAGAAGGTTATATATCATTAAACGAACTTTAACAAGAAGCTTAATAAAGATGCTATTATTTGATATAAGGTTAAGTGCAAATGTAGCTATAGCTAAGTGTGAAAAATAAAATCTTTTAAATAATAAGGAAAAAGCTATCACAACTTGTCTTATTTGGACTTTAAAAACTAGAAGAAGTTTTAAAGAGACAAAGAGCTTATTATATAGCTAAATTTGTCATAAGAGAATTCTTAAGGGACTAGTTCTTGCTTCGATGCATAAATGACACTATTAAGCTAAGCCCTTTAACATATTGCTACTAGCAAGGCTGCGTTATTATATATTATAAAGCAAGAAGGATAATCGTTATAAGATCTAATAAGGATTTAAGAGCCGGTTGCACTTACGCTATATATGCTTTAACAAATAAATAATTACTATTATTAGCGTTATCAAGCAGCAAAAAGGAGCAACTATATATTATCCGAGGAAGTGCCGGCTTTATAATTGAGTTAGCTATGCTAAGATGCATAAAGAGCAGCAGCACAACTGCTTAGCTAACATTGCTTATAAGCATAGCTCCGCATCAGATAGCAAGAAGGGTAATAACATTTATACAAGTAGCCGGCTTCGCAGTACTAGGTAGCAAATAGCTCCACCTTAGCTATTTATGTGCTAACGCATGAATCTTATTATAGCAAGAAAATATGCTATCGCAGCTGCGGCCTTAACTCTTGCTTTAATCGGTGCTTAGTAGCGCCGTCTCGGATAAAAAGGGGACAATGTTAATGCAATTTTAGGCAAGTGCTTTTATAATGCCCATATTTATTACTCCGATGTATAAGTATTATCTTAATAGTCCTTAAAAGAATAAAGCTAAGTATTAAGAAAGGATAACTCTTTATTGCATTTAAGCAAGTGCTAGCATAGTAACGTACTCATATATAAAAGAAGGCATTACATTTGCTACTAAATAAAGGACGCTATAAACACATCTATTTACTCCTTTAAGGCTTATTTAAACTAATAACCCCCTTGCTTAGTTTATTTTTTCCCTTCTTAAATTTAAGAAACCGAAAACGAGAATTTGCAATATAATAAGCTTCTTAGACAAAGTTTGCTATAACCTTACCCTAATAAAGGCGGAAAAAAGGCACTTTTAGCATTTAATATAGTTGCTCTCTTTGCAAGTAAATGCCCTCGTAAACAAGATTAATTCTAATAAAAAGGAGCTTTCTTGTATAATTAATTTGTTTTGTTAAAGGCAAATTAAAGTTTAGCAAAAGATTAACTACTATCAACATTAGACGCGTAAATAAAATAAAAAGCTCTCGAGAACTAAGCATAAGATCTCCTAATAAGTATTCTAATATTATTGCTTATATAGCTAAACTTATCATTTATAGTCTTAGTAAGCTTGAAATCTTAAAGGGGCCGTTAGACTTTAGGAAGTTTTTAGAGGAGATTCGAAGGATAATTTTAGAGTAAACACTTGTTTAAGATTCCTTAATCGATTTCGGACTGCATTCTTTAACTAGCTATCGACTCGGAAGATTAGCTATCTTCTAAACCTCTAAGCAAATTTATACAAAGGCCGTTGCTATATTTTACTACTAAAACAAGTTTGCAATAAATAAGACAAACTTAAAGCATTTCCTGTTTTTACAAAGAGCAAATTATATATAGCACTTATCCTTATATTTAAATAGTAATATTTCAATTATTAAGGTTCTTCGAGCTATTAAGAGGTGTTAAGATCTTAAAAGCCTCTATATTTGCTTAATATCGGTGCCACGTTTCTAAGGCTATGCAAAATGCAATAAAAAGCGCATAAGATTGCTAAGGTTTAAAAGGCCCGCTATGCTAAAGCAGATTAATATTAAAGTCTACTATTCTTCCCCCCTTAAGATAATTTTAAAGTTATTACATTGCATCTTGCAAAGTATATTAAAAGGTAGTAGAAAGCTAGTATAAAAGAGTTTTAGGTTTAATTTATATAATACCGATAAAAGCAATAGTTCGGCTAAGAAATAAATAGTAAACTTATAAGTAGTAAAAATGATATTTATTGCTTGGGAGTATAAGTGAACTTCTTATTCGTGCAAAGCGAAAACGCTAATGTATTTAGACACAACGGTCCTGGCGGCTGGCTAAGGAATGTCCCTTCCTGCATTAGCTAAGAGGGATTTTTCGGATGATGAAGAGCGTATTTTATAGGGGCTTTCTGCGAGACTGCCTAGGGTAATGAATTTCTTTACATGTGTTTAGAATAGATATAGAAGGATATTGTTTTGGATGCATTAACTCCCTTGAAACACTTGCTTTAAGATACCGTTCAAGGAGGTCGTTGAGACAGTTTAGCTATAAATAATATGTTACTTGAATTTACTTTCCGATAGCTGATTATTTAGCCGTTGGAGTAACTTATAGACAACAAGCATAGAAACCCAGCTCACTTTAAGGCGCAGACTTAGCTAGCTCAAGTCCGAGAATTAATAATATAGAAAGTGGGAATGTACGTTTTTAATTGCACTAAACATAACGCAAAATCTAATATTTGCTTATCTAGGGAATTAATACTATTATACACATATCCGAGATTAAAGCTACTATAAATATGTCAAGCATCTTTACTAAAAGCTTTAATATAAATAAAAAAGAGGGAACTGTAATCGAGGACGCACGTTATTTAGTCTATAAATGACGTAATTGCTTAGCCGGGTTTATTTGCTTAAAATTTCCTAATATTAACGCCCTCTTAATTCGTTCGATCGTTTAAGCTATTACTATAATATAGTTAGTAGCACTTTAAAGCAAGTGCATATTGCTTGCGTCCCTTAAGTCATAAAGCTACTTAACAATTTATAAGAGCCTCTGCTTGTACTAGTAATAATGTTTAATTAACCTTAATTTGTAAAGCTAGTCGATCTCTGCTAGCGGAGTAGCAACCCTCTTCGGAGCCTCGTCTAAGTCCGTCGAGTTAGTCTTCCGCTTTATACCCTTTGCAAGTTTATTAAGTATAAAAGTAAATATAATAGCCTTACTTTTAGTTAGAGGAGGGTTATTATAAACACGCTTTATATAATCTCGGAGATTTTAATAGCAAGGGAAACCGTTTCTTAAAACACTATAATTGTAGCCTTTATATATGCAAATGTGTAATTTATCCTTATATTTATGCATATTATAAGCTTTACGCTTATAGCAAAGAAGGATAAGAGCCGAAGAAAAACGGGGATTCCCGCAAATAGCGACCTTATACTAGTAAGGTTTCAAGTAAGAGTTTACTTGTTTGCTATTTAAAATAATATAATTAATATTAGAAATGTAAATAGAATAAACTTAAATAGATTCTTACTTATATTTGTACTTAAGCTTTACTAGCTAATGCTTGCACCCTTCTTAGCCCTCTTATAAGCAATAATAAAGCTTATTGTTATAACAAGCTACATTTTAATATATTAGATAGTCCCGACTATTATTGTTAATGTTAAGACTTAAAGGTTTACTAGGTATTTCAAAAACCCCTATTAACCGATAATGTCTAAAGGTAGCTGCCACGTCGCTAATAACTCTAGATTATCTCGGCTTTGCTTCTCTTATAACCTTATTATGTCATTTTAGGGACATATCTACCAAATAAATGCTTTTAAAGATACTTAAAGGATAAAAGATTCGGCGAGAAGTCTAAAGTGTTATTGGTTTTAATACTTATTATAAGTGGATATATCGCTTCCTTAAATAGTGCTAAAGGTGGTGCTTAAAATCTTAAAGAAGCTAAGGTGTTTGCCCTTAATAACAAGTAGTCGATAATTTCACCTTAGTTATAAAACTTTAACTTAAAGGATAGCGTTGCAATTAATATAATATTGTCTATATGTAGCATAACGTAGTTATCGTCTTATATAAGCTAAGATCCTAATGCCTCTTTAAAATCTAAGACTTTAAAGCTTTAAGAATTATTTATTTCTTTGTAGTATATCTCTTAACTAGAGTAAATGGTGCTAGTCTATAATATAATCCGATTAGCTATATTTATAACATAAGTAATAATTAATATACTTGCTTAAGCTCACGCTTAATTTAGATTTATATTCTACAAATAACAATTAAATGCGTTTAGAGATTTGGGTAAGGGCGATTAATACTTAAAGCAGTCAAATTTTCCCGGTAAAGGGCTTATATAACAATAGTTCGACAGTTCTAAAACTAGCTAGCGTTATTAACCTAGAACTGCGATTCTTAAGAGCAGGAATTATGACAATCAACGTCTTGGCCGGTAATAAAATGCCACCCCATATAAAGACCTACTATGCAGTTCAAGCAACGCTTGGTGGCTCTTATTGCCTTGCCCCTAAAATACCTCGAGCGACCCTTAGTGGCGCTATCTTATAAAAGGAAGGCGGCTTTTATGCAATTTTGGGGCAAGTGCTTCCTAAGCGTTCCTATTCATGCTCCGATGCCTTTATATTGCTCTATTTCCTAGGATTAAAGGACTTGTCACAAGTAAGACAAAGATATAACTAGCTCTTATTTAGCAAGTTGTTAAGCTCGTGATTTGCTTATACATAAACAAAGGCACTATACTTGAGTTTTCTAACTGCTAATAGTAATGTCGTTTCGGAGGGATATAAAGTAAATGCATTTAGCTATAAAGCTTAAAGCGGATTTGTCTCTTACCGATTCTTGTATGTCAAGCAGCTTATGCGCTTTGCTACGTTTAAAGGTAAAGCAAGTGCAACCGACGCTGCCCCGGGATCGCAAATGTAAGCACTTACAAAGGCAAACGGGATACTAAAGAGTGGGTAGTGCCTAGCTAAAGCCTATATTCATGTAAATAGAAATTTTATATAGCTTACTTAACTGTCATACTTTAAGGTTAATGTTGCCACAACAAAACAAGGTCTAAAGTCTATATACCCTTGTTTAGAGATTCACCGAGATCCTTAAGGTATCTAGTTATTATATCTTAGATAATTTTTAGCTGCAAAGACTTAGAGTTACTAAGCCCGGCACATGCATTTATTAGAGGCCGCTAAACCCTACTTCGGTAGAGGAAATCAAGTATATAAAGGCATTGCTTATCCCTCCTCTTATCTTCTCTCCTTACTCTTCTCTTCTTGTTTAACTTTATTGCAAGTATGTGAAGTCCTTCCTTGCGTCACATAATATTATACTACGACATTATACTTGATATTTACACTTGCTTTTATAGGACCTAAAATGCATTAAGTCTAAGCACTAAAATGGCCTCTTTACTATATTATAAGTATATTTTAGCTATGCTAAAGGATTGTAGCACTATTATTCATTATCTCGAGTGTGCTCTCGAAATAAATCGAAGCCGTCTAGTCTAATACAGAAAAGATGTGATAATAGTGCAAGCGATCTTTAAGGAACCTAATATATGCTTATCCTTATTTAATAAACCTTAATAATATGCAAATAAGTCGGCAATTATAAAGCATAGCGAGTTAAAGGCTCTTAGCCCTCTTTACCCCGAAGCAGCTGCCGAGCTAAGCAAGCTAATTAATTCGTCCATCTATAGCCGAGGGGATAATGTCGAGGATAAGGTCTAAGTTAATAGCAACTTTTATCTAATTCTTTAACACGACTTGTGCTTTAAAGGTTTAAGTTATAAAAGCCGAAGTGCGTTGTAATTTGTGCTTTGCATGAGCTTAGCTAACTAAAATTAGGCCCTCCTCTTAACCCTTACTTTGCTAAGACGTCCAAATTGTCCCCGGAATTTAATAAGTTCTTAAAGTTTAATAAACTCCCAATTAAAATCTGTCTAAAAATCTAGTAGCACACCCTTTAGCCTTAAAATATTATAATAGCCTAAGATGGAGTTTGCCTTTAAAAGTTCTAGTATTGCTTTAATTACACTTTTCTTGTCGCATTTCATGTTTGCCGAGAATCTCGAAATAAACTCCTCCCTCGATATACTTGTTTAAGTTTAACATTAACCCGCTATTACTAGCCCCTCTTGCTACTTTATTATTATATTAATTTCGCTATTAACATATTCATTTTTCCGGATCTCGAGTATAGCTTTAAGCTATTCTTTATAGCTATAAAAAAGCAGTCTTAAATAATCTAGTCAATTGTCGTAAGTATAAATATTTATAGTAATATAAGAGAACGTGATATAAAGCTACTTTCTAAGCTACTAAATCTTAATAGTCTTTATATTTACCTTAAAAGTATCCGAGTAAAGAAGGAATTATTAGTTTTCGATTTAACTATAAAGCATAAGCTTTAAATAGATAGCGCTCTTAGCTATTATTGCTAGTTGTCTTTGCTCGAAGCTTTTCGAAGGAGAATCGCAAAATATTAGCCCCGGGAGCCTTTATTATAAAAGGGCTTTAGTTTTATAGACAATCGTTTTAAGCCTTGACATATTAACGAAAAGTCTTTTTATATTAGATTGTTTCGAGACTAGATAAAATCTAAATAATTAGTTCTTCGAAGGGAGATGGCATTAAGACTATTAAGTTAATTTGTAAAGTGCAAATCTTTATCTTAATTAATGCTTTAACCCATAGTTGCTCTATTATAACCGATAAGCTAAAGGAAGTCGTAAATCTTAAGTTAATAAGAGATGCAACTGATATTGTGTAACTGCTATAAAATTCACATTATTTTCCTCTCCTTTTCCTTTTACATTTTAAATACCCTAAATTGAAAAATTTAAGACAATGTCTTTCCTTATTAAGGTAAAGCTAGCAAGAGTGATAAAGGAAAGAAAAATCTAGCTCCGGCATAGTAGAGATAATAGGGTTTATAGAGGCATACTTAAGGAGAGAACTTCTCTTAATACTTAAGATATTAAAATAATAATAAAGAGCTGTAAAACTAAGCAAATATAGTAGCTTCGGACAATTAGGGTATATTTAGGGTTTAATTGATTGCTTTACTAGTTAAGAGTGCATAAGCTATAGTAGTAAAGTTTATTACTATAGCCCGTGCACTCTTAACCTTAAATGCTAACTATAGACATCGCAAAAACATTCTTTCCCTTGTCCTTATAAGAAATTCTGCTTACACGAAGCAGTTATTTCTCTATTATATAATATATTGTCAATTATAACAATTATTTGCCTTTATTAGCAAGATATCTTCATTTTGCAAAACTTTGTAAAAGGCATATATAAGTAATTAACCTTCTTTACTTAGTTACCTATTTCTCTCGGATAAATTTAAGCGACAAGCTTATTGCCGAGATTAAGTCTTATAAACTTTATAAGCTAACTATTGTAAAAAGTGTTTAAAGGAACTAGTTCTCTTAAAAATTCCCCTAAAATTTAACCTTTTCGATATATTATACTAATTGCACAAACCCCTTACCCCTTTTTTCCTTTATTTGTAATTTTAAGTATAATATAAAGCAAATATGTCGTGATATAATTATATAAATTATTAATCTCGTATAAGTTATATAAGTTATAAAGTTTATCGGATAAAGGAACTTAAGTCGAGTATTGCGGCTAGCCCTACTATTAACAATCCGGTTTAAGCTAGTTATATTTCTCGAAATAACACTTGTTCGCATTTATAACTTAAAACTTCTTTATAAGCAAAACTAGTTTATTTAAAGGCAATCGAGCGACTTCTTTAAGATCCTCGCCCTCTTATATAAACTTAAGAATTACTATATTATCCTAAAGCAACGCCTAAAAAGTATTTCCCACCCGGCATATAAGCCTTATAAGCTAATTAGAATCTAGTAAAGAGTAAAACTACCGGATTTTGTCGTTAGACAAATCTTAATATATATAGCCGGATGCCTTTTAAGGGCTATCTTTGTCTTCCCGGTTTAGAAAGATAAGATATAATAAGCTATTGTGCTAGCCACATATCCTTTTTTATCTTCAGCCGTCTTTAAAGTAATTATATAACTTGTTGCGGTTTTTTTAAGTGTCCTTTTACTCGAAGTCACGTATAAGGGTAATAATAGCGCAAGGATTTGCATTTAACCGGCTAACCTTTTTGTTATTTATAATTTTTGCTAGCTTAACCTTTACAAAACGGTTTAAGAATTTTATAAGCAAAGATCTTTCCTCTAAGATACTAATAACGTTTATAAGCTATATTGCGGGGGGTTTACTTTTATCGATCTCGAATAATAGTTTAAATTAATCTCTTTAGCTATAAATTAAAGAGTATAAGCAATAAAAAGCCTCTTTCCCACAAACGGCCTTTAAGAGATTGCTTATATAAGGCGTAACTAGTAGCGTCCTCGACTAAAGCTTAGCCGAAATTGCCTTTCTTTTTAATAGGATAATATTCGGTAATATAGCTATAGCTTTATCTTACAGCAAATGCGCCCTTTTATTTGCTTAAACCTCAGCTAGTAGACCCCCCTCCTTATAAAGTCGTAAGTGGGCTGCTATTATCGCATGCAAGTCGTAGCTTTTTTGACAAAATTTATAGCCCTTAAAAACGGTTAGCGACGAGGCGTATAAAATGTTAATTGCAATCGCGTAATTGGCCCTTATATTTAAAACTTAATAAAACGCTCTTAGCTTTATTATAATAGCTTCTCTTAGCTTATAATAGTTAAGAGAGTAAGGAATCTTTTACTTGTCTAATTTGCTTAGGCTAATAACACGACTTAAATAGCGTATAGCTTAAGAGCAATTTGCTATCTTAAAGAATTCTTAACGCATGCGAAGTTTTAGTTCTTTCTTGTAAGCTAGCTTTATAACAAGCTAAAGTTTGTGTTCCCCGGATTATAACAAGTTTATTAAGCGAAACTTGGCATCCTCCTTATATATAATTAAACAAGACACTCCGAAGCTTAAATAGACGTATTTTGTCTTAATGCCGCAAAGCTTCTTATAACTATTTATTCGTTTTAGACCTTCTCTTAAGCTAAGCTTTATATCTAAAAATAAAGGATCCCCGATAACGTAAAGCATATCTTATAAAAGGTCTTTAAGTGTGCTCTCCTAAAATTCTTTTAGCAATTGTTGCGACTAGGATTCTCTTTAGCTTTTAAGAAGTAAAAAGCTAAAGAATTTAATTTCTTGATTTTATTTTTTAGTTACTTTAACATATCCTCGAGAATCTAGTTAGCAAGAGAAGTTTGTGCAATAACCTTTCTTTAGCTAATTAAAATAGGCCTCTTTTATATTAAGTAATAGTAAGCCTTCGACTGCAAGCTTAAAATAGCCCTTTCTTTTAACCCTTAGATTAAATAAAAACTGCACAAGCTTTGCTTTATTTAAGTCCTTGCTAATATCTTTGTAATTGCAATGAAATATTAGAGCACTTCTTTCCTTTAATTGTAGATCAAGTAATATATTATTTAGTTAAGTTGTGCAATTAAGGGGTTTAGTCGAAGTCGATAGTGCGGGCGAGACCTTATAGCTAAGAGGCACTTGATAAGCTTATAGTAGAGGCTCTTTTGTCATGATATTCTAGCTTAAAGGCGAAGCTAGAGATGGCCGCTTTACTAGCTCAAGTGCATTAGCGGCTATTAATTCTCGCTATCCGTTTTTAGGAATTGCTAAAGGCACTTGTTTTGCACCTTAACGTTATAAGGGAGCTTTATGCTATAACTCGGCTTTTAGCGCAGCTTTAGCATTTGTCGCTAATGCATCGCTTAGCGAATTGCTATTATCTGTAAATGAGCGTGTGTCGAGCGTCTCCTTAATGCTCTTTAATTTTATTAAAATTTTATTAAAATGTTAGACAATTTCCTCCACTTATTCCGGTCGTCCGCTTAAAGTCTTAATGCAAACTAAGTAGCGCCGCTTAAGGTTCTTAGTAGTAAGAGATTTTCGGATATAGTTAAACATGTTCGATAACTTGTCGAGTTGCCTCTTAAAAGCTTCTACTTTCTCTGTGAGGTCTACTATCGCTAATCTCAAAGAAACGATAAAAACGAGATGCGCTTTAAACGGGTTGCTAAGATAGATGCTAAACTTGTCAAAGAAGTAGTGCAAAGGCCGCGTCGGAAATTATTAAACGCCGACTTAGCCGGTTTAAGGTAAGGCCCGGTGGAGCCCCTTAGTGGAGCCTCCTGGTGCTCGCGTGACTTACTGCCTTTTTGAAGT
>Ga0302221_10002704_pt1 | contig 10970 bp, 5 predicted proteins | sample II_Palsa_E2_1_FD_193517 | JGI IMG/M metagenome (GOLD analysis project Ga0302221, IMG submission 193517) | Peat permafrost microbial communities from Stordalen Mire near Abisko, Sweden - II_Palsa_E2_1 | ecosystem: Environmental > Terrestrial > Soil > Palsa > Peat permafrost | place: Sweden...
GACGCCTAATTTGCCGAATAAGAGCAAATTTAACTACAAAAGGCCGGATTCCTTGCTAAGGAACGTGAACGACTTACTCCTACTTACGACCTTAAGTTTAATAGTGGAATTATATATAAGGAGACTACTAGAATCACATTAATGTAGGAGCGCTAGTGCAAAAACCTCAAGCCGGTATAGAGCAATAATACTAGTACTACGAGTAGTAGAGGAGCTATACGCTAAAACCTCAATACCAAGGATTAATACATTGCTTAGCGGGCTAGGGGAGCATATATTGCATCTGTTTGCCAACTAGAGGCCGCGTACGACTTGTTAGTAGCTGCCTAGGCTATTGAACTCACTAAAAAAGACATAAAAGCCCTTAACAAGCGTATTTAATAGCAAATTGAGAATGCCGCTAGAGGACTATGCTTTGTATAGCTAAATAAGGAGTCTTTATAGCTACTTGTCTTTACAGATGCCTCTTTTGCAAACAACAAGGATTTATCCTCTCAAATCGGGTATATCCTAGTACTAGCGGATAGTACAAATGCAAATATCATCCATTAGTCCTCTATTAAATGCAAGAGAGTCACTAGGAGTGTCTTAGCTTTAGAACTGTATAGAATAGCCCACAGATTTGACATAAGAGCTTTAGTCAAGTCTACAATCGACAAAGTGCTAGGAATCGATCTACCGCTAATCCTTTGTATAGACTCCAAATCGCTATACGAATGCCTTATCAAATTAGGTACTACGCAAGAAAAACGATTAATAATCGATGTTATATGCTTCCGCTAGGCGTACAAACGAAGAGAGATCGCTAAAGTCAAGTGGATTAAAGGAGACTCGAATCCTGCCGATACTATAACGAAATCGAAGTCTACGAATGCCCTTAAACGATTGATCGATACAAATACCCTATAATTGGAGGTGGAGGAGTAGGTTGAGCGTATATAGGGCATACGGGTAGGGAGGATACACATATGGCATACGGGCGTATTAAGGGGCATACGGGTGTATAAAGACATACTAGTAGGGAGGACACATAAGGGTATACTAGCATATGGATAGGCTAGGCCTAATTAGGCAACTTGTATGCATTTGGAGGAAATAGCGTTTTTGAGCACTTTAAAGTGGCTCTAGTGTTGGTACATTTTCGTTTGCTTTATAGGTCACGTGACCAAGCTAGTCCCAATTAGGTTAGGCGAACCGAAGGAAGGTCAACAACACCACAATGGTATTGTCGACCTACCTTCTAATTAATCAACCACTTACTAACGCAACAAGCATATCACGATATTTACGTGCCGTGCCTCGCGTTACGGGTGGACCGACAGTATAAAAGCTCTTAAAGGCTCTTGTTTAATGCTCTTACTTCTTCTAAAAATAATACTAAATAATAACATTTGCTTTATGTTTTTGTTGTTTCTTTTTTAACTTATTTGCATAATTATTTAATCTATTAAAAGCTTTACTTTTATATTACTATATCTATATCGGGTTTCTGGTTTGTTGTAGCACTCTCTAAAAAGTGTAAAGCTAACCTTGCTAATTCTTGGCTTTAATTAAGTTGCTATCTCAAATGCTTTAAGTATATAATTATTAATTTTAAAATCAAGTGTCTAACTTTACTTAAAAAAAAGAATTACAAGCATTGCAATAAGGGTAAAATAAGTTACAAGAAGGTAAGCTTAGCATTTTTGACTTAAATTAAATTTTATATGTTAGCATATAAATAAAATTAATATATATTTTTAGATTTTTGGTTGCTTTTATAAGGCTTGCTATATTTAAGAGGATATTATTACTATCTTTGTTATATAGCTTCGAGATTACTTTAATTAAGAGTTTCTTGCTAAAGAGAAGTATAACTATAATTTTTAAATTACAAAACTTGACTATAATACTTTTAATAATATTTAAAACTTTAAATACTTTTAGCAAAAGATAAAGTTAACAAATTCCTCTTTGTATATTAAAAAATTAGAGGATAAAGACTTTTAAAAGGCCTTGCAAGTAAATTTTTTTAACCTTTTAAAGAATAATGCTAATCTTAGTTTAAAAATACTAAAATATATATATTTAAAGCATAAAGTTAATTGCTAGCATTATTATTACTTAAAGGACAATTTGTCGCAAGTGCCTCTTTTACTAATATTATAATACTCTTAGTAGTAAAGGAGCTAACTTTAGAGATTCAGCTTTTTCGGGAGATATATATAATTGTAATAAGTTTACTAAAACCTTTATAAAAGGTTTAAAAACTAACTTCTTTTAATATATGCTTGCTTTTAATAAGGATAAACAAGTGCTTAAGTATATTTGTTGCTATTTTACTTTTATATTATTTTAATTAAAGGTATTATTTTAAAGTTTTTAAGTGTTTAGTTTTAAGCTTTAAATATTATATAATTATATAAAGATACTTGTAGTAAAATTATATATAATAAACTTTTATTATACTTTATCCTTTATTTTAAGTAACTTTTAAGTTTAATATCTAATTTAATAAGCTTTAATAAAACCCTAAAAAAAACTATTTATATAAAAAACTAAAAAAAGAGCATCTTTTATTATAAGTCTATTTAGGGCTTACTAGGACCCCTTTTCTTCTTTAGTCGCTTTTTAAAAAGTGATTTAGTTAATGCTAAGTTTAATTTATAATTTTTATTATACAATTTTAAGAGTTTTTTTTAAAGTTTTAAAGGTTAAAGTAACCTAGCAATTAAGTGTTATAATTATTAAGCTAGTGCTTTTATTTAATTAGATACTTCTAGTTCTTTTTGCTATTTTAATAATTAATAATAGCTTTAACTTCTTATTTTTATTCTTTATTATTGTTTAACAATTCTAGAAGCTCTTTAAAGGGGTACAAGTAAGGTTTTTAACCCTTTTTAGCTATATACTCTTTAAAGAGGGAAATATAGAATGTTAAATAAAGATAATTATATAATATTAGTAATTTTAACTTATATATTAATTTTTTAATATATTATAAGATTTTAAAAGGTCTTATATACTTTGGGGTAAGCTTCTTTGCTTTTAGCTTAATGTTTTTTGTTAATAATATTACTTAGTTTCTTAAAGAGAAGTGTTTATTTAATTAGTGCTTATTATAGTAGCTTTCCTGGTTATTTTGCACTTAATATTAAAGTTTTTAAACCTTTTTTTGCTTTTTATATAAAACTTTAAGCCTCTTGCACATAGCTAGTACCTCTTTTTAAATCTTGCTCTTAAGATTTTATAATAATTAAGAATAATAATTATAATATATATAAAATAGTATATCTTATAAAACTTAATATTTTAAGCTATTATTTGCAAATTTTGCAAAGGATAGCTTATTGCACTAGTTGTTCTTATTTGCATTACAGTCAGGGCCAACTGATATTAATCAACCCCGCACCCCACTAGAACCTTACATTTATCAACCACCACACTTCACTTAATAACTTTACAACTACTGGTCCAATTGACATGTAAATTGCGTCATTTGATTCGTCGCGATTCGTTCTTTTATATACTTCAATTTTGTACGGAAGTGTCCATTTAATTGTCTTAATATTTTGTATGCCATCCCTTTGCCGCGATGATAGCCTTACATTTAGCATGCATACTCTGCCCTAATTTGTCAAACAACCCCTTGTCTAATGTATCCTACGCAGCTTGAATACAAGACTCTAGCCTCTGCCTAGCATGCTCTGACTCTGATTTGTCCCTAGCTACTTCCGGGAATATCTTATAAACCCTAACTTTCAAGTGCTACTAGATATGCTCAATCGGGTTCAAATCCGGCGAATAAGGGGGCTAATTAGTGATTGTAGTGATCCCTTGGGCCGCAAACTAATCCCTTATTGTGTGAGCAGTGTAGATAAAAGCATTGTCTTGCATAAATAAGTACCCCTTGTCTAATTCCTCAAAGATAAGCTTCACTTTTGCGTCTAAGACCTTAATGTAGGACCTAGCAAAGTACCCATGCTTCTTGGACTTAAAATCACGGTCTATAATATAGCAATTAGACCGCCTAACGTCCTAAAAGGCACCTTAGACTATAACTTTCATGTTCTTCTTCGTGCTATAAGTTTATACCTTGTCCTTGTCCCACTTCTAGGCCGACGTACGAAACACTTACTCCGATCGTTTACCCCGCCCCCGTTCTACAAAACACTCGTCACTCTAACATATTAATCCCCACTCCTCGCCCGTCCACCCTCTATGCGCGAGAGCCCAAGCTAGTCGTTTAAGTGCGTGAGCTTCTATAAGCTCTAGGCGCTTCTTAGCACGCCAATTGGCTATGCCATGCCTCTTGAGAATCTTCTTAACCGTTTCCCGCTTGCAACGAAGGTTACAAGCCTCGATAACTTGTTTGTATGTGTCCTTTAGGTTAAGGCGTACGTGACGGACGCAAAGACGTTCTTCGGCATTGGTATATGACTTGCGGCGAGGCTTTCGTGGTAAGGAGTGTCCGTCGTTGCGTAATTCGTCTTGGTGAAGTGTGTAATTAACGGTGCTACGATCCAGTTTCAAGTCCCTCGCGATTTCCGTGGGTTTTGCGCCTTTAAAAGCTTGGCTTATGACTTGGCCGCGCATATAAGGAGAGATTTCACATCCCTTGGGACGATTCCTAGAGATAGAGCCTAAAGGAGTGCGGGTGGGTGGCATTTTGGTTGATATAGTTGTAGGTGGGAGAAGATGGAACGCGTAAAATCGCGCTTTTACGCGTTTTCGCTTAATATCAGTTGGCCCTGACTGTATAATAAGCCTTTAAATAGTATTTTAAAGCTTGGTTTTAGCGTTTTGTTTATTTATTAGTTTAAGGATAAAAGGTAATATTTAAATGCTACTTGTAAACATAAAAAAAAAAACTTGCTAACGATTTTTCGCTTAAGCGCATGTGCTATTAGCACTTGCTTAGTACTATTAATAGCTACTTGGCAGTTAATTAGCAAGTGAGGCAATTAATTAATTTTTTATTTAGTTATATAGCTTTATATAGTGCTATTAGTAGCCGCTTAGCAGTCAATTAGCAAGTAAGGCAATTAATTAGCAATTGAGGACTAGTTTTAGAGGGCAGTTTTAGAAAGCAATTTTAAAGACAATTTTAAGGGCACTTTTAAGGGCACTTTTAGAGAGCACTTTTGGAGGACAGTTTAAGAAGACAATTTAAGAGGACAGTTTAAGAGGATAGTTTAGGAGGACAGTTTAGGAGGATAGTTTAAGAGGATAGTTTAGGAGAATAAGCCCAAGAATTGGGCTATATAGCATATAATATAAAAATAAGCCGGCAATTGTGTTATCCCTTTATATATATTTGCTTGCCGATTTTTGCTATAATGCTTAGCGTAAGCATGTCTTATTAAACAAAAGGATAAGCAACACAAGTAGAAAGTGGCGCTTTTATTTATATTATAATAGCTATTTACCCTTCTTTATTAGTAAAATTAAAGCTTAGCTGCTTATGCGTATAAGCGGCCTTGTAATAGCTGCTTACCCTTTCTTATTAGCAAAATTAAGGCTTGCTAGGGTTTTAGTATAATATATACACAATTAATAGATATAATTTTAATTTTTTCCTTCTTTTCTCCTTTCCTCCTTTCCTTCTCTTTATTTAACATCTCTTTGTCTAACATCTCTTTATCTAACATCTCTTTATTTAACTTCTCTTTATTTAACTCCTCTTTATCTAACTTCTCTTTGTTTAACTTTTCTTTATCTAACTTCTCTTTGTTTAACTTCTCTTTATTTAACTTCTCTTTATCTAATATTAAAGAGTTTTAGTAAAGAATTTTAGATAGTAGCTTAAGTTTCGGGGCCACTTTTGTAAAGCGTTTTAGCAAGGCATTTTAGTAAAGTAGCTTATATAAAGTTATTTTTATAATATTATAATAGTTTTCTAAATTATTTCCATATAAGCTTTTGTGAAAAATATAACTAAATTAAAACTTGTAATAATTAATATTAGCAAGATAATTACTATTTGTGTATATAGCTTAATTAGTGCTAATAATAGTTAATTAGCATTTAATATAGAAAATTTGGTGCTAAATTTTTAAATATGCAAAAATGGTGCAATTAGCATATCTTTAGCACTATTAGCAAGTTGTTAGCACGTTTTTTTTTCCTAATATACTTAGCTATCTTTAAATATTAGTTAATTATTACTAAAATAGTGTTAAAAGCAAGATTACTAGTAAGGTTTTTATATATTAGTAACCTAGTAATAAAAGCTATAAAAATCTTGCTTTAAGGCTTTAATAGCTATAATAAATTATTAAGTAAATTATATAGTATATGCCTTTTAATTTTAACTCTTTAGCAAATATTGTATTCTTTATAATAAGTATATATAGTATTATTTATTTATTTTTAGTAATAAGTTTTATAAAAGAGTTTAAAGGTCTTGTTAACTTTATAATAACTTGTTAAAGGGTTATTATAATAAAGTTTTATAACTTTTGCATATAAAGTAAGGTTATTAAAAATATAAATTCTTTTATGCTATTAAAGTAGCTTTAAGTTATTTATTATTTATATGACCTCTTTATTTATATTATATTTGCTAAGCCTTTTAATAATAATAAACTTGCATTATTTGTTATTTTGTTAAGCTACTTTAATAATATCTAAAAGGGGTTTTATAAGAGAAGCTAGTGCTATTGCCCTTTTAATAGTAATATATATTTATAAATATAGAATTAAGTGCTTATAATTACTTAATTTTATAACTTGAAAGAGAAATATAAAGTTATAAGTTCTATTAAATAACTTTACTATAAATAGCTTTATTATTATAGGTATAATAGCAAAACTTGTAAAGTGCTTTTTTATATTTTCTTTTTAAATTAAGGGTGTTGGTAGAATAATCACGTGCAGGGCACTAGGCCTAATGCGGATAGCGCATTTGTAGAGTATATCCTTTGCGCGCACACACAAACTAAATATGACAACTTTCACTTACTATGCAACTAGCATACCACGCTTTGATATATGTTGTGCTACGCGTTATAGGTGAACCGACAAAGGGATTTATAAAATAATTTATTTGCTTTATTTATAGCAAATCTCCTTATATAATAGTAATAATTGCAAGAAATAGCATATTTCTATTAAAGGTAAACTTTTCGGGGCTTATTAAGCCTTAAATTATAACAATAAAGCTTCTTTTAAGTTTATTTTAAAAGGTAAAAAGCTAAGTTATATTAGCAAGTCCCTTTTAATAGTCGAGATATTTACTAGGCTTATTAATAGCATTTAAGGCACTTTTCTAGTAAGTAATCTCAAAATTATAAGTAATAAAGTATATTGCTTATTATATTTAATAGCTCTTTAAGTACTTTGTTTCTATAAAGTATTTAAGGTTATTATAGTTAGTTAAGACATTAATTATGTGCCTAAAACCCTTAAAGTAATGTCTTTATTGCTTAAAAGCTTTTATAATTGCTAGTAACTTAAAATTATAAGTTTAATAATTGCGTTTAATATTAGATAGCTTTTAGGACTAAAATGCTATAAAATGCTAATACTTACGCGTTTTAGCATTTATATTAACTTGTTAAAAGAGATAGCTAATAATAGCAAACTTAAATATATTAGTTTTTATACAAATCTTCTTAAAAGGGTCGAAATAGATAAGGATAAGTACTTAAGTAAAAGTAGCTTTAAGTTTTTAAAAACTTTATTTAGTATCCGAAGTCTACTTAAAAAGAGTGGTTTTTCGACTATTTTTTATGCTAATTAAGAGATTTATAAAGCTATATATTATATGTGAGTACTTATAAATAAAATAATAATAAAAATTTACAAATCTAAGAAATACTTATATATTATAAAACAATTTTAGCTTAAGCTACTTAATAAGGCTACAAATCCTTTTAAGGTCTAGTTTAACTCTATTAACTTTAATATAAAAGCCTAAAAATTCGAGTTCTTATATACTAAACTTATATTTGCTAAGCTTAGTATATAGCTTATACTTGTAAAGCTTAGCTATTACTTAGCATATATGCTCCTTATACTTTTTAAGGTTTTTTAAGTTTATAAGGATATTATTTAAATATATAATTACAAAATAGTTTAAAAGTTTTGTTATAAATGTATTAATATATGCTTAAAATATAGCTAGGGTATTTGCTAAGCTAAAGGGTATAATAAAGTACTTAAAATGTTTATAACAAGTATAAAATGCTATTTTTTATTTATAACCCTTATAAATACAAATTTGATAATATATATCCTTTAAGTTAAGCTTTATAAAGACTTTAGTGCTTATTAAGCAATCTAGTGTTTTATTAATTAGTAAAAAAGGGTATTAATTCTTAATTGTAACTTTGTTTAAGCTATAGTAATTAATATAAAAGTGTAACTTACTATCCTTTTTAAGTATAAAAAGGATAAAGGCCTTTACTAAGCTTATAAATAGCCGAATTTAGCGCTTTTTAATAGAATTTGCTAAATATAACTTTAAAGCTTTAAGCTAAACTTTAAAAAGATTATATAAGGGCTTATATAAAAGAGGATTAATAGTATTAATAAAATATTTAAACCCTCTTTACTTTAGAAGTTTACTAGCTTTGCTTTTGTCAAAAATATTAGTAAAGTTATTGTCGGTCCACCCAGAACGCATAGCACCGTCATGTAAATGTCATGGAATGCTATTTGCGTTATTGTAGGTAAATGATTTCTTAGGAAGGATATTAACACTATAGTGTCGATATACTTCCTCGGCTACCTAATCCGGACTAGTGACTAGTGCTGTCACATGACATAAGATCACGTGACCTAAAACTAGTGAATGCAAATGCACTAATAGTTATTAAAGTATTTTAGTAATTTAGCAAAACCTCTTAACAATAGCTTAAAGATTTAATAATTTAAGATAATATCTATAATAGATTTGGGTTTTTAAATAAAAGTAATAATAGAATAACCTTTATATTAGTATAAAGACTAATTAATTAAATAGTCACAATTGCCCTTACTTATAAAGAGGATTTAAGTGATAGCATTTAAGTTTTTATTAAGCTTTGCCCCAAATTCCTTTAGCGTTAAAGTCTTAATATTATTAAGCTATATAAATGCATATGCTTAATATTTTTTGATATAATTATAATATTAAGCAATTATAGCCTTATAAAATTTTATTTTAAAAACTAAGCAATAACTGTTGGTAGAATTGATTATCACGTGCAGGGCACTAAGCCTAATGCGGTTAGCGCATTCCTGCAGAGTATATCCTTTGCGCGCACACAACTAAATACGATAACTTTCACCCACTTGACGCAACTTGCATATCACGATATTACGTGCTATGCTACGCGTTATAGGTGAACCGACAATAACTTATAGCTTTGCATTTGTAAAAACAAAACTTATATAATTGAGTTTTTGCATAATTATTTGTAATAAAGATATTAAGATTATATATAATATATATTTTAAATTTATTATTATAAAAGGTAACAAATTCGATATTATATTAGGCAAGGGGTATAAACCCTTTTAATTTAGCTTAGTTGTTATTAAGAAAATTGTAGTTAAAACTAGTGTCTTCGAGGCTTAATAGCTATTTAAAGGCTTTAATACTAGTGTCGTATACTAAAAAGCGTACGCGGAGCTTTGCAAGAAGAATTGTTTGATTTCCTAGAAATAAGGGGGACGTGGTTTATATATACACGAAGGTCCTAGCGCAGCCAACCTAGCGCTAGCATACTCTATACTACCAACTGCGACACAGCCCCTAGATTTACAAGGGAATTGTTATAAACTTGTAATCTGATAAAAGAGAATATAAATAAATGTGCTACGCGCGTAGGCGTAGTTGCTTTATAAAAGGGTCCGCTAGTATAATGACCTGCTCTTAAAACATATACTATTGTACAAGGGCTCCTTTACAAGGTATATAGCAAAAAGGGTACTAAACCAAGCGTCTTTAAGCGTCCTTAGCAGCTTGCTGATCTTGCAAAAAACACTTGATTACGCGCCTTAAACATCTTTAATAGCGTGTATCTAGTTTTCCGATTACCCCTCCAATCTTCATAAGCATTAATAGTCCTAAGGTACTTTACCCTAGGTGTAGTGCTCTTACCCTTATCTACTAGCCATCCCTTCTTCTCAAGAATTGTATACAAATTAGAGAATAACTTAAAGTAAAAACGCTTACGCATAGCCTTTAGCTTTTTATATAGCGGAACTATATGTGGTTCTTTAGTGCTAGTTTTACAAATAGCCAATTCTAAGATTATATAATCGGCAAGCTTCTAAAAATGACGCTTATTACGCCTTTCCTTGCAAGGATAAGTATACCCTTAACTTAGGGAATTTAATTGTCTACTAAGTGTAGCGTAAATCGGAAGGCGGGCATTGCTTTAAATAAAAGCTTTAAAAATTTTGCTATATTGCTTAAGCGTATAAATTAGCTCTCTAAGTGCATTAGCCTCGATTGCTATAGTAAGCTATTGTAATCCCCATATAAGGGAGAGCTTAGCGGATACTGCTTATAAGAAGTCCTTAATTGCTAGAAATCCTTTAACTTTTGCAATTTAATAAGTTTAAGCTTGCGCAAGTGCTTAATACTAGTTATTAATCTATACCTTAAGATCAATTAAGCTAGTCCTGCCTCGCTCGAGTATCCTCTAATAGTCCTCCTTTACCTAGTCTTGTATATTATCCTCTAATAGCTCGAATTTGCTGCGAAAGGCCTATATAACATTTTAAAGGGAGAGGCGTCCTTAAAAGACAAGCAGCTTAAAGTATAATGCAAGCAAGGCAAGTTTTACTATATAGCATACCTAATCTTAAATATTCTAGTACTAAGAGCTTTAAGTAAACTAATTGGCCTGCTTAATTGTATATTCTTTAAGCTAAAACAAGTATTTTTCCTTGATATTGTCAAACTTAGCTAGTCGGGGGGCTTAAGGTTGTGCTCCCTTCTTTACTTCCGGCCGCTTATTTGCATCCTACACTACTAAAAGGGTATTTCGTTTGAT
>Ga0302221_10002706_pt1 | contig 10970 bp, 6 predicted proteins | sample II_Palsa_E2_1_FD_193517 | JGI IMG/M metagenome (GOLD analysis project Ga0302221, IMG submission 193517) | Peat permafrost microbial communities from Stordalen Mire near Abisko, Sweden - II_Palsa_E2_1 | ecosystem: Environmental > Terrestrial > Soil > Palsa > Peat permafrost | place: Sweden...
TGGTATGTGGTGGCCCCTATCACGGCGTCTTCCGTCGGCGAGCGGATAAGGGAGCTCGAGGATTCGATATCAATGTCCCCACATGTCATGCAACAGTCCTGGCGGCTGGGTTTATTGTTGTCCAGTTTCGTGACGAACATGCAGGAGAGAACACAGACGCAAGAGAACAAACAGACACAAGAGAAAAGGAACGGAAGCTACATATCGAACTTCAGGATACACGCGAGGATGCACCTGAAACACCTCTTGTTTTCAACCAAGATGAGGGTCTTGAAGGTGGAGGCGACAAGGAAAAGCCAGGATCCAGGGCAATTCGTCTGAAGCTGGATGCCAAAGCTTCTATTGTTCGTCCGGCTCGTGAAATACTAGGTCTACCAACCGCAGATTATGAGTTTATATAGGGGGGAAGGGGAGAGGAACTCTACTTGTGTTGACCTTACTTTTCATCGAAATAGACATGGTTGCTTAGTCTCATATTGCCATGATCCGTAACAATGCATCATCTTCTGCTCTAGTCGTCAGCTGGAGAATTTTTGATTTGCTTCTAGGGGAGAGGGAGATCACACCAAACAGATCTGTTCGATCATCAACCAGCGCTCAGAGGCGACACTCCGCGATCGCCATGTTGATGCCACATACAGGACGGCAGAAGCTGGCCAGTGGATTGTCTTACATCTATGATACACTCCATCAGTATACTTAGAAGGATAATACTAGTAGTATGTAACCAACGCGGCATTCATTTTCATGATAAGAGAGTCAGGAGGAAAGGCATCCTGACACGATTCTAAGTATAGTGAGCCTCATATTAACACACCACCAGCCAGGCCAATCGGTAAAAGCCGAAGAAATCGAGCAATTAATAGCAGACACAAGAAATCTCATAGTTCTATTATTTCCGAACTCAATATATTAGTCAGTCTCAGTGAACCAGCCCTATGATCCTCTTCTTCATCCTCCCTTGATCCCAACTATAAAGACGCTTTGAGAAAAGGCGTGACAAAAAGGGCAAAAACTGTAACGACGGTGGATACCCCTATAGCAATGTCAGTTGCTTCCTTGGCGTTGTTCAAGACTTAAATGTGCATACCGAATATGTTCTGAAGGGCATGGAGGAAGTTGTCGATGACAAGTGTTCGAGTATGCGAGGGTAGTGTACGGACATAATCTAAACTCCCACGCGCACGCTCGATAATCTGCTAACAATGTTAGTAGCGGGAACAGAATGTAATCTCATAGTTCCCGCCGTTTCATAAGGCTTACTTTTGATGCCTCGCTTGAATCTCCGAGAGCCTTAAGTAGGTAGCCTAGCGTCAAACTTCTGCTCATGGTGGACGATGTGGTTATACCGATATCCCCAGAGAACAACATTACTAGATCGAAGAGCGCATATACAGCGGCCTGGTCTAAAAAAAAGTGTAAGTCACAAGATTTGAATAGGGGACACGTATCGAACCTGATTTATCGACCGTATCAAGCAGAGCAATGGTCGAAGAGCTCTCCGAGGCACTAATTCCAAACCTAAACAAAACAAGAATAGGTGCAAAAGCTGGTCGTTCCGGTTCTAAGTTCGAATCAGAAAGATGTCTAAATCGCGACGGGCAAGATGCTTTTACTTATCCACCTAGCAGATAGTCCAGTGTACAAAAGACAGCTTAATAGAATAGTCCCGGCTATTATGGCTTTGACAGCTCCTGTCTTCTGAAGCAGAGGCCAGAAAAAGCAGAAAACGCGCTTTGGGCCTATGGATTTTAACGACTAATGGACATGCCTGGAAGTGGGGTGTACTTTTCGTTGCTGAAATCACACTAGCAGCACGTGATAACGAGTACAGAAAAAGGATAACGTAAAGAATAAATGGTTATTGTGAGTTGATTGATTTGAAAGAAATGGAAATATAAATATTTCACTATACTGTCTGTAGATCGGCAACGCCTGTAGAACTACGTTATACTCAGATCCTTTTCTATAGATAATCTGACTTTGCAAAGGATTGTCTGCAGACGGAATGCCTGTAGAGCCCCAATGTCTGCAGATCCGGCCGCTCCGCAGAGATCCTTGCTCTACGGAAAGTGGGATACGGTGGATGCTGTGGTTGTGCAGAGGATGTGGCTCGCCGGATTATTTTCTGCGGAGAATGCAGCTCTGCAGAGGATTGTCTGCAGATGCGGTCGCTCCGCAGAGAGCAAAAATCGGTGCATGTACTATTTCGAGGCGAACTATTACCTAGCAATTACTAAATGCATCTTAAATCATGCATTCAGAAACATTTTTAATGTCGCGCGTGTTTATACTATTAGGATGTGTATTCTGTCGCGAAACCCAAAGATTGTTTATGATATTGCAAACCGCACGTGAACCTTCGCAACTATTCTCTACCGGAGTCAGACACACGAATTCATCTGTACGAGGCTTTATCCTACGTATGGGGCAACCAATATGAGACTCTGCTCATTCATGTAGGTCGGGTTAAGTTTCCCGTCACAGTAAACCTACACGCTGCGCTGTCACTTCTTCGAGATCGCTCTTTTGAACGAATCACATGGGTGGATGCGGTTTGCGTCGATCAAAACAACTAGGAAGAGCGAAAACACCAAGTTCAGCTTATGGCGAAGATCTATAGCAAGGCGCATCGTGTTATTGTTTGGTTCAGAGAGGAAGCAGTAGGCACAAAGGGAGCATTCAAGGATACATGCCTTGCCGCTAATGAGGAGCTTACGGAGTTCTCGAAGAAGGAAATGAATTAGCAAGCAATTCTCAACCTGCTTGGTGGAACGGTGATACTGCTTTGATTTTGAGCAGTACCGAGGCGGAACTTAACAGTAATGGGGTTTCAGGGGTTTTTGTTGTTCTGGTTCTCGTCGTCCGAGTGACAAGTCCCTGACGGATCAGGTGCTCACTCAGTCTACTTGTTAAACCCACTGCCTCTTCTCGTCCCAGGATCACACATCCAGCCTTTCTCCTATTCTAGGAGAGCTCAACGCTTCTAGGACCAGTGTCCCCAATGTATTTCTGTGTAACCTAAGGAAACTTCTGAATAGCCATGCTTTCCTTAATCCGCAAGCTGCAACTTGGCGAAACCTCTCTCAAGCCGTTCCAATTCAGAGGCTATATTTATATAGACGGAAACCTGCAAAGTCGAATCACCTAGATCCGTAATACCTTCCCCAAAATCACACGATAGGCATTACCTTACCACTTTCGCATACACAGGCCCGAGTAATATTGCTATCGTCTCGCTCAATCTTATCGCGGCAAAAAAATCGATATATTTACCGACCTGGCTATTTATCAAATCGGAGTCTTGCTGGAGACTACTGATTGAGGCTTAATAGGCGAGCTCGATTAATATAACGCCGAGGTTAAAGAGGTAAGGGTTCCTGATAAAGGCGTCCCGTTTTGGGAGGTTCTTCTGTTGAGTGATTAGGTTATTAAAGCGGGAGGTAGAGTTACGGACGTGCACTTGGAGATGTAGTAATGTTATTAAAGCAGGTACTGAGCTGTTTCCAAAGAACACAACGTCGTCTTAAGCATTGGTGTTGTATGAAATTGTAAAACTATAAAGACGAGTTGTCTAGCTAAGCGAAATCTTATATTAAAGGAATTGGTTTAAGGCAGTACCTTTTAATATTATCGAGACTATTTTAATTAAAAAATAATATAGGAACCGCCGGCTAAAATTAAAAAAAAGAAATATATAAAATATTTATAAAAACTAGCTTTTTCGAAATATTTAATATATTTAGTTTTAAATATTTATTGTTTATATTTTTAAGCTTATAATAAAAAATTATATTAAATATAAAAGTTTAATAAAAAGAAATTATTTAAAAAATTATTAAATAAAAAAATTAAAAAAAAATTAAACGGAATTAATTTTAATTCTTTTAATAATTATTAAAAAAATAAAAAAATAATATATTAAATTATTTAATTTAACGACTAGTTATTTTTAATTTATATACTAAAAAATTTTTTTAAAATTTTTTATTAATTTATTAAATATAAATTCGATTTTTATTTATATAAATTTAAATATTATTAAAATAATTTTATAATAATATATAAAATTTATATTAAATTAAATTATTATTTTTTAAAGATTTTAAATATTAATATAATTATATTAAATATATAAATATATAATTATATAATTATATAGTCATGTGACCTCGCTTAGCTACACGTAAATTTCGATAATTAATCCCGATTAAATTTAGTTAAATCTATAAAAAAATTATTAATATTAAAGTATTAATAATTTTATTTTTTCGAAATTAATTATTTATAATATACATTTAATATTTTTATAAAAATATAATAATTATTATATATTATAAATAAACCAATATTAAATAAAAAAGAATTAAGTATTAATTCTTATATAATAAACTTAAAGTTCTCTGTCTCTTTTTTAATAACTTTAAGAGTCTCTTTAATTAAGTTAATAAAAGTCTATCTTGTAAGTATTCCTAGAATTACTAAATTATTAAACAAAGCTTTTATCTAAATCCGAGTCAGTCTAAAAAGAATAGTTACTTCCTTTTAATATTAATTTGGCTATTTATTGTAATTATCCGTAAGCGCAGTCAAGACTAGTATACACTCATTGCAAAAGATTGTTTTCTGCGTTCCGAGTTGCTTTTGATAGAGATCGAGTTTAGGCGCATATCTTTTATATTTTTTAAAGGGTCGTAAGATCGTGTCGTAATGCTTAGCAATCGAAATCAACAGGGGAAGAATGCCTAATACAAGGCCAACGACGGATTCCGCTCCAGATCGCAATTACAATTATGTATGCATTTTGAATTGAAAATTGGTGAGTGTTTATACCTGGACTTGTGTATATAGAGACCTGCGTGATACTTCTTAATGATGTTGGAAATTCGCCTCTATCGAATGCCCGACCGCCAAACATACAGTCCCACAATTGCCAGACCTGCTCGAGATGATTTAATTCGGGTTTGATTGTTTCTTTAGGTTTGAGGCTGTGCACTCAGCCATCATGCAGCCCGCAAGGGCTGTGCAAGCTGCGACGCGGTCATTGTCAGCCAACAAAAAAAAAATGAGGCTACAGGAGGAGCCTGAAGGCGGGTCACATTCAAAGAACAAACTTTCGATATTTAAGGTGATTATTATTGGAGCAAAAAACTTACTGCATGACGCGAACCTGATTTAATATTGTGATATCCATTGACGTATAACCTTACCCATTATAGCAGCGACAAAGCGATTTGCATCGATGCAGGTGGAGGAGTGGATTGACGGGACAACTATTCAGACAAGGGCGGAAGAGGACGGCCACGGTACGAGTTACTTCAGCCTCAAAGATTCGAGATATATTATATCTAAAAATAGAATTATAGTCTTTACATAATGTACCGACGAGGAGTATTCTCGGTACTCGGTTCTCGTTATATAAGTACTGGCATTTATTCGTTCCCGAGACAAGTCAAGTTCCACGAACTGAATTCTAATAATTTAATACAATGCTGCTTTTTTATTGTAAGGATTAATTCATTTGCTTTTTCTACCCTTCCTACTCCTAAATTCTTCTATTACAAAATTCATTTCTTGCTCTAAAGTGGCTTGAGGACGAGTACATAGAATTGTGGCATTAATCATTTATAAGAAAGGAGCTATAAAAAATCTAAAAATTCAAGTAAACTCTATAAGCCTGCTTATAAAACTAATAGAAAATACATATCGGCGAGAATAGCTTTTATATTATAAAATATTTTTTAATATTTTTAATTTCTATATAAACTTATTATATTATTTATTTTGCATTAAATCCATAAGTTAAGATTATAGGACATTATGATCTGGGAATAGCTTTAATTGAGTACTTGGTAACCCTAATATAGCCTATAATAGCTATTGCGAGATTGCAACTAATTCAACCTGCCTAAGCATTCAATTAAAGGGCTAATCCAGTTGACGTATGTGACCGTAGAACCTCGTGCAAAGGAGGTAATTTGGGTGAAAACAAGAGCTAAAATGTAATGCGGAAGGAAAGAGGGGTCTAGGAATGTGATCCCTTTTAATATACATCCATCTGTATTGCTAACAAAGCCATTTAAGAGGTACCAGAGAAAGCCAAACCCTCCTGTATCGAGTCGCTATCCATTTGCTTTATAAAAAACCTCCAGTTTTGCCAACTTCCTTTTTATAAATGCGGTAAGGACTGTGTCCAGCTAGGTGTAACATATATAGTTACAGGAACATTGCGAAGACTAGCAAGTGCCTCAACAATTATATAAAGACGAGCTACTCCATATATAGTTATGCAACAGATCGGAAAATACCTTACAAAATAGCGATGTCTGATAGTAAATAGGAAGTGACGCACGTTAGCAGAAAGATAGGTTATTGTAACCAACGGTCCAGATCCTGCTATGAATGCGGAACAGCTAAGCCAGAGGTATCGTTCAATATCAGTGGGAAAATTCGATTTCCCAGCAGCACAATGTAGCCCACCGTAGGCCACAGTCAATATACTTAAAATGCATCTGATAACCGTAGGTTCGAACAAGATCGTTTCTCCCAGATGACCTAACCCAGGCCAGTCACTTTTAGGGCCATATTCGTACGCGTCTAGTGTTAGGCCGAAATACGGGCTTGGTAACCCAAAACCAAGATTCTGGCGTGGGAACAATCGAGATGCGACTACTCCCTTTTCACGCTGATACGTTGAAAGCATCCTGAGTTCGAGCTGGAACAACCTTTCTGTGAATGATTCTGCTAGTTGGTATAGTCGGAGTTCCTGCTCCGTGTGACCAGACTTGCAATGAATACTGCAAATTCCTGGCTGACAGACACCTTGACGTAATATTGCTGCCTCTTCTTTCCAATGTTCTTCAGTACTTTGCAAGGCTTCCATTACCTGCAAATACTTTTCGACAAGGTTTCTTGGAGGAACATAGTGGACGACGAAATGACCATTCTCCGTCCAGCGAAACTTTGAACTTCGTAGGAATGCGGCAAACGATAGCATTTCGTCAACTCCCGGGAGCACGATTGGCTCGACGATATTCAAGGGCTTTTCCCACCACAATCCGTATAAGACAAAGGCACATATAACGTGACCGAGTGTGTTGATCTCCAGCAACGTTATTGGCAGATGATCCGCTAATCTGCCAATAAGCTGTAATATGAACCATCCCGCTTGAGTGCATACCAAGGCTTTGGTAATGGAGTCAGCCTTGCTCTTGTCATTAATCACAGCTTTCGGGATATCAGGGAGCTTTCCAGAGAGCGCAAGAAGGCAGAGACCCCAATGGATTGGTCGGATATATTGTGAATCATCGAACAGCATCTCGTATCCAGTGAGATCGATCTGTAAGCCGCCCATGAGCGCAAAGAAGCAGTGGGATAACGACCACTTTTCTTGCCCATCCTTCTCAGAAGAACTAGTTTGATCTCCCTGAATTAAATTGCTCGTTAGTAATAAAAACATGATGGTAAAGGGAAGTTCTAGTCATGAGTGTGCATACGTACTCGTCTCTTCGAGACTTCTATAAGCCATCTTCGGAGATTTGCAGCAGAGATGAGTTGGACGAATGCGGTATAGACAACTAATTCCGGAGCAAGTATTCCAAATAATGCCCATTTCGCCTTGTGAAGCGTGCGCCGAATCACTGATTTCTCCTTCGCAGGAACGTTCAAGTGTAATGCTGTCCAGACACATAAGGCGAGAGTGATCACACAGCTTCCCACTAGCTGAGACGTACCGCGGCGGGAGGGCTGTGACACCCATGATACCCGTGGAATTGTGGAATTCGTTGAATTCATTTTGGTAGACATATCAGCAAGAGATAGCAATGGATTTGCAGCGTGCGAGGTGTTGCTGTCTATGTTCATCTTTCAGCCTCCAAGTAGTGGGAGAATCAGAACAGAAGATTTTTGCACGGCAAAATTAGGCAGCAAGACCAAATTAATGAAGAACCGTTGGAAAATACCCAGCCCAGCATAGCCACAATTGGAGAACGCCCTCTTGATCCTCTGAAAACCCAAAATCGTACCGAAAATAAAAATAAAACACGGGAAAAAAGGGCCTCAACCAATGAGTTCGATCCACTGCCCTGTCGTAACACCCTAATAGCCTTGATATCAGTCAGGTGATAGGCAAGAATTGCAGTTTTTGGGTCCCAGAACTGCTCCTTTCCTCCTCGAAGTCTGGAAGCAAGGGGCCGGGATTCCGAAATTCGAAGAGAATTCCATTAGGGTATCTCTTGTGTCTCTAGACACAACAACCTCTGATCGTTCTCTCTTCCTATATTTAGAAAACAGTTTTCAATGGTCCCTTCTCTTAAAAAGAAATTGCCTTCCCAATTCCTTATTTGGTTTGGCGTAGCCAGCCACATTTTCCCTGCGCCACAAAACTGATTTCCCTGTAGCGAGCACTAGGCAAGCAGCTTCTCACATTTCAAAAAGCGTCGACTAGAACTAGGAATATAGATTTAAATACCAGGATCTGCTTTCACATACGACTATAGACTGAGGAGAATTGGACTATCTCTAGAGGCTGGCGTCACGCCGGCCTCAAATTCTCGATCCATATTGTATATCTGAGGAATGAGATCTAGAATTGTCGATTTGCGGCGTTCGTTGGCCTTCGAGTTCCGTTCCAAGTTTCCAGTTTTCATTTGATAAGAACACGTCGCGTGGGAATGAGAACACAGTTCTCAGATCTCGTAACTCAACAGAATCAAATAACTTCAATACTAAATTCCAGGGAATGATTCCTGTCTACATTTCAACCCCCAGACATTGATTCTTGAAAAATATCTCTCCCTCAACGATTAAGGGGTTAATCGTTTAGTGACAAATCACGATTTCGGGTTATCTTTTATTACAGTTTTTGATGGTACGAACACTGTGTTGAAATACTAAGTAATTCTATAGGAATACATAAATAGAAATGCTCCGCTATATATATCGCAAAGGTCTTTCGCCCTCTCAAAAAACGACTTTGGAACACGGGGCTAGTAAATCGGGTGCAGTCGCTGTACTCCCTTCGCTTCCTTTTCTTTTTGTCTTTGCGCAGTAACACTTTTTGTGCTAAAATTACCTCCATTGTTACATATCTAACAGATTTAAGGTTCTTTTCGAGGAAATCACAGTAAACAGGTACATTGCTGATTAAGAAAATGAGGCTTGCAAGCGAAAGACCAGTGAGGCGGAGCCTCAAGCCACCGGGGCAGTGCAAGGTCGATCGAACTTACAACCATTCTGAGATATTTAAGTGTTTAGACTGCATGGAAATCTTTCAATCTATTCACTTCAAGACCAGAAAAAATCCCAAGGAAGCCATAGAGCCAAATATTGGGTCGGAATGCGTCTAATCAACACGTCCACGCGCGAACTGCAAACGTTCTTTGCCGAGGCTGTGCCAAATTATGCGATCCTATCCCACAGATGGAATGAAAAAGAGGTATCATTGCAGGATTTGCAAGATGGAAGAGGCGAAAAGATGCCTGAGTACTCCAAGATTGAGAGATGCTGCGTGCAGGCACAATTGGATGGATTGCAGTACGTGTGGATTGACTCATGCTGTATTGACAAGACGAGCAGTGCTGAGTACGTTAAACCGTTCTTCAAGTTTCTATTCCATTCTACTATTGGTGTCCAATTTTTTCCCTATCTCATGTATTCTTCTGGCCATCATTCTTCATTCCCTGGAGGTAGTCGCTTCCTACTTCTCTTTCACTCAAACAATTTTGAAGTTTTTATAGCTAATTTTCCCAATTTTCTAGGCTTTCCGAGGCGATTAACTCGATGTATCAATGGTACAAAGATTCTGAACTATGCTATGCATATTTGGGGGACGTCAGACATGGTGACAAGCTCCATCATGCATTACGAAAGAGTAATTGGTTTACACGAGGCTGGACCCTGCAAGAGCTCCTGGCCCCCTCAACCGTCGTGTTCTTCGACCAGAATTGGAACGATATTGGCACAAAGGGTAGCCTAGAGGAAGTAATTTCAAAAATTACTGGAATCGACGATTTCATCAATTTTGAGACAGCATGCGTGGCACAAAAAATGTCTTGGGCCTCTCAGAGAGAGACAACCAGAGTGGAGGATATGGCATATTGTCTTTTGGGCCTATTCAACGTGAATATGCCGCCTCTTTACGGTGAGGGAGAGAAAGCCTTTATGAGACTACAGATGGAGATCTTGAAAACGTCAGACGACGAGTCCATTTTTGCTTGGTACAAAGATGGTTTTAAACCTGGAGTTCTCTCCGGGCTCCTGGCTTCTTCAGCTCGTCAGTTCAAACACTCGAAAAACATCAGGTTACCAAAAAGAAACAGTCGCGGAGACCACCCTCTCAGAGAACATAATTACCCATTCTCGATTACGAATAAGGGGTTATATATATCACTACGTCTCCTACCGAGTCGGGTTTCTTTCCAGTTCATCGCTCCCTTAAATTGTTCCTGGGTGAGCAATAAGGGAGATTCGGGCGGTTACCCAGCAATCCACTTGCAGCGAGACGTAATCAACGGTCTGGAAACGTACTCGAGAGCATTGGATGAGAAATTGACACTCCTGAGCTATGATGAGCTTCGGCATAAATTACAGGCATCAAAAGAATCTACCAACAGATATATTTATGTCAAAGAAGAACCATTTGGTCATTCTCGTCATTCCCGTCCTGCTACCTCATTTAATGGGTGGTCGTTTCTCATTAGTATCGCTCCGCTGAAAGACTATGGCTTTGTGTTATCGGATTATGGTCCGAGGCATATAAATTGCATTTGGGACCATTCAAGGCAAAACGAAGTGAGTCTGGTCATAAAAGGCATGTGGAGTCGGCCTCCAGGAATATTGTTCCGGAATGATAAAACCCGAGAGAGCGTCGCCCTGGTCATTGTTATTGAAGAATTCCGTTCCCCTTGGTTGATCGTGTTGACACCGGAGCATCATCAAGAATTGACAACGATTTTGAGTGATATCGAGCA
>Ga0302221_10002711_pt1 | contig 10954 bp, 8 predicted proteins | sample II_Palsa_E2_1_FD_193517 | JGI IMG/M metagenome (GOLD analysis project Ga0302221, IMG submission 193517) | Peat permafrost microbial communities from Stordalen Mire near Abisko, Sweden - II_Palsa_E2_1 | ecosystem: Environmental > Terrestrial > Soil > Palsa > Peat permafrost | place: Sweden...
CGCCGAGTTCGTGCGCGGCGTTCAGGAAGATCTCGGGGTCGGGCTTGCCTTGGGCGAAATCGCGTCCGGAGACGTCGGCGTCGAAGTAGTCCCGCAGCGTCAGGCCAGGCCGCAGCGTCGGCGAGGAGATCCCGTGCTCCCGGGCGAAGGTGTCGAGCTGGATCTGGCGCAGGAACAACGCCGCGTTCTTCGACGAGGATGCGTCCGCGATGAGCATCCCGGCGTCCTTGGTGGCGATGACGAACCGCAGCGCGTCGGGATAGGCGGTAAAGTCACCGGCCTGGATGAGGCGCATTCCCGCTCTGTGCTGTCAGAGACGCTGATGGAGTGACGGCCCTGGCCGCGCACATTTGGCCGATCTGCGCGGCGCCGATCTTGTTATTGGGTTGAGCAATAGAAACGTGCCACCCGGCGCAAACGAGCGTGATCGTGCTGGTCAGGAGAAAAGGATGCGCCACGCCGCGGGCCGCCCTTGCCGCTCAGGTCATCACGGGGACTGCCGCTGCGAGGCTCCCCAAGACCGGCTGCCGTCCGGTCGCGACATCGATCCAGACGGGCAACGGCAGCTGCCGGGCCTCCCGCACGAGGTGGGGAGCCCGGGCGGCGAGCGCCTCGAGCAGCGCCCCGGCGGTGATGGCCTGGGCGACGCGGTCCGGGCGGACCGGGTCGACGAGGTCGCACCCGTGCACGACCGCTTCCACGCAGCGGGTGACCAGGTAGTCCGCGAGCCGGATCGGGCCTTGCATCGTCACCACGGTCGCGGAGAGATCCGCCGCCCGCAAGGCCGGCACGGCTTCGTCAACGGCCTTCGCGAAATCGACCCGGCCCGCCCCGGCGGCTTCGCGCGCCGAGGCGTCGACCAGCCGGGCCAGTGAGTGAGTCCCGGCCAGGCTCGCCGCGACGGTGACCACGGCGTGCTGCGTGGGCGCGGTTGCGATGAACTTGCGGAGCAGGGTCGGCTGCAGGCACAGGTGGGCGATCACTTCCCGGTTGCGCCAGCCGGCCACCCGGCTCGGAGTCTCCAGATCGATCGTGGCGACGGCGGCCGTGATGGCCTGCCACTGGTGCACCAGGGCATCGCGCACCTCCTCACCGTGCTTGGCCACCTCACCATCGTGCCGTACGCAGCAGGCCTGCCTTATGCGATGTCCGGCGCCGCTCCGTGGTGGCGGGGATGCCGGTAAGAAACGGCCTGCGCGCGGACGCACCTGCGGCGCGCCGTTGCCCCCCGGAGACCGACCCGGCCGGGCCTGACGGCGAGGGCCGGGCCAGAGGCCAGACCCGGAACGCGCGCGGCGGACCCGGCTTAGTGACCGCGTACTTCCTGCGTTGGTGTATCAGGCGTGATGGGCGCCACTCTGTGCATGTAGGCGAATATGGCGGCCGTCTGGCTGGCTTGGGTTCCCAGTGACGGGGGGGAAATCATGGAGACTAGTGCGGCTTCGGGGGCATCAGGGATGGCCGACGCTAGCGCGGCGTATGCGCTGGGGTACAGCCCTGCCGAGCGGGACCGGCTGCGGCGCCAGCCCGATGAGCTGCGCGACGACAGCGAGGTGTTGCTGGACCGGGCAGGGATCGCCAACGGCAGCAGCGTGACCGATCTTGGTAAAAAGCCCCAAGACCTCGCGTCGCTGCACAGGCGGTTCGACGAACTCGAGCATGCCGTCGCCCGGCGCGTGGAGGAGACCTGCGCCGCGGTCTTCCGGGCGCCAGTGCGGGCCGCCGGCGCGGTGAAACCGGCCTGGCGGCGCCGGACCAGGGGGGAGCGGCGCTGGCAGGTCGCGGCCAGCACCGCGGTCGCGATCGGGCTGCAGGTCGCGGTGCCGGGACGGCTGGCGGTGCTGCGGCCTGTGTGGATCCTGCCCGCGCTGCAGGGCATACTGCTCGTCACGCTGTTCCTGGCCAACCCGCACCGGATCGACCGCCAGTCCCGGGTGCTGCGCATCCTCGGCCTCACGCTGGCGGCGCTGATCAGCTTCGCCAACGCATGGTCCCTGGTGAACCTGGCAACCGGCCTGGTCAACGGCACCGAGGGGGAGAACGCCGGGCCGCTGCTGGTCACCGGCGGAGCGATCTGGCTCACCAACGTCATCGTGTTCGGGCTGTGGTACTGGGAGTTCGACCGGGGCGGCCCGGTCGCGCGCGCCCTCGGGACTCATCCGTACCCGGACTTCCAGTTCGTGCAGATGACCAGCCCGGAGCTGGCACCGCCCGACTGGGAACCCGCCTTTGCCGACTACCTCTACCTGGCATTCACCAACGCCTCAGCGTTCAGCCCGACCGATGTGCTGCCGCTGTCCCGCTGGGCCAAGCTCGCCATGGCCCTGCAGTCGGTCATTTCCATCGTCACGGTGGCACTGATCGTGGCGCGTGCCGTCAACATCCTGAAGTAGCCCGGCGCGGAGGTGTCAGTCGGAGCCCGGCCGGCCGGTTTACCTGGAGCCGGCCTTAGGTGCGGTACGGCTGCGGTCAGGGCAGACGGGCAGGAACCGGCACCGACCACCGGCGAGGCCAGCCGCTTCCCGGCGGCTAGAGCGACTGGGCCGAGCACATGACCAGCTGATCTCGCATCTGCAGACCGATCCGGAGAACGCGGCGAAACCCCTCCGATTCCACGATCGATGCCGCGTCCGACCCCGGCACGCCATACACCGTAATCGTCACGCTCCGCGATTCGCGGTTAGTCTTCTCGAGGCGCGATACCCGCCGTTCGGGGCGGCTTCGGCCCGAACGATCTGTGCCTGCGCCGCGTCCCCATAACTGCTCATTCGGTGCGGTCGGCTGACCTGGCGAAGGCAGGCGAGCGGGCCGCGGGCAACTTGGTGGCCTGATCGGCTGCGTGATACAGCCCGGGCTTCGCTGGTGGCCGCAGCGGGCCGCCGCGTAGTGTTTCCTACCGGCGGTATCCGTTATCGGAGGTGAGGATGTGTCAGGCAAGGTGGCCAGACGTGGTTGCTGGGTTCTCGCCTCGGTAACCGGGGCGGCGCTGGTAATCGGGGCCGTGGTCCGGTTGAGAGCCCGCCGCAGTTTGGGCCAGGCGGGCATACCAGCCGACGTCAGCTTCATGCGCGCATTGCACGCGGCGTTGCGCCGCGACCTGTCCCGGCTGCGGGATGCGGCCGCGCAGCTCGACAGCTCCGCGGGTGCGCCATCGACGGTGCTGGCGGGCTGGGACGCCTTCCGGACTCAGCTCGACAACCATCACTCGGCCGAGGACGACGACCTGTGGCCGGTGCTCCGGCAGGAGCTCACCGATCCCGGCGAGCTGGCATCGGTCGACGCCATGGTGGAAGAGCACCGGCATATCCCGCCCGCCCTCGCGGGCGTGGACGCGGCGCTGCGCGGCGGAGGCGAGCTGACGGCACCCGTCGAGTTCTTGTCGACTGCCGTGCTGAATCACCTGGCGCACGAGGAACTCGAGGTCCTTCCCCTCATTGAGCAGCACCTGACCCCGGCGCAGTGGCGCGCGTTCCTTCGCAAGGAACGGAGCCGGCGCTCGCCACGGGAACGGCCCGACTTCCTGACCTGGATCCTCGACGACGCCAGCGAGCAGGATGCGGCGGCCGTCCTTTCCGAGATGCCGCCACCGGCCCGGCTGGTCTACCGCCGGGTGCTCCGGCCCCGCTATGGCGCCCGGCATAGGTGGCAGATCCCCAGTCCCACTGCACAGACTTGAAATGGCCGGCATTGCGGGGCCGGCACGACGCACCCGCCGCTGCACCTTAACGCTATACCGGCTCGGACCTGTGGATCTCGGCCGGGAGCGGCGCGCACCCCCCATGGCCGCATCACCGAGATCGTCGTCACCGACATCATCCAGGCCGCCTAGGACCTACCTTTCCGTCGACCTCCTGTCCAGCCGGAAACGGCGGGGCTACCACCTGGCGGTCCAGCAAGCACATGCCGGGCACTGACGGCCAGGCCGCGTCGCCACCAGCGAGTCACGACGCAATCACCGGCAGAGCCAGGCACGCAGAACCGGACAATCTGCGCCTGGCAGCCGATGCGGACAGCGCATGCGTCAGCCACACCGAGTCGGCGCTCTGGAGCGTTGCTTAGGTTAACGCTCCGCTCGTGTGCAAAGCGGATTGTGGCTCGCTGTGACAGCCGGAGCCGCCGGGGACGCTCGCGCGGTTCGGCGGATCCCCCTGACCTCGTCGGGATGACCCTGATGCCCTGGGGGATGCACACCAGGGTGCAAACCGGGCTGATCCCGATCGACGCAGGCCACTGCCGGGCCGCAGCCTTGAAGCATGAACACGAACACCGCAGATGCCGGGTCCGCCGCCGTTAACAGCCAGACCGAAGCCCGCCAGCTGCGCCGGTCAGGCGATGACAAGATGCTGGCCGGCGTGGCCGGCGGCATAGCCCGGTACCTGAACGCGGACGTCACGCTAGTCCGCGTCATCATCGCGGCGCTGGCTCTCTTCACCGGCGCTGGTGTGGCTCTTTATGTTGCCGCCTGGCTGCTGATCCCCGCAGACGGCCAAGACCAGCCGGCCGCCGCGGCGTGGATCGCCGCCCCCCGGGACCGCATCCGCTAAACCCCGGCCCGCAAACCCCCTGACGTAAACGGAGACCGATCACCATGCCCGTAATCATCGCCCTTGCCCTTATCGCCATCGTGGCCCTGACCGTCCTCAGCTTCGCCGTGCACGTCCTGTTCTCCCCGTGGCTGCTGGTGGCCATCGCCATCCTGGCCTGGATCAAGTTCCGGCCACGCCACGCCCACCGGTAGCCCCAGCGCCCGGCCACCCGCTGCCCGGCCGGCGCTGAGCAGACCGCCGGGCAGCGTCGTCCTAGCCGAGCAGAGCCCTTGACGCTGATATCGCTAATTGTGGCGTCAAAGCCACACGCGATCCGCCGATCGGTGCGGCTTGCGGCCGTGGGATGTCAGCGGCTCTCGGCGCGCAGATCTGGACGTTCTGGATGCTGCCGCACAGCCGCGCCAGAATGGCGATGACTTTCTCACTCCTCGCCGGGCGGTGCGCGCTCGCTGTCATCGGCGAAATGTGAAACGGGGCCTCGATGAGCGGAGAGATACACGTTGTGCGGGCCGGGTCCCAGCCGGGCGGATCTGGTCCTGCCGTGCTGCCTGCCCTGGCCATCGAGCCTGTGCTGGCCATCGCGGTCGTTCTCACCGGCCTGCTGATCGCTTTCTCTGATCGCTATGGCTACCACCGGGACGAGCTCTACTTCATCGAGTGCGGCAAGCATCTGGCCTGGGGTTATCCGGATCAGCCGCCGTTCGTGCCGCTGGTCGCCAGGCTGATGACCAGTCTGGCACCGGGATCGCTTGTGGTGCTCCGGCTGCCGTCCGCGCTGGCGGGCGGGATGCTGGTGTTCCTGACCGGGCTGCTCACCCGCGAGCTTGGCGGGCGGCGCGCTGCCCAGTCGCTGGCCTGTGCCGTCATTGCGCTCGCACCGGTGGTCACCGGCTCAAGCCACCTGCTCAGCACGGCCACCCTTAATCTCCCGGTCTGGGCGCTGCTGCTGTGGCTGCTGGTACGGATCCTGCGTACCGGTGATCAGCGGCTCTGGCTGCCTGCCGGGCTGGCGGCAGGCGCCGGGCTGCTCGATACCGACCTGGTCGCCTTCCTGATCGCCGCGGTCATCGTCGCGCTGGCCGCTGCCGGGCCGCGGGCGCCGCTGCGGTCTGGCTGGTTCTACGCTGGGGGCGGCATCGCACTTGGCTTGTGGGCCCCCTACCTGGCCTGGCAGGGCAGCCACGGGTGGCCCGAACTGGCAGTGGCCCGTTCGATCGCGGCCGGCGGATCGGGAACATCGGCGCCTTGGTGGCTGATCCTGCCGGAGCAGTTCGTCCTGGTCGCGTGGTACTTCTCGCCGATCTGGATCACCGGGCTGGTGCGGTTCTTCCGGGACCCGGAACTTCGCTGGTGCCGGGCGGTCGGCGTGGCCTACCCGGTGCTGGCCGTGGCGTTCATGCTGACCGGTGGCAAACCGTACTACCTGGCTGCGTACTTCCCCGCCCTGCTGGCCGCCGGTGCCCAGCCCGCGGTGGACTGGGCTGGGCGCGCGCACCGCAGGCGCCGGGCCGGGCTGATCACGGCAGGGCTGGTGCTCGCCGTGCTGCAACTGCCGATCACCCTGCCGGTCTTGCCGATTTCAGCGGTTCACGACACACCGATTGTGACGCTGAACTACGACGCGGGCGAGACGATCGGCTGGCCTGCCTTCGTAGCCGAGATCGCAATGGCATACCGGACGCTGCCGCCCGCCCAGCGCTCGGCCACGACCGTATTGACCAGCAACTACGGTGAGGCGGGCGCGGTCGATCGTTTCGGCCCGGCCGATGGGCTGCCTGCGGCTTACAGCGGCCACATGTCCTTCTGGTACTGGGGGCCGCCACCCGCCCGGGCGACCACCGCGATCGTCGTCGGCTACCAGCGCAGCCAGCTCACCTTCTGCGGCTCAGCCCGTCTCGCCGCGCACCTGGATAACCGCGTCGGCGTCAACGACGACGAGCAAGGCGCCCCGGTCTGGATCTGCCAGCAGCTCACCAGGACCTGGCAGGCCATCTGGCCCGCACAAAAGCACTTCAGCTGAGGCGGGCCACGAGCAGCCAGCGGAATGCGCCCCCGATGCGCTGACCGGCGCTTAGGCGGGATCGCGCCGATTCCCCAAAGCACGGACCGAAGCCACCATCACACATCATGATCCGTTAGAAACAACAGGTCACGCAAGTAGCCGCCGTAGTATCTCGAGTCCATTCCCGGTTGTCCATGATGTAGCTGACGTGGCCTTTGAGCTGCGTCGGAGACGCGTTATCCGAAGTGGTGTGCGGAGTGCCGCTGATGTAGCCGCCCGCAGAACCGGGCAATCTGCGCTGGATATCGAGCCAACGCTCCAGCATTAAGCGCTGCAAAATAATCGGCGTTCCGCGCGCACTGCCCGTCCGTGACATCCCGGCGCGGTCACTCGCCGTGGCGATGGCCGGCCAGGCACAAAGTCACCGCAGCGACTGCTGCCAAGTTGATGCTCACGATCCTGCCGCTGGCGGGCGGGACGGCACCGCCGTGCGACCGGTTATAGCCCTAGCCGTGGGTCAGCCGCAATGCGTCGATCGTCGGTGTCTTCCTGCGTCCGTCGCTGGTAGTTAGTTACCAGGCCAAAGCTCGGCCCGGCCGCTGCGGCGGGTCCCGGCTTCCAGGCTCGGTTACTTTCCGTAATGACGACGCCGGACACCGCGTGGACCGGGTCGTGGACCGGCGCAGCGGGTAATCCCAGCGCAGCCAGTGCCGTAAGTGCGATGAGCCGTGCTATCGGTGCAGCTCGTGTGCACGGGGCCGTACTTATGGTAAGGAGAAGGTCTACGGTTCGATTCCGTAACGGGGCTCCAGCTTAACGCGTTATTTCGAACGCCGGGTTCCAAGATCAAGAGACTAGATTTCAAGATCAAGAGACTAGCCGATGCGATGCAGCCCTGGCTGGCGGTCAGCACAGCGCGACGTACCAGGGCACAAGTGGCATTCTGGCCTGCGGATATGACCGGAATCGGTCGCTGCCCGTCTCCGTGGCACGGATAATCAGGCACATCATCCCTGACGGTCGCGCCGCCCGCCCTCTAGGCAGCGATCAGGGCAGCCAGCTACCGATGGCGCCTCACCGACCCTGGCCGTCCCCGGTCGAGCAGGCAACGGGCCGGGAATTATGCTCTCTCGCACGCGTTGATGTAAGAGAGGTACCCGAGAACTGAACCGGTCGTCCGACGACGACTTTCCCCGTGCCGTGGTCACCAGCCCACCCACCGGCGGCTCCGGGTCCTTGTGAGACGCCTGCCGAGGCCCGCTGCGTCGATCCTCGGAGATCCGCAAGTTGGCTCGGCGTTCGAAGCACCAGGCCCTCTGCTCGGGACGTTCCTCGCCCCGTCTGCGGGACCGTGCGGCATGCTGCCGCGGCCACCGTGCCCCGGCAGTCCAGAGGAGGAGTCTGTGGCTCGACCAGGCCAGCGCCAGACGGGCGCTCGCCGTACCGCCCCGCGGAAGCAGCGGCGCGTCAGCCACCGCGGCGACGTCGTCTCGGTGCTCTCCCGAACCGCCCGTGAGCTTGAGGCGGCTGCCCGGCGCGGCCGCGTGACGCCTGCCGTGCGCACGAAGTTCCAGGCCGTTGCCATGCTGCTGCGGGACGAGCGCGCCCGCGTCCGGGCGGCGGCCGGAAGCGACAGTCATCGAGCCGAGCAGCTCAAGCGCCTGGACGCCATTGCGACCATCCTCGCGACGACCGCCGTCCGGGACGCTGGACTACTAGCGCTGCTCGCCGAGGACTCCGGCGTCTCCGACGCGGCCCGGTCGCTCAAGCTGGAGATGGCGCGGGACCTCGGCATCGAGCCGGCGCCCGAAGAGATAGCGCCGGCGGAGACCGCGACCGCTCCCGCCCGCACGGAGCTGCGGGTCGTGCCGCAGTCGGTGATCTCCCGGCAACTGGCGAACCCCTTTCTCGCCCCCGACTTGTCCGCCGTTCCGCAGCGCACCTCCCGTCCGCGCCGCCTGGACGGCTGGGAACTGCTCGGCCCGCTGCTTAGTTCCTTCGAGCGCGCCGGTGGGGGAGCCCCGGCGTGCATGGCGCTCCCGGCGCCGACGGCACAGTTCACCCCGGCGGCCCTGGAGCTGATGCCGCATCAGGGGCAGCTGGTCGCCGCGGCCGCTGCCGGTCACCGGACGTTCCTGCTCGCCGATGAGCCGGGCCTGGGCAAAACGGCCCAGGCGCTGCTCGCCGCAGAAGCGGCGAACGCCTACCCGCTGCTCGTCGTCGTGCCGAACGTCGTCAAGACCAACTGGGCCCGTGAGGCGGCCCGCTGGACGCCCCACCGCCCGGCCACCATGGTGCAGGGCGACGGCAAGGCTGCCGACGGCTTCGCCGACATTATCGTGCTCAACTACGAGGTGCTCGACCGCCACATGGGGTGGCTCGGTGATTTCGGCTTCCGCGGCATGGTCGTGGACGAGGCTCACTTCATCAAGAACAAGACCTCGCTGCGCTCGCAGCACGTCCTCGCGCTCTCCGACCGCATCCGGTCCCGTACGGCGCGGCCCCTGCTGATGGCGCTGACCGGCACCCCGCTGATCAACGACATCGAGGACTTCCGGGCGATCTGGCAGTTCCTCGGCTGGATCGACGACGGCAAGCCCCTCGACGAGTTGGTGGACGCGCTCGAGGACACCGGCCTGACGCCCGCCGACCGGGGCTTCGACGCCGCGGCGCGCCAGTGCGTGATCGACCTCGGCATCGTGCGCCGGCGCAAGCTCGACGTGGCCGCCGACATCCCCGCCCGCCGGATCGCCGACCTCCCCGTCGAGCTGGAAGGACGGGCCGGCCGGTCAATCCGGGCGGCAGAGCGGGACCTCGCTAGCCGGATGGTGGCGCGGTACGAGACCGCGCTCGCGAACCGATCCTCCGACGCCGGTGTCGAAGGCATCGACCACGACCTGGTCCGCCGGGTCGTCCGGTCGGAGCTGAAGAATGCGACGGCCGCGCAGTCCGGCGAGAACGTATTCACCGTGATGCGGCGCATCGGCCAGGCGAAGGCCGAACTGGCCGCCGACTACGCGGCGCAGCTGGCCCGCAGCGCCGGCAAGGTCGTCTTCTTCGCCAAGCACATCGGCGTGATGGACGAGGCCGAAGAGACCTTCGCCCGGCAGGGGGTACGCTTCTCGTCGATCCGTGGCGACCAGACGCCCACGGCGCGGCAGGCGAACGTCGACGCCTTCGTGAACGACCCGGACGTCGCGGTCGCGGTGTGCTCGCTGACCGCGGCTGGCGTGGGCCTAAATCTTCAGGTCGCCTCAAACGTCGTACTGGCCGAGCTGTCCTGGACCGACGCGGAACAGACCCAGGCCATCGATCGCAGCCACCGCATCGGGCAGGCCGAACCGGTCACCGCGTGGCGCATCATCGCCGCGCAGACCATCGACGCCCGGATCGCCGAGCTGATCGACAGCAAGGCGGGGCTTGCCGCCCGGGCGCTGGACGGGTCGGATGAGGAGGTCTCCTCCTCGGTCGACGTGCAGCTCGATGCGCTGGTCGCGTTGCTGACGGATGCGCTGCGGGCGTCTTTCGGACATGGCGACGCCCCGGGTTTCTGACCGTCAGGATTCCTCAGGCGAGATTGTGTCCGAGGAACAAGGCCGACAATTGCGCATGCCGGTTGTATCGCCCTGACGATGCCCCTTGTTCTTGGTGGTGCCCGGTAGTGGCGGCTGATCGGCCCCCCGGCCGGCGACGGGCTGTGCCAGGCGTGCGCCGCTGCCACCTGATTCCGGTCCGATGGTTACAGATCTGGTTACAAACAAAATAGGAAACGCCCCCTGAGCGCACCTCACCCCGCGGTCTGGGGGTCGGCGCTGATCAGCGCTGCGATAGCCGGATAGCGGCGCGGCTTGTCCAGGCAGCGGCGGCGGGTCGGCCCGATGCTGCCGGCCGGGGTGCCCAGCGTGGCGCTGATTTCGGCGTACGACGCGGGAGGGTTGTCGGTGAGCAAGGTGATCAGCTGCGGGCAGCAGGGGGACAGGTGCGCAAACGCTTCGCGCAAAGCCACCTGGCGCTCGGCAATGAGCAGCTCCTGCCCGGCTGCCTTGGCGTGATCGTCCGGGACGATCTCGGCGTCTGGCGCATGCGCTGCATCGTGCGGTCCTGCGCAGCGCACAGGATGCGGCCGCATTCCCGGCGCGTTGTGGTAGCCAGCTAGCCGGGAAGCGCGGCCGGATCCCGGATCGTGTGCAGCTGGGAGGGGACTTCGCCGCGCCAGGCTGTGCCGCGGCGGTGGCTGCCTCAGCGGTGATGATCTGGTTCTCCTGGTGAGGGCCGAGCTGTTGGTCCAGCCCGGTGATCTGGGGGCTGGATCCATACCGCGATCGGTGGCCGGGGACGCCGCGGGTCCCGGGCTGGCCAGCGCTGGCTGAGGGTGTCATGTCTGGGGTGCGGCGCGCAGGCCAGC
>Ga0302221_10002716_pt1 | contig 10947 bp, 12 predicted proteins | sample II_Palsa_E2_1_FD_193517 | JGI IMG/M metagenome (GOLD analysis project Ga0302221, IMG submission 193517) | Peat permafrost microbial communities from Stordalen Mire near Abisko, Sweden - II_Palsa_E2_1 | ecosystem: Environmental > Terrestrial > Soil > Palsa > Peat permafrost | place: Sweden...
GATCATCGGCGTGATTACCGGCATCGCCATGCTGGTGGCTTCCGCGCAGCGCTGCTGGGCGCCGCGCCAACGCGCGCTCGATCGCAACGTAATGTAATTTTTCGTGCTTCCGCTTGCCTTGACACTCCGAACACCCTGCCAGTAGACTGAAAAGCTCGAACTGTAGATGCGGAGCGTAACGGAATGCTTCTCTCGCGGGATTTTGTCGGCTACATGGCCAAAGAGGTGGTCAAGCGCCTCACGGCCCAGAAGATGATTGAAATCAAGAACGTGGAAGGCCTCACGCAGCAGGTCCGCCAGGTCATGGCCGAAGAAGTAACCGTGGAAGACCGGGTGAACGAAGAAGTGCGCGAGATTCTGGCCAAGTACTCTGATGAAATGAAACGCACCGGCGTTTCCTATCAGGATATGTTCAAGAAAGTGAAGGGCCAGATCGCTCGCGAAAGGAAACTCATTCTCCGCTGACATGCGCCTCTCCCGCGAAAAAACGGTTCGTCTCTCTCATAAGATCATCGACTTCCTGGTTTCCAGTCCCGAGGTCGATTTCGTGGAAGACCGCGACACCATCCGCCAGGAAATCGTCAACATAATCACTTCGCTTCTGAAACTCGAAGAGCAGGTGGACACCGACGTCCGCGCAAAAATCGGTTCGCAGAAAAAAGAAATCCTCGAGGGCAGCGAAGAGTGGGACATCCTCTACCGCAAATATTACGCCGAAGGCCTCAAGCGCCTCGGCGTCGCCGAAATCCACGCGCATTAGCCTACAAAAACAAATTCAAGAGATAAACGCGCGTCTCCGGTCCGGTTGGAGTGGGAATCACGCGCGATAGGAGTGCACATGAAATTCATGGGCCTTTTGATGTTGGGGGCGGTCCTGGCAGTGATGTTGATGGCCAGCGGCACTGGCGCGCAGAATTCAGCGGAGCCATTTCATCTCGATGAGGCCACCATCAGCGATGTGCACGCGGCCTACAAGTCCGGCGCTCTCACCTCCGTAAAGTTGGTGCAGGCTTATCTCGCCCGCATCCGGGCAAGCGACCAGGCCGGGCCTAAGCTCAATGTGGTGATCTTTCTCAATCCGCGGGCCCTCGAAGAGGCCGCCGCGCTGGATGAACATTTCCGCAAAACCGGGAAGTTCGTGGGCCCGCTCCACGGAATCCCCGTGCTGCTGAAGGACAACGTCAACACCAAAGACATGCCAACCACCGGCGGCTCGCTGAGTCTCGCGGGATACACGCCCTCGACGGACGCGGCCATCACTCAGAAATTGCGCAGCGCGGGCGCAATTATTCTCGCCAAGGTCAACCTGCACGAGTTCGCCATCTGGGGTGAAACGATTAGCTCGATCCAAGGGCAAACGCTCAATCCCTATGACCTGACCCGCACGCCGGGCGGGTCGAGTGGCGGCACCGGCGCGGGTGTGGCGGCCAATTTCGCGATTGCGGGGATTGGCACCGACACGGTCAACTCCATCCGATCGCCCGCGTCCGCCAACAGCATCGTGGGCATTCGCCCGACGCTCGGCCTCGTCAGCCGCGCGGGCATTATCCCTTACTCATTTACCCAGGATGCCGCGGGCCCGCTTGCCCGCACGGTTACCGACGCGGCGAAAATGCTAAACGTGCTCGCCGGCTATGACCCGAGCGATCCCGCCACGGCATGGAGCGTCGGGAATACCGAGGAGGACTACACGAAATTCCTGAACGCCAAGGGTGTGCAGGGCAAGCGCATCGGCGTGTTGCGCAGTTTCTTTGGCACTGCGCCCATCAACAGCGAGGTCAACACTATTGCGAACGAAGCGATCGAGGATCTGAAGCGGTCTGGCGTGACGATCGTCGAGCTGAACACCCCGGATCTCGATAGCGGAAAGCTGACCTCGGATGTCAGCGTTCATCTGTACGAATTCAAGCCCGCCCTCAACGCATATCTTGCCGCGGGCAACACGCCCGTCAAATCGCTCGAGGAGATCATCGCTTCCGGCAAGTTTTCTCCGAACATCAAAGACAGCATCACGAAGGCAGAAAGCCTCGAGATGGACGACGCGTATCGTGTGCGTCTTCAGAAGCGCGCCGAATTGCAGCAGCGCGTGATGAAGATCATGGCTGACGAGCGGCTCGATGCGATCGTGTTCCCGCATCAGCAGCGGCTGGTGGTGCCCATCGGCGAGAAGCAGGTGGAACGCAACGGCGTTCTGGGATCGGTGACCGGCTTTCCTTCCATCGTCGTGCCGGGCGGATTTTCTTCCCCCACTCCGACGGCCGCGCTCGGCGTCCCGGTAGGCATCGAATTCCTCGGCAGGCCCTGGTCCGAAAAATTATTGATCGAAATTGCCTACGGTTACGAACAAGCCACCAAGCACCGCCGCCCTCCGCCAGCCATTCCGCCGCTCCAAGCCGCCCGAAATCCTAACTAGGCGACGAGGTCAATGTGAGGGCCCCGCAAAACGGGCTTGGCTGCGGCCGCCTCGTCCGGATACAATCCCGCCGAAACCTGTCGCCATTTGTACGGCCGATCTGTATTCGGGCCGCGTACCCGACCGAAATCCGGCGGCAGTGGCAAGACATCGGCCTTGAATGATTCATGGAAGCTCAAACCCGAGAGGAGAACAATTCATGAAGAGGACTTACGTGTTGGTAGCTTGCGCAGCTTTGCTGCTGGGCGCGGCTCTGCTGCTGAAGAGATCTGTCATCGTTGCTGCTGCGCCGTCGCCGAGCGGTATCAAGAACGTCGTCCTGGTTCACGGCGCCTTCGCCGATGGCTCCGGCTGGGAAGCGGTCTTCAACATACTCACGAAGGACGGATACACGGTCTCCGTGGTGCAGCAACCAGAAACATCCTTTGCCGAGGACGTCAAGTTCGCGAAGGCAGTGATCGACCGGCAGTCCGGGCCGGTGGTTCTGGTGGGCCACAGCTACGGCGGGGCCATCATCACGGAAGCCGGCAACGATCCAAAGGTTGCGGCGCTCGTCTATATTTCCGCTTTCGCGCTGGACACTGGGGAAAGCGCCGCCACCATCGAGCAAGCCTTGCCGCCGGCTGGCAAGGGCATCAAGCAGACCGCCGAGGGCTACTTCTACATTGACCCGCCATCCTTTCATTCCGACTTCGCAGCGGACGTTCCGGAGTCCAAAACGGCGTTCATGGCTGTGTCGCAGGTCTTGTTCTCCGCCGACTCGTTCACGACCCCGGTTAATACTCCCGCCTGGAAGTCGAAACCGACTTGGTACCTGCTGGCCACCTCAGACCACTCCATCAATCCGGACCAGGAGCGCATGATGGCGAAGCGGGCTCATGCCAAGACGATCGAAGTGGATTCGAGCCACGCGGCCTACATCTCTCATCCGAAGGAAACAGCCAAGCTCATCGAAGAGGCGGCCACCTCCACAGCCGCCAATAAATAGCTTGCTCGCTCGAAAGTGGGCCTCCGCCGATCCTGACTCTCGGCGGACGCCCGGACGAGCGCGAGTGTTAGGGCTATAATCCGCCGATGCCATTATCAGGGGATGCTTCCTCGGTGTCTGAACAGTCGCTGGCCATTCGCGTAGTCGTTGACAGAATTCCTGCATTTACATGGTCCGCTCATCCGGACGGCTCCGTGGAATTCGTAAATCAACCATGGCGCGAATACGCAGGCCTTTCTCTGGAAGAATCACAGGGCTGGGGCTGGCAGGTTGCGATCCATCGGGACGATTTGCCGTCATTGATGCAGAAATGGCAGCAACTGTTGAACTCCGGCGAAGCAGGTGAATTTGAAGCGCGCATGCGCCGCCATGATGGGGTCTTCCGTTGGTTTCTCATTCGCTTCGAACCATTCCGCGACGAAACCGGGAAGATCGCCATGTGGTACGGGGTAAGTACCGACATCGAAAATCTCAAGCAGATTGAGGAGAGACTGCGTGAGGATGAACGCGAACTCCGGCAGATTACGGACGCAATACCGCAGACGGTAGTTGTACAGGACCCGTTCGGAGTGCCGCTCTACGCCAATCAAGCGACTCTCAACTATACGGGCCTTACTGCCGACGACGTGATTGCGCCGACTTTTCGCGAAAGAATCTTTCATCGGGAGGACGTGAAAAAGTTTCGAAACGAGCGCAAGGCTGCCCTCGCGCGGGGTGTCCCGTTTGAATTCGAGCATCGAGCACTTGGAAAGGACGGTAAATACCGCTGGTTCCTGGTTCAGTACAACCCTTTTCGCAACGAGCGCGGGCAGGTGACTCGATGGTACGCAACAGGCACCGACATTGATGAGCGCGTCCGGGCGGAAGAGAGAACGCGGAACGAAAACGTCGCGTTGCGGGAACAAATCGATCGCGATTCGATGTTCGAGGATATCGTCGGCTCCTCGGAAGCGCTCCGCAAGGTGCTTCGCCAGGTCGACAAAGTTGCCGCTTCCGACTCTACCGTTTTGATTCTGGGCGAAACCGGCACGGGCAAGGAATTGGTGGCTCGCGCCATCCACAAGCGATCCACGCGCGCGGAACGAGCATTCATCGGCGTGAATTGCGCCTCCATCCCGCCTTCTTTAGTTGCGTCGGAACTCTTCGGTCACGAAAAAGGCGCCTTTACGGGTGCGACGCAACGCCGCATGGGGCGCTTTGAATCCGCCAACGGCGGCACGATCTTTCTCGACGAAGTCGGCGACTTACCTGCGGAAATTCAGATTGCGCTATTGCGAGTTCTGCAAGAGCGCGAAATCGAACGCGTTGGCAGCAGCCGGTCAATCCCCGTTGACGTGAGAGTGGTTGCAGCCACGCATCGCGATTTGAACGCGCTCGTCGCCGCAGGCAAGTTTCGCCAGGATCTCTTGTACCGGTTCAATGTTGTGCCTATCCAGATTCCGCCATTGCGCGAGCGAGCAGCTGATATTCCGTTGCTGGTTGAATACTTTACCGATCGCTTTGGAAAGAGGGCTGGAAAGAAGTTCAGAACCATCGACAAGAAATCCCTGAAGGCGTTTCAGGCCTACGCATGGCCGGGCAACGTGCGTGAACTACAAAATGTCATCGAGCGTGCCGTGATCCTCAGCGAGGATGGAGCCTTAGTCGTGGACGAGACATGGCTGAAGCGGGAACCGGCCCAAAATCCACTGCGGCCCCGTACGCTGGATGGCGTCCTCATAAAGCAGGAGAAGGAAATGATTGAAGCCGCCTTGGCAGAAAGCCACGGTAGAATTTCAGGGCCCGCAGGCGCGGCAGCTAAACTTGGCCTGCCGACACAGACCCTCGAGTCGAAGATCAAGCGTTTGAAAATTAACAAATTTCGATTCAAAGCCACGCAAGCTGACTGATCCCTGCAGAGACTAGTTAACGCGGATGCTCGCAATTGTGCGTTCAGGGAAGCCGCGAGGCCCGATGCCGCGAGGGGCAGGAATCAGGCCACGATTTCGTGTCGTTGTGCGCCCAGGTTTGTGATGCCGCACTCCAAGATGTCTCCAACCGCCATGAATTTATTCTTGCCCATCCCCACACCTGGTGGAGTTCCAGTTGCCAGGATGTCGCCGGGAACCATTCGCAAGTAGCGGGAAAAATAGGCAAGCAGCTCATAAACGGGAAACAGCATGTCACTCGTGTTTCCTTGCTGCTCATCCTGGCCGTTGATTTTCGTCCAGACGTCAAGTTCCATTGGATTGATGCCGGTAGTCAGATAGGGCCCGATGGGACAATACGTCGAACGCGACTTTGCACGCACAAGGTGCTGCTGCTTCTGCGCGTCCACCTGAGTCGAGCGATCGGAGACATCGTTGAGGCAAACGTAGCCGAAGATGTAGCCAGGAGCCTCCTCTGCCGTGATGTCCTGCACCTCGCGCCCGACAACAATGGCAAGTTCGGTTTCCCAATCCAGCTTGACGCCCTGATTGGGACCGCGGCTGATGGGATCGAAAGGCCCGGTAAGCGAAGTCATCGACTTAAGGAAAACTTCGGGCTCGGTTGGCATGGGCACCTTCATTTCCTCGATGTGCTTTTTGTAGTTGAAGCCGGTTGCCGGAATCTGGCGTATGCCGGAAATTGGTGCTAGATAACGCAGCTCTCCGGCAAGAGGTTTAAGAGAATCGACGTTCACTTTAGTCAGGAGGCCGCTCGCAATTGTTTCCGGAGTGATGTCGGAGACGAGGGGACGAAGATCTAGAAGTCCGCCGCTGCTAAGCACTGCCGGAATGACGCTGTTTTCCTGTTGAACACGCGCGAACTGTTGCATAGCCTGCCCTTCTTTTCGCTCGCCCCACCTGTTGGGGCCGCAATGGATTCAGCTTGTACCTTGGAGTCTCCTGCTCCGTGAAACTATTTCGCGTATTGGGCCTCACCGTTGCCAAACGACCAGTTCTCTTTGCTGACTTCAACCAGACAAATGAACACGTCTTCCCCGCGCAGGTTGAGACGCTCGTGCAGTCCGTCCGCGATTGCTTTGTAAAAAGCACGTTTTTGATCCACGGTGCGCCCACCATTGAGCGTGATCTGGATAAACACACAATCTTTCGATCTCTGAATGTCCAAGTAGCTGGGATCGAAGATGAAATCTTGGGCTGGATGCTCCGTGACGACCTGGAAGCGATCGTTCTTCGGCACCTTCAAGACTTCAACCTGTGCGTCATAGACCACCTCTCCGATGGTCTTGCGGTAGTCGGCAGTCCTGCCCTCTGCAAGATCGATTCGAGCGAGTGGCACGATAAGTCTCCTTTATAGTATTTGACTGGAATCTAGTTGCTGACTTCGAAAACGGTCCCATTGTACGCCCGTCTGGATTGTTCGCAATATTGCGCAAGGATCTTCTCGTCGGAGCTTCCCAGCAGTCCGCCATTCGCCCGGCCCGGGCGAAATCGCTCGATTTGTGCGTCGCCCTAAAATCAATCGTGTTTTCCTCGTCAGACAGGAATTCCTGAAAAGTCAGGAGTGCACACAACTCTAACTGCCGTTCCTGCAAGGAATTGCGAACGGCTGCGTTATTGCATTCGGTCGACTGTTCTTCAGAGCAGAAGGTCCATGACGCTGAAGATCAAGCGGATTGCTGGTAAACGCATGACGCGCATTTGTTTGAGTGGGCAACTTCGATCTGAGAACGTTGGCCAGGTGAAGTCTGAGATCGAGCGTGGCGGGCCACGTGTCACGTTGGATTTGGAGGAACTCGACCTGGTCGATATCGAAGGCGTTCGTTTGCTGAACGCATGTGAGTCGGCGGGCGTCTCGATCCTGCACTGTTCGCCATACATCAGGGAATGGATGCTGCAGGAGAGAAGCCGGCCGAAAGACCATCCCGAACTCGGGTAATTCATAGTAGTTCAAACTAAGAGGAGAATAATCATGAAGAAGATTTACGCGGTTATAACGCTCGTTCTTTTACTGGTGGGCGCGACTATGCTGGTGGGGAAGACTCCGGAAGTTGCTGCTTCGCCCTCGCCAAGCGGCATCAAGAACGTGGTCCTTGTGCACGGTGCATTCGCCGACGGCTCCGGCTGGGAAGGGGTTGCCGACATTCTCAGGAAGGACGGCTACACGGTGTCAGTGGTCCAGCACCCGGAGACTTCGTATGCTGAAGACATCAAGTTCACCAAGGCAGTGATCGATCAGCAGTCGGGGCCGGTGGTTCTGGTGGGCCACAGCTACGGCGGGGCCGTCATCACGGAAGCGGGCAACGATCCAAAGGTCGCGGCGCTTGTATATATTGCCGCTTTCGCGCCGGACGCTGGGGAAAGTTGCGCTACGATCGAGCAGTCCTTGCCGCCGGCCACCACAGGCATCAAGCAAACCGCCGAAGGCTACTTCTACATTGACCCGGCAGTCTTCCATGCCGATTTCGCGGCGGACGTTCCGGAAGCTAAGGCAGCGTTCATGGCTATATCTCAGGTGTTAATCTCCGCCGACTCGTTCACGTCCCCCGTCAAGTCTCCAGCCTGGAAGTCGAAACCGAGTTGGTACATGGTAGCTACCTCGGACCGTTCAATCAATCCGGATCAGGAGCGTAAAATGGCGAAGCGCGCCAATGCCAAGACGATCGAGGTGAACTCGAGCCACGTCGCCTACATCTCTCATCCGAAGGAAACAGCCAAGCTCATCGAAGACGCTGCCACCTCCGCGTCGGTCCACCAATAGCCCGAAGATTGATGAAAGGTGTTACCCTCGGGCCGCCGCCGATCCTGACGAGATCGGCGGCGGCCCAAATCAACTTCGTCGTGCGAGGAGAACACCATGAACGATCGCATCACGATACAAGGCCGCGACGGCGCGTTTGGCGCCTATATCGCGCAACCGAAGACTTTGCCTGCTCCCGCCGTCGTTGTTCTGCACGAAGTGTTCGGCGTGAACGCCGACATCCGCAAGACCTGTGACGAACTTGCCGAGCAAGGCTTCCTTGGCGTCGCGCCCGATTTATTCTGGCGTCAGGAGCCCGGCGTTGACCTCAGCGTCACCTCCGAGCCCGACTGGCAACACGGTCTTCGTCTTTATAAAGCCTATGATCGAGATGCAGGCGTGAGAGACGTGAAGGACACCGTTAACGCCATAGCCAAACTTCCGGGGTGCACCGGCAAGGTTGCCGTTCTCGGATATTGCCTCGGGGGGCTGATGGCGTTCCTGACCGCTGCGCGCTATGGCATTGACGCAGCGGTCGCCTATCACGGCGGCGACACGGAGAAATATTTGGGCGAGGTCGCCGGGCTCAAAGCGCCGCTCTTGATGCACTTGGCCGAGGAGGACGAGTTCATTTCCCAGGCGGCGCAAGCGCAGATCAAAGCGGCACTCGCAAGCAAGCCGAATGCGACGGTTTACAGCTATCCGGGTCAGAATCACGCCTTCACTCGGCACAACGGGGCGCACTACAATGCCGCGGCGGCAAAGCTCGCCAACGGGCGCACGAGCGAATTTCTACACCAACAGCTGCGGTGACTGTGTCGTGGCGCTTATTGCTGCGGGTCGGGACGCCTCTGTAGCGTCGGTCGGTCGGGATCGGTGTTGGGATCGCTGCTGGTTGCGTTCGGATCGCTTCCGCTTGTTGATCCCTTGTTCGGGTTCTGGTCCGTCTTCTTTCGCAGCGAGGGCTTGTTCGGATTCTTCTTGTCGTCCACCTTCGTGCCCAACTCGATCATCTGCAAGCGTCGCTTCACCGAATCGAATTCCGAGGTGGTCACGATGTATTCATCGCGCGCCGGCAGGATGGTGGCGATTTCGTTCTGCGCCTTCACGATGCGGTCGGGCGTCGGCGGATGCGTCGAGAAGACTTTCGGAATCGTTCCGGGCTGCTTCTTCTCGTCCGCCTGCACTTTCTCAAAGAACGACACGAACGAATTCGGATCGTACCCCGCCTTGTACATGTATTGCAGCCCCAGGTAGTCGGCTTCCGCTTCATCCGCGCGCGTAAAGGTCAGGAAGGTCATGGGAATCGCAAAATTCATGCCCTGGTAGATGGCGTATCCGGCCCAGGTGTAGGGAATGAAGATCGTCGCCACCATCGCGCCCACCTGGATAATGTCGCTCTTGGTCGCTTGTTTCGTGCCGTGCCGCGCGCAGACGTGCGCGATTTCATGCGCCATTACTCCGGCAAGTTCGGACTCCTCATCCGCGTGCAGAATCAGCCCGCTGTTCACGTAGAAAAACCCGCCGGGCAGCGCGAACGCGTTCACCACGTCGGAATCGATCACCTTGATCGTGAAGGGCACTTGCGCGTCGGAGTTCCGCACCAGGTTTTGCCCCACGCGGTTGACGTACTCCGTCACCACCGGGTCGGTGATGAACTTGGCCTGCTTTTCCACTTCCTGCGCGTACCGTTTGCCGATCGAAATTTCGCTCTGCAGCGAATAGAAATTCAGTCCGTGCCCCACGCTGCGATTGCCAATGGCGTTGACGTCAGCTTTCGAGCCCGGCTTTACGTTCGGGTCGGGCGGCTGCTGGATGGGCAGCGTGTCCGGATTCTGCGCCGGGGCCTGCTCCTGCTGCGGCTGTTGGTTTTGTTCCTGCACGCTCGGTGTGGGCGCGGTAGGGGAATTGGGCGGCGGGGTTTGCGCGGGCTGCTGGCCCGGCTGTTGCTGGCCCGATCCTTGTTGTCCCGATTGTTGCTGCCCAGACTGCTGCTGCCCAGACTGCTGCTGCCCAGACTGCTGCGAGGTTTGTTGCTGCGGACCCGCAAATGTCGCGGGACTGACAAGCGATGCGATTACCATCATCGCTCCGAGTTGCCCAGCCAACGTCTTTCTCATGGGGCCGCCTCCGGAGGAACTGCCGCATTATACACCCACACCTAGGGCATCCCACCTAATCGCATTGGATGAGGCATACCCCGAATTAGTTTGCTGGCCGGCCTCGCCGTTCGGCGGCGATAGGCCTCCCGAGGGGTTTGAGCCGGGAATCAAGTTCGCTCAGCTGTATTGACGCCTCCCGTAATTCTGTCTACATTCGTATCATGCCCGCGCGAAAGATCCAGGTCGGCCAGGTTTGGAAGAAGACGGATTCGGGCGAATCTTATTTGGTTACTAAGATTTACAACGAGGCCATCGCCACCTACGCCATCCTTCGCAAAGCCGGCGCTGAAGCCGAGCCCCCGGTTAAAGTGAAGGTCGATCGCCACGGCCCCGCCGTGGCCCTCCCCGGTTTCACCTACGCCCAGGAATCGGACGAGTTCTAGCTCTCTGCGCTAAATTGAGCGCACCGGCATGCGCACCACGTCCTCCACCCGCATCGCTTCTTTCACAATGAAGCCTTCCGCATATTTAACGTCTATCATGCGCCCGTAAAAGCTCGCCGCCAGGTTCATTCGCGCCTCCAACTGATCGAGCGGCAGCGCGACCCGCGGCCTGCGCTCCTTCTCCTTCGGGCGGAACTGCGAGCCGTACGCGAGGATCGCTCGACGCCTGCGCTCGAATTGCTGGGTGATGTCAACGTAAAACGTCGGCCGGGCATTTGCATCGGCCGTGGCGTACAGAATCTTAAATGGACGAAACGCCACGCCGCTCAGCGGATA
>Ga0302221_10002718_pt1 | contig 10925 bp, 1 predicted proteins | sample II_Palsa_E2_1_FD_193517 | JGI IMG/M metagenome (GOLD analysis project Ga0302221, IMG submission 193517) | Peat permafrost microbial communities from Stordalen Mire near Abisko, Sweden - II_Palsa_E2_1 | ecosystem: Environmental > Terrestrial > Soil > Palsa > Peat permafrost | place: Sweden...
AAATAGTTTTAAAAAAGTAAAGAGTAAACTAATTATAAAATTATAAAAGAAGTATAATAAAAGACTACTTTTAAAAACACGAGATAAGCCTTTTAAAATACAAAAGAATAAATAAAGGAATTAAAATAATAATAAAATAAGAAATAGTAATATAATTATATTAATTAATACTTTGTTAAAAACAATAAATAGTTTAAGTAATATTAATTACTTAGAGGCTCTTTTAAGCTCTATTTGGCCTAATTAACTAATAAAGTAAGAATAAAGAAAAAAAACTATTAAATAATATATATAATAATTATTACAACTATTTAATAAAAGACTTATTTAAAACAACTATTTTTAAAAAGTAAATAAACTTACGAAATTCATATTTTAAAAGCTTTATTAATATTAAGACAATAAAACAAATTAGTAAACTATATTTTTAAAACTAATTTAAAAATTAATTTAAAAACAAAGCTTAAGAACCTCGAGCTTAAATAATATTAATAAGTAGTTTTAAGTAATTAAATAGCTTTTATATTAATTTCTTTAAAATAAGTCTTTATATATAAGATAAATTAAGACAAATTTATTATTAAATTTAAATTTAAAATAATTATATATAAAGATTTTTTAAAAAGAATTGCCGATTCTTTTAATATATATAATTATACTTATAATATACTCTTTTAAAATTATCATAATACTTATAACTTACTTTGATTTAAAAATAAAGTAATATAATATTATTAATACTTTTATAATTTATTAACTTTTATCAAAATCTAAAGTCTTAAAATATATAATTAAAGTTAATTAAGCTTTATATAAGTTTTAAAACTTACTTATATTATAATATAATAAATAAACAAGTACTTTTAAAAAACTAAGACTTGTTATATTAAAAAAAGAACTGTGTATTTATATTAATATGATTTATAAAGCATTTGTTATATTCCTTATAAATAATATTTAAGTCCTTTATTATAAAAGTAAAAAAGCTAAAATTATAAAAATTATAAAAAGAATTTAAGAAATATATAACTTAATAAAAAGTAAAAATATTAAATAGTTCTTAAGTATATAAGTAATTAAAAACTATATAAAACAAAAATCTGCCTTGTTTATAATATATATATTAAGAAGATTATTACTAAGTTTGAATTAATAAATAAAAAGTACTCAAGTATATTATTACCTTATATAAAAGTTTAAAAGTTTAAAGAAAAAGCTTATTCTTAAAAAGTAAAGAAATATTAAGAGAAAGTTAATTTTATACTTTATATAATAATTATAATTAAATTAAATATAACTTTTATTACTTTTCTTTTTTCTTAATTTCTTATAAATCTTAAATTAAAGTACTTTAAAACTATTAATTAAATAATTAAATATTTCTTTAAAACTTAGTTCTTGGTACTTATATATAACTCTTTATATTACGAGTTATAACTCTTTATTATATTAGACATGTTTTTTTATAAATAATTTTAAAATAAAATAATCTTTTTATAAGTATAATATCTCTTTATTTAAAAGACTAATTATTTAAAAAGTTATTTATTAAAGTATTATAATAACTTTATTAACTAAATTAAAACTATTAAGTATAATACTAATTACTAAAGAGTTTATAGTCTTAAAACACTTATTTAAGAACCCTAGACTTAATCTTAATAAAGTATCAATAATCTTTTATAATAATTAATAAATAATTAAACTTATTAATAAAAAAATTAATAAAAATTAATACAAAGCTTTGTTATATAAATATTTAAAATATATAATTATATTAAGAATATAATAAAGGAGTTTTTTAAATTACTTATATCTTTATAAATAATATACTAATTAATAAATTTATAAAGAACCTCTTATATTAAAAATTCGAGTATTAGAAAGTACTTTTCTACTTTTAAAATATAAGAATATAAATTAAAACAATTAAATAAATAAAGGAATTATTATTTATTTTATAATTTTATATATAAGAAAAAGACAAATACTTTAAAATAACAAAATATATTCGATTTCTTTAAAATTCTTATAAAATATTAAAGAAATGTTCTTAAATAAGATTTAAAAGATTTAATAATAATTAACTTAAATTAAAGTTTTAAGAATATTTATAATATTAAATATATACTTTTTAAAAGAATTTATAATTAATTTAATATTCTTATTAAGTTTTATAAGCTTATTACTATTAATTTTACTTTCTTTTATTGTAATGTATATAAGGCGAGTACGTAATCTCAATATGTAATTAACCTCGGCAAGGAATCAAGTTAATTAGTACAAATCAAGACAATTATTATATTATAACTTGTATTACTAATTCTAACATATTTATAACTACGCTAATTAAGTCTTTTATTTAGAGAAGGCTTCCCTAGACTTCACAAGAAGACTAGAGATTAGTTTTATACTAAATTATACGTGACTTTTATATAGAATTCTCTTAACTTATTACTTATTATCTAATATCCTCATAAGCTAATTTCTCTTACCTCAAAAGAAGAGTAATTTAATAAGTAAATACGCCTTATATATAAAGAGCTAATACTAAACTTACTCTAGTAAATAAAGTTAATTAAATTAATACTAACTCTAGAAATAATAAGGACTTATTTAATATTTTTAATAAAGCCTCTCAAGGACTTATAAGAAATACTAATAATAATAATATTAATCTTAGCGATAATAATAATATACTAATTAATACTCAAGTTATTATTACTTAAGTTACTAAATAAGTCCTAGTTACTAAAGTTAAAGCTCTTTAATAAAAGCAAGAACTAGTTAATATAATTAATTAACGTATCTTGTAATTAGAGTAATATAAGGAGACCCTTAGGGATACCTTATACTTTATTACTTTTAGTAATAGCTTTATTTACAAATAAACTCTTACTTTTAGTATTCTTTCATTTCATAAAGAGCTTAAATTAGAGTTAAAATATATTCCTATAATAAATATTATAGATCTTAATATTAATCTTAATATTATTTATCTAGAGTTATTATATAATATCTTAAAAATAGCCTTAGACTAAGAAAAGATTCTCAAGGTTTATATACTTAATATATATTATAAAAAGTTTCTTAAAAAACTAAAGAACTTTTATTTCTTCTTAAGAAGTAATTTTTAAGATTTAACTCTGAACTTATAATAAATACTCAGCTCGAGTTAATTTTATTATAAGTACTTTAAGAAATAATCCTTATAATTCTTAAGAAGTAATTATAAAATAAGATTTACTTATATATAAGATTTATTAAGAAAGTTTTAAGGCTTATTTAGTTAATATAATTTAAGTTCCTTAAACTTGTTAATAAGATACTTTTAAGGAACTTCGAGATTTTTAATAAAGAAATAAAGAGTTTATTATTAAGTTTTATACTTAAATAATTAGTTTTGAGATTAATGTGAAGACTCAATAGTAGGGTATTACACAAGTAATGAGCAGTAGAGACGTGTGTCTAGCGACGCATAGATCAAAGTCTGTATTAATTCCTCAAGTTTAATATAACAATTAATTAATAACTAGCCCGTAATCCCCAAGAGACACGTTTTATAACCTCTAGCGCGATGTAGGGACCACGCTCTATACTTGTCTATACGTAATTCTAGTATATGCTTGTTATATTACCTCTCCTCCTAGACTCTTGTCCCCAAGAGGCTTTTCTAATTATAAATAGCCTTATCCTCATCTTCTAAAGAACTCCCAAGTTACTCTACTCTAGTGTAGTCTCAATGTTTTCCCTAGTCCTATAATAATGCGTAATTCCTCCCCCTCGACTTCCTTTTATTACTCTAGAGTAAAGTACGTTGTAAGAGCCTTATAACAATTCATAAACTCCTAATTTGCCCGTTAATCCCATCTTTTAGCTCTTTTGTACAACGAAAGTGTATAAGCTTATAGCTGTAACTCAAAATAAAGTATATCTTAACTTCTAATTAGTTTATTAATTTCATCTTTGTCTTCCTTCGTTACTCTTATATAATATATAGTTAATCCGATCTTTTAACTAGAGTATTGATTTCATTTTCCTAAATTTTTGAGGGAATTCCAAAGCTCAGTTCTTAGTAATTATAATTACTTCTCGTAGTCGAAGCTATATAAAAACTCCTCTTGTAACTTCTAATCTCCCTTCTTTTTAACTAACAATAATACCTTCTTTAACCTTCTTCTTCTCTCCTTCTATAACTCTACTCTTTAGTTTATTATAACTATCTTTAAGCTTCTTTCTCTCCTCCTTTAACTTCTTTCAATAATATTATATTTACTCCTCCTCCTTACTATAATATTGCTACATACTCGGCGAGTACTCCCGAGGCTCTGATTTGTCCTTATTGCCTTCGTTGCTCAAAAAATCTAGTACAAAACTCTTCTTTAGCTTACGTTAAGCAGAGTAACTACTTAGTTTATAACTATTATTAGTTAATAAACAAACCTTGTTACAATATAAGTTATTCTTGATTTTATTATTTATATACTAATAATAAAGGTTCCTCAAAACTATATTCCTTACCTAAATTAGTTACTCCGAGATACTACTGTAGTCGCGGCGACTATTGTTAGCTCTCCTAAACATCAAGTTGCTATTATTACTATAACTTCTTAACAAGTTGCTTATACTTCTCGCGTAGAGGCTGTTATTTGTACTAACTACGTACCCCCGACGATTCACAATATAAGTCAAGTAATCCTTCAAAGTTTGGCCTAAATATAAACTACTCTTAATAATATTGTAGACGTTCTTTAGTATTAAGTAAGTCCTTCCCTTCCTTTATTATAGCGATGTTTAACTATAGAAGGCTAACCTGCCCCCGATTTCTCGCGATAATCTAGACAATAATAATAATAATGACAACGAGAATTCGCAAGACAACAATAATAGTAGTGAGGGTAGTTCTAGTAATATAAGTACGTGAACTTAGTACTACAATAATAGATATTTAATTTAGTTATATAAGTTTAGAGTTTTCGGTACTTTGTTATAAATTTTCTTCATAATTTCTAATAAAAGTATTTATCTTTTGCGCCTCCTTCTTACTACTAACATAATAACATTTCTCTTGTCTAAATAATCCTGTAATTTCTCTAATATATTAGCTAGATTATTAAGTAACTCTTAAGTATTATTCGCTAGCGAGTAGCCTTTTTAATAAATTAAATACTCCCTTCCTTTCTTATCTTCTCAATAAGCCATAATTAATTCTACTTCAAATTCCTCTTCTCCTTTGACTTTAATTAGATTTAGCTCTATAATAACATCTACCTTGTAGTACTACGGCTCTAAGAGAGAAACATAAAACATATTATGAATCTTGTATAATAGTAGCAATTCTAAATAATATACTTATTTATGTAATTCCACAATTTTTGTTACTTAGAATAGTCCTAGATATTTGTCTGTAAGCTTAGTACTTAGTCTTAGTTATCGAATATTCTTAGTATATAGTATTACTTTGTCTCTTATTTTAAACTCTATAGAGATATAATTTTTGTTATAATACTTCTTCTGTATATTTATAGTATCTTGTTATTATATTTCTAAGACTTTTTATTCTTCTTGAATTCTCTTAACTCTTTTTATTACTCCCGGCGCCTCCCCTTTTGGGACGTTGTCCTCAATATATAATTCGATGACTAAATAGAAATTATATATAGCAAAAAATAGTGACATTTCTGTTGTTGAATATTGGGAGTTGTTATATATAAATTTAGTAAGTACTAACTTCTTGGCTCAGTTGTTTTACTAATAATTTATATAATATCTTAAGTATTATTCCAAAGTCTAATTTAGGTTTTTTGTTTATTTGTTAGTTTGTAAGTAGAATACTATACTTAGTTGTCGTCGAATCTTTAAGTAAAAACAGAGAGTTGCCCAGAATTTGCTTGTGAAAACAAAGTCTCTATTTAATATTATACTCACTAAAGTACTGAAGTCTTTAACTACGTAAAGTACAAATAGCTTTGTTAACTCTGTAGTTGTAATCTCTTTTGTTATTGGAATATATTGTGTCATCTTTGTATATTTGTTAATAATAACGAGAATCGAGTCATAAACCTTGCCCCTAAATCTTGAAGGTAATAAGCTTGTAATAAAGTCTAGTGTAATCTCTTGCTATAGTTTTGAGGGAATGGGGAACAAATTAAGGGCACTATATAACTAATGTCTCTTTGTCTTTATTCTTTAATAAATTAGGCATATTCTAACATGTCTTCTTATATTCTTTCTCATGTTATTCCAAAAGTATTTCTGCCTAAGGATCTCTAGCGTTTTGCTTGTACTGAAATAACTATTCAAAGAGTCATTATAATTTGCTTATAATAATTTAGCTTTTACTACTATATTATTCGAGACATAAACAGCGTTACAATGTCTCAATAATCTAATTATATTAAGTTCCTAAGTCTTAATATCTCTAGTAACAATAGGTTTCGTGAACCTTTTATACTGCCGTTGTTGTACAAAAGAATTACTCTCTTGTAACTTTAATAATAGTTTAATTAGTGTCTCTCTACTCTCCTAATATATTGTTTTAAGTGCCACTGCTTATGTAGCGACAACCCGTAGCACGTATTATTTACAACTAGCTATGCTAGTGATAGGCTTAAGCAATAGTATCCCCGTTATTGCTCTGTCACTAAGGTAATCTCTATTTTCTTCAGTTAACCTTAGTATCTCGCTAATTGAGGAGTACTTACCTCCTCTCTCCTGGGCCTTTTCTTGCAGCTTTATAAGGACAGTGCAACAACTAATAGCCACTATTCACAAGGCTCTCTGTTCTATGCTTTTTAACTTGTTATATAGGGTAAGCAACGATGTTTCTTTAACAACGGCCCCCTTTACCAAATCTGGCCTTTTTGACGGCCTATCTACAGGATTTATGCTCCCTATATAATATTTTAAAACAAAATTAAAGACTATTAACTCTTCTACTTATTTAGCTTATTTGTTATTCAACTTTCTCTTTATTATAAAGTATTTTAAGTTATTATAGTTTATTTTAACAACAATTTCCCGCCTTGTGTATACTAAGTAATAATACTATGTTCGAAAGGCCAAAATAATAATTAATAATTCAGAATTGTGTATCTCGTATTTGTATTTAATACTTGTTATTTTCTTTAAATAAAACGTAATGAAGTACTACTTAGTATTTATACTCTCCCCAAATAACTAGGATATTATGTCTATAATAATAAAGCTTAAAGCATTAGTCTCTATACAAATTCTCAATATTAAATTAAAGTAGTGAAGTATTAGCGCTATTATAAATATTGTCTTTAACTTTTCAAACGAGCTTATTACTTCTCTTGTCTAAACAAACTAGTTTCCAAATTTTCCTCTCTCTTTTAAGAAATCTAACAAACTTATTACTACTCTAGAGTATTTATAAATAAACCTCTAGTAGAAATTAGCAAATCCCAAAAATATCTAAACCTCTCTAATATTCTTCGGAGTTAACTAGTCTCTAATTACGGCAACTTAGCTCGTCTCTATTACAACTTCTTCAGGATTAATAACAAACTCTAGGAACTCTACTTTATTTATATTAAACTCGCATTTTGCTAAGTTTATAAAGAGTTAATATTATTATAACTATTCGAGTACTTATTAAACTATTGTTATATACTAGTCTAAGTCTTTAGAATATATCAAAATATTATTTAAGTATACTACACAAGTAACATCGACAAGGCTTATTAGTATATAGTTAATGTATACTTAAAACATTACTGAGGCATTAAAAAGTCCAAATAGTATAACACAATATTCAAAGTGTCTATAACGTGTTCGAAAGGCCGTCTTCTACTCATCTCTTACTTAGATCTGTAGCTAATAGTAAGTATTCTTCAGATTTAGCTTCGTGAACTTCTTAGTACGTCAAAGTTTGTCTATAGTTTCGCTAATGAGTAATAAAGGTATATAATTCTTAATAGTAATTCGATTTAAACTACAGTAATTAATGTAGAGACGAAGGCCGCCTCCTTTCTTTAGAACAAACATAATTAGGGCCCTAACTAAGCTAGTGGAACAACGAATCCAATTCTTCGCCATACTCATATTTAAGTAATCCTGCAAAACTTTAAGCTCTTTTTCTAATAATACATAAAAAGGGTTGTATAGAGAACTAGAACTAGGCTCTAGGTCAATTCGGTGCTTTATTATATAGTAGTTTAGTAGAATACTTATAGCTTCAGTAGAAAATACTTTGGAAAGGTCTTAATACTTCTTTAGAATAGTTGCCTCCTTTGTTATAGAGATTGCGGTAATCTTATGTACTACTAGCGTAATAGTTAATAAATAAATATAAGACTTATGCTTTACTTCCCTTGTAAACTTCTTTGTACTTAGAACCTCTAGTTCCTTATGCCTAATTAAGTGTCTCTATATTGTTTCTTTAAAGGAAATCAAAGAGTCAACGACGGCAAGCTATAGATACTTAAGTATTACATTAATTCTTCTAATATCGAAGTTACAAGAGATAAGACATATATTAGTATCTCTTTAGTCCCTTAGCAAGTCCTCTGTGGCAACTATAATAATGTAATCCCTATATAACTAGATCTTACTGCCTTTAGGCAATACTAAGGAGGTTATCTACTCTTACAAGGACAGTATCTTTATTTCTAAAGCGAGTCTTCTCTTGATATAATTCGCCTCCGCGCCTGAGTCTACTAATACTTTTACTCGTTGCTCTTTTGTCTTCGTCTTCAAGGTAATCTCGATTACTATCCTTATTCCCAAGTTCTCGCCTAGCGTAATATAAACAAGTATAACTACTGTAGGGCGCTGCTGTTTCCCTACTTCCTTAGTTCTGGATAAGTATACAACTTATGTCTTAGCTTATTGCAATTAAAGTATATTACTTACGTAGGATATATAGTGGCGTAGTACCCCTCTTTTTTGCAACGGAAATAAGTTACATTACTTCGTTTTCTTATTCTAAACATAGGGGTATTATTGGATCCCGTAGCGAAGCTATTGGAATACTTCTCCTATAACTTGCAATATAGAAATTATGTCCTCCTCTTCTTATCCCCGCCTTTTCTCTTATCTAAACTATTATTCCTCCCCCTTTTCTGACTTATTAACTCGTCGGCATTTCTCTGTTTCTTAAACATATTTAAGTAATTCTCAAATTATATTACTAGTACAATAAGACGTTCTTAATTAGTCGGGATTTCTTCCTAAAGATTAATCTTTATACATAACTCCAGCTTTAACTTGGCAAGTAAATGGTTCTTATACTATAAGTTATTTATATATCCCAAGTTGTCCTCCAAGTTATCTAAATATAAAACAAAGCTCTGTATACTTTAGTATAAGTACTAACGAGTTATCTCGTACTTGTTAATTGTGTCAAGGTTTTGATTACCTAGATTAGATATTGTATTCTTTATAAACTCGACGAAATCTTCTTAGTTAGTATTATTAACTTCAATACTTCGCTCCCTCTACTTCTATATATTTCTCGTAATTTCTTCAAAACAAGAGACGTAATATATAACCTTCGCTATATTAGTATCTTATATAATGTCGCCGTCTTCCCGCTACTTTAGCTCTACTTAGTAAAAGAAGTCTTGGGCTTCCTTAATATTCTTTTCTTTATATATCAGTAATTCTCTCGTTTTTGGTGTATAGTATACTAAGGGTACTACTTATAGTACAATAAGTTCCCAAATAAGGTCTATAGACACGTTTATACTCTCGAGCCAGCGGATTTGGGCTTCTATCTCTTCTAATTCGTTCCTTATATATATTTCCTCCTCTAATTCAATAATGCGACGATGCGCTGCTTTTTACTTGTTTACTAGTATTGTTTTCGCTAGTTCCGGATTTAGTTAGTTCTCCTGGGTATTATTACTCTCCCTAGGCGTGTCCCTAGTAGTGTCCGTAGTACTCTTAGTTCCTCTTAATACTATTATAATAAAGTTACTTAATTACTCTATAACGAACTGCCTCTCGAAGGTTGGATTAATTAAAATATAAAGGCTTAATAGTAGGGTGTTACACAAGTAATAAGCAGTAGAGACGTGTGTCTAGCGACGCGTAAATTAAAGTCTATATTAATTCCTTAAGTTCAATACAACAATTAATCAATAACTAGCCCGTAATTCCCAAGAAATACATTTTATAACCTCTAGCGCAACGCAGGGACTACGCTCTACACCCGTCTATACGTGATTCTAGTATATGCTCGTTACAATTAATTAAGATCTATGTCTTAAAAAGAACTAAGTCTAAACTCTTAATATTACTTTATTTAACTTTAGAACTTATTAAATACTTATATTTATCCTTTTAAGAAAGGAAGTAGTATTTATTTCTAAGTAACTTAAGAAAGCTTAGAAAGTAAAATATATTACTTACCCTAAGTTAAGGAGAACAAAGACAAGAGAATTAAGTAAAAGTAATTTTACTTTAAAGAACTTTAACTTAATAAATTCTCCTTTATAAGGTTATTAGAAAAAGAAAGAGAAGTTCTGAAAATATTATAAGAATAATTCTAGTAATAACTTAGCTTTTTCTAAGCCTTATTTTAACTCTAATTCTAATTTAAATATAATTTACTAAATATATAATTAGAAAAGTTACTTCTCTAATAATAAGAAGTATCTTAAGTATAATAAATAAACTAAATAGAACTCTAAAAGGACAAAGACTATAAAGGAATTAAGATGTTTATAAAAGTAAGTTTATGTTATTATAATAAAAGAATATACTTAAGTAATTTCTTTATAAGAATTAGGAAAAGAGAAGACTAAATCTTGAGTATTAATAATTTTGGTTATAATACAAGAAGCGTATTCCTTTAAATATTTATTAAAGCAAGGCTTATATAACTCAAAGTATGTACTCCTTAAGTATATATTAGTCTTAGTAATACTAAATTAAACTATAACTTCCTTAATAATAAG
>Ga0302221_10002721_pt1 | contig 10917 bp, 4 predicted proteins | sample II_Palsa_E2_1_FD_193517 | JGI IMG/M metagenome (GOLD analysis project Ga0302221, IMG submission 193517) | Peat permafrost microbial communities from Stordalen Mire near Abisko, Sweden - II_Palsa_E2_1 | ecosystem: Environmental > Terrestrial > Soil > Palsa > Peat permafrost | place: Sweden...
CACCCTCTTGGACATAATCAGCTCCAAAGCTGTCCATCCTCTGGTAAACCAGGTGGAGAGCACCAGTGCGAGGCACGGACTGCCGTCGTCTCTCCACTCAAAGTTGATGAGATAATTGTCATGAACAACCGTAGTTGCGGCATTTGCATAATTAGCATGCATTCTGTTGAGGGCCTTACTTCGGGCTTTGGATTCCTGAGGTATAGATAATGCATCCCACCAGATACCTGTGCAATTCAAGACCTTTGCTACTTCGGCGAAGAAGTCGAAAAGACATTTATTGACACATCCCGCATTCTTGACTCCAACTCCCGTACCATCTGACCAAACGTGCGAGATTGCGATGTAAGACTCATTTGGCCGACTGAGGTATGGCCCAATTGTCGACCAAGCGGTTCCCTTCCCAATTTCGAGGGATGTCTCAAGAAGATCTACGTTGAACGTCCGTTGCTCACAAGCGTCTGGCACATAGCATTTGTGCATTTGTGCAACTGTGGTGCTGTCGATTTGAGCGCGCTGGCATTTAGTTGGCGTACAGAAATCATGATTGCCGTGGAAAGCTTGGAAAGACTTCTTGTGGGACGTTATGGCTTTGATGAAGTGTGGCAGGTCGCTGTCTTGGCGTTCGCTGAGACCAACGAGATTCCAGAGCCGATTTCTGCAAATTCCAAGGTCCTGAATTCCTTGCGCAGCCTCCTCAATCACAGGCAAGGTTAGAGTTGACGGTAGGAATTTGCGATCCCAATCTTCAAGAAGATCCTTAGGACGAATAACCGCCTCGTCCTCAATAAGCATCATCCATGAGATAATGTTGCATACGGCCGCAAGGTTCACACGAGTCGGCTCTGATCCATCCGTTGGAGACGGCCCATCGAAAAAGGGACGAAAAGAATTTGAGCTTTTGGGTGGTATGGATTCTTGTAGAATCATGCAACATCCATAGACAGCAGAAGCTAGGTGTGTGTGCGCCCTGGTTAGCTTCTGCTGGCTACTTAGACATGCCTGACAAGACATAGCCACCAAAGCCCAGCGTCGAAAAGGTTCCCAATCACAATCGGGAGCTGCGTACTCCATGCGGTTTCTGGTTTCGACGCACTTCTTGTTGGTGCATTCATGAATTTTGGCCTGAATGCACAATTGGCCTATTTGGTCCAGGAAACCCAATCCCCTTTCGCCTAAATCGAGATCCGGTATATTCAACCACATGTCGGAACGAACTTTGGAATTGGGACAATCTTTCCAATTCGGCGTATTTCGTCGAAGTGCAGGAAGCGTGAGTTCGGTTTTCGATGTCAGTAGAAAGAGCGGAAATTTAGGGGGCTCTTCCTCTTCCCCTTCCTCTTCCTGTTTTGGCGAGTCGTTATCGTCCGCTGTTTGTGTTACCTCGGTGAGTTCTTCGGCATTGGCCTCGTCCCCAGCCTCATCCTTCTTATGCTCTTCTTCATCGTTGTCATCATCTTCATCGTCGTCATCTTCATCGTCGCCGTCATCTTCCTCGTCGTCATCGTCTCCCTCTTCGGAGTCATATTCTTCAGAGTCATCAGATTCCTCATAGTCTGGATTGTCGGCCAAGGTTTGAAGCATGACATGGTACTCATAGGCATCTGAGATATCCGTAGCGGATACCACCGCATTCTCCTATTGCGAGTTAGCTGCTGATACTTGAGCCACAAATCGGCAATGAATAACATACTGAAGGAGAGGCCATTTGAAACAAACTGATGGCAGAATTCAAAGCAGGAGTGCGCTGTAGAAATAATCGATAGTAGACTCGGAGAGTCGAAATTATCTGGTTGAATGATAAAGTCCTATTTTGAAACTTTCACCTCATGGATATGTGGGCTGTACTACGTATCAGTAATCAGAAGCAGCTCTCGCTGATAAGCCTCAAGCTCGCATGGCCCAAGCTGGATCGTCGATCACCATCGAAACCCAAGTAAAGCCATAAGGATTGATTCGAGGCCCTGCTACTCTGTCCCCGTCTCCAGTGAGGGAGAAGGGCAGCGCAGCCACTTTCTCAGGAGGGGAGCATCCCGTAACTTTCAGCTGGAATAATTCCAGCGCCAATTGGTCACAATTTATGGAGCGTGACAGGCGGGTTGCCGGTTGATGCGGGCAGTTCTATGCACGAAGCTTGGTGATCCTCAGCTTGAATATGCATCGCAGCATCAGGGAATTCTCCGCAAATCGAAGCAATGGACTGGGGGGAAGGGCCTGGTACAGTGGCGACTGACACCACCCCGCCGTCAACCAATACGGTCCAAGTCAGCCTCACACCTCTGCCGCACCTAGACTCTTGTGGAGCTGTGGTGACAAATGTGTAGAATCTGGTTGGGTGCTTCTGGCTTGGTGTAGTTGCCGCGACTGGCTACACTAAAGCTGAGTTTTCTGACAGCCCTGCCGTTGAATGTTCAGCTTGACGTTTCCCCCACCACCACGTGTGCCACGTCTCAGAAGCTGCAACAACTCCTGTACACGGTAAGAGATTGATTGGAGCTTTTGGGTGTGATTTGAAGAGGATGCAGTATGTGTTACGTCCGTAGGAGAGAAAACTCGCGGTCATTTGCCGCTGCGGCAAGGGTTGCTCGGTTGGTGATGAGCATGCCTACCTAGTAATTACGGCACCTAAATAGTGCTTATCATAAGCTAGTCCTAAACCTAAAATAGACATCGAGGGGACGCAGAGTACGAAGGGGTTGTTTGCTTCCTTTCTTATGCTATAGCCATCAAGAATCTCTTCAAGGAGGCATCACATCCTATTTCGAATTTTCTCGTCGACAAGGGTTATGTGGGCTGACATCCCTGCTGTGCCAGGCACTGATGCAGCGTGATCATCGAGCATCAGCCTCAGCCTTCACATTGGGTCTTCTCAGTACCCACTCCTCTTGTATCTACCCAAGACCAACCTCCATCTTGCCTACCGACTTCAATATCACCATAAACATATCGTTGGGACATAATGCCTCCCGCAGCATGGGCGAAATTCCTTGAAGGCTCGCGAGGCTTTCTTCAGCCCCGCACCATCAACACCACAGACCCCATCACCGTCTCCGACTACCTCGGAGCACAATGGCTAAACCCAGGCGATATCCTCTCTATCCTACTCCTCTTGGGCCCGGATATTGTCCAAGGTGCTGTCGCACAGATGGCTGGTAGAACTATCACCCCTGTTGCGTTTTCATTCGGATGGGTTGCCTATGCGGCTTCAGCGCTGCTGAATGCCGTTGGCGGTATGCTTTCCTTCTATCACGATCTGCATGAATAGGCTGGCTAACCAATGAATGGCAGATGGGTGCTTGATGCCGGACACAGAAATGGTGAACACGCTCGTAATCGGTGCAGTAAGTGGACATATCCGTACAACAAAGACTTGGATACTAGGCCGGTTGCTGAGAGATGGTGATGACCTCGTGGATAAAGAGATGGATGACCGGGAGGAAGCACATATACCACCAAGCGCCACGCCATCGTCAATCGCATCTTCACAGGATCAACTCAAGGGCAAGGCGAAGGATAGGCCATGGGAGGCGCTTCGAGTCTCCGTCTTTGAAGTGATTCCTGGCGCGCCGCACGGCGTCCCGACTCGAGATTGGGTATGGTGGTCAGGCTATGTGATAATTATTGTGCAGCTGGCTATATCGATCATACCGTGGATCAAGTCGCAGGAATGGGGAACGTTCATGATCGCCGGAGTTGGGAATTTCCTGGCTTTGCTAGAAGGTTCGTTGCCACAGTGGAGGAGAGAGAAATGGGCATGTCCGAAAACGGGTGGTGCAACAGTCACGATCACACAAGGCAATGGTAGTCGACATGCGATGGTGATTTTGCAGTCGAGGGGGAAGGGCTTAGACATCGAGATCTTAGCCCAGGGGACTAGGACTAAAAAAGCTTCGACGTTCACCAGGATATCTACTGCCGTCCTTGCTCTTCTCTGGATCGCGTTGTTGGGTACTGTTTCGGGATTGAAGATTGATACTTGGTGTAAGTCAACATTTCCCTCACCTATCTCGCTAACGATATTAACCTACACCGTAGATCTGCTGGGAATCGGGCTTCTTGGTAGCATCCAAAACGTCGTTGCAGCAGGAGCACCACGGTCACCCAGCGCCATGGGATTCCATATCAGATTGGTCGAAACCATCACAGGGAGCAGCGTTGCGAGAGTCCTCAGAGAAACCGAATCAAAGTACCAATTTGTCGGCACATCCTTAGTTCAGGTATTTTTCCCAGGGTCGTTGCGTGTAAAAGAAGAAGATATCGATTTCTGGAGGGAGGCGCAGGACCAGAGGCTTAGGCCGAATAAATGGGGGGCAAGAATTGATAATTTACCTGAGAAGGAGAAGGTTGATGGGTATGAGGATCTAAGCGAAATACAGCCAGGAAATGGAGTTTGGAAGAGGGGCATGAAATTCGAGACTCAAGAAGTGAGAGACTCGTATTTATAGCACATCCGTCCAGAGATAAAGAGTGGTCAGTTCATAGAAAAGACTTAGGATCTTACATCTATGATTTAGATTGCGGTATCTGAATCGGACTTTACAATCCCATATTATTCCCAACCCACGATGGAAGTATCTCTACTCCGTATTTCGCTTGACTTGTTCGTTGTTGAGACAGTTAACAGATAAAAGTTCCGGGGGAGGGGAAATGAAGTGAGTCTACACCTACCAGATATTATCAACATGGTAAAACAAATCTAATTCCCGATGTCCTGAGCCCATCAGACATAGCAAAATTATTAAAGTAACTTACGTAACGGGCACGCCATCGAGATGGATCCCTCTCACGACTTCCACACCCCTAATACTACCTGCCAGAGGAATTCACCAAGTCCAACGTCGGCACGTACGTACGAAAAATTTCCCCTTCGACACATGGAGGTTGAGCAGAGCACAGGCCAGAGCTGCGGCTTACGGCCCGTTTGGATGTGATACTCGGTATCCGAATACTCACGAATACTGGTATTCGTGTTATTTAGGTCCGTTTGGCAAAATTCAAAGAGTTTCCCATACCTACCGGTTTGCCATTAAAATATATAGGCATATGGAAAACCAGAGCCGAACCCAGATTGGTGGACCACAGATAATCAGGACTGGAATGAGGATCGGGATCTTTGCCCAGATCAATGTCAGAGGCTTGAAGAGGAGGTGTTTAACGAGTGGGTGAATGCAATGCTGATATATCCATTTCAGAAGCCGAGTGCCTTTGCGAGTCTTGTAGGAGATTGGCACGCCAGCGAGTGCGACTTGAAACTGGAGAAGCTTGTCGTACTTTGTCTTTAGGGCATCAGGGAGTTCTGCCCTGGACCAATCCTAGTTCGTTTCTTCGAGCGCTAGCATTCCTCGTAAGGTGGCGGGGACAGATTCGGACGTTGCATGGTTGGGACGGGTCGGAGGGGAGGGAGATCTTCACTGTGGTCCTGGATATCTGGGTCAGATCCGCTACGCATGTGCGCAAGTCCCTTTCCCTTTGCAATCAACGGTGCGGCCAAAGGTTCAGCCAGCTCCTTTTCGTGACCACGGGAGTCGACGTCCTTCTCATCCAGCTCAATATTGTCCTTGAATAGCTCGTTGTCGTAGCTATAGAACTCGACGTTACGGTCGTCAACCTCCAACTTGAATTTAACCCTTTCTCAATCTTGGATGTATCCTCGTCCGACTCTCTATTTCGAGAACTACTGTATCTAAGCTCAAAGTCCTCTTAAACGTTATAAACGCTTCAAGCAGTCGCTATAATTTCAATCACCTCCTCTATAAGTAGGGCTCCTATCGAATCGAATCGAATCGAACTTTTACTAAATTCGATTCGAGCGAATTATTCGAAAATTCGAGCGAATATTCGATTTAAGCGAAGTCCTATAACTTTCCTGTAACTTTTATAATAAGAAATTATATAAAGATATAAAATCGTTTAAAGTTTTTAGTTACTTTTAATATTAGCTAATAAGAATTTTTTATTTAATACAAACTTCTCTTAAATCGCATCTCGTATTAATAATGTATCAAAACTCTTGTTTTAGCTACAAAACACTCTCTAGTTCAAATCCTAAAACGTAAGTTAATATCCTAATTAAAAAGTTTATTTATTAATTAATTAATATCAGAATAGCGCTTATAACTCTTTCTTAAAGTATACCCTTTCGTTAATCAGTCCGAATTAGCTCCAGCCCTCTTAATAATTCGATTGTTGTCAATATTACGTTTACTAGCTCAAAACTTATAAATCAAGCAGTATACAAATTACTGTCTACTTGCAAACGTCAGCTTGACTTTCGATCATTTCATAATTATAGTTTTTAGAACCTTCTTTCTGCTTTTTCGAAAAACTTTCTTTTTATCAAAAAAGTATATATTATAGCTGCTATAAAAGTTTATAAATCGTTTTAAGTAAGCTTAATTCTTAATAAAGTAAAGAAGAAAGAATAAGATAAAGATATATTTAAAAAAAAAAAAAATCGGGAAATATTACTAATAAAAGAACTTAATAATAAAAGTACTTTATAATAATAATATTTATTATAAAATACAAAAAGGAAAAAAGCAAGAAAAAAAAAAATATTTTTAATAAAAAGTATTTTTATAAAATCTATAATATTTAAAATTATAAAGTATTAAAACTTAATAGATTAATAATTACTTTAAGTTAATATATCGAGAATTATTATAAATATAATAAAGATAATATTATTTTTATTATAAGTAAAAAGATTAACTTAGATTTATATATTATTAAAAAAAAATATATCTAAATTCGAAAACATTATAATTAATTAAATTATTAATATTTATTAGTTTTTTATTATCTCTAAAAACAGGAAGTTTAAAGTTATAATTTACTTTACTAAATATATTAAATCGATTATTAAAAAGAATATAGTTATAAATTATATTTATAAAAATTTTAAATTTTTTAAAAAAAACTTAATTATTTTTTTAAAATATATTTTAATTATAATTATTATATTATTCGATAATTAAACTAATATAAATAATCTTTTAATATTTATTATAAATAATAAATAAATAAACTTAAATATAAAAATATATTAAACTTATTTAGATTTTGTCAAAATCAAAAATATTTATTTAAAAAAGAATTTAATATAGTTAATTTATAAAAAATATAAAAAACTAAATATATTTTATAAAATTATTTTTATTATTAAAAATAATACTAAAAATAATAATATTTACGTTTATTATTTTTATAAAATAATAATATATATATATAATAAATATTTAAATCTAATATTTATTTATATTATATTTATAAAATTTAAAAAAAAAATTAATAAAATCGACTATTTAATTTATATAAATAACTTTATTATAAAAGTAATCTTAAAGTCTTTAAGCTTAAATATATATAAAGAAGCTTATAAATTCTTTAATTAAATAAAAAATAAAAAATAAAAGTTTAAAAAATTTATTATATTATTAATAACTAGAAATATTATTATATTATATATAATAATATTATAAATAAACCGGTTTCTTTAAAAGATTTAAAAATAATTAATATAAAAAAATATTATTTATAAAATTTTTTATAATATCGATATTTATTAGAATTATATTTTAGTTATATTAAAAATAATTTTTTTAAATCATGTTGGTTTAAAAGTTTTTATTCGGGATTATACTAAACTAAAATATTTTATTTTTAAAAATAAACATTAAAAATATTTTAAATAAATTTAAAATCTTTTAAAATTATTCAAAAAGCTTATATTATTTATTTTATAAAAAGAGTTTATAATTTATTATTTTTTAAATTTTTATTTTATGTTTAAAAATATTTTAAAAATAATTATAAAAAAAAAAAAAAATATACTTTATATAATTTTTTTTAAACTATTTAAAAAAGACTTAATAAGTTTTATAAATATTATAATAAAATAAAAAAAACAATATATATTAAATTATTTATTATTTTAATTTTAAAATAAAGACTAATTAATTAATAAAAAATTTCTTTAATTATAAATTTTTTTTTAATCGGATTAAAAACTTTTTAAAAAAAACTTATTTATTTAATAAAAAGCTTTTTAAAAGACTTTATAATCTAAAATAATAAAATAATATAAACTTTAAACTAAAGTTCTTTTAAGAATATAACTTTATTATTATAATTAAAAATAATATTAAATAATATTTTAATAGTTTAGTTATTAGCTATAATATAAATTCAAAGCTGAATTCGACTAAATAATTTTTAAATTAATAAAATATATATAAATATAAGTATTCTTTTATGTTTTAAGCTGCACGTGATTTTCTCTCTGTTCCAGAAGCTAAAGTTAACGTTAAATAATTATTTAATATTAAAAGGAAAATATTAAGAATTCGTTATAGTTTTATATTTATAAATATTTTATAAATATTGATTTTAATTAAAGACTATATATATTATTAAGCAGTAAGTTAAATGTAAATAGTATTCAGAATCACGTGTACTGTAATTAGAATTATAAGAATAGCTTTAAAAAAAATCGAAATATCGTTAAAAATTATACTTCGCTAATATATAAGCTATTTATTTAATTACTGTAAAATCATGTGGAAAATTCGATCGAACTGTCGAATATTCGATCGAACTTTTAAGGAATTCGATTCGATTCGAATTCGACCAAATTCGCTCGAATCGAATTAATTAGACGATTCGATAGGAGCCCTATCTATAAGCTCTTGTGTCATGTCGTCGTCCTCGGCTAAGCCTAGTCGATACATGAAACCAGCGCGATCGAGGAGGTGAGTCAGGACGACTTGACGAGCGAGATCTATATCGGAGCTTGGGTTCGACTTAAAGAACTATGGCCAAGTCTTGATGGCAGGTCGCGAAGTCTGGTGATTCCATGTGCTTGTTCAATAGGTCTTTCTGCTGAAGAAAATATTAGTATATTACAGAATCGTGTACTTTCCTACCCACTTACCAAGCGTAAGAGCACCATCTTGATCGTAACAGCGGATCACGATAGTTGCAGATAACTAGCGAGCGTTATATCCGAGAAGTTGTGTATTAAGGTAAGAAGTGCAGCACCACGGTAAAGTCTAAAAACTGGAGGAATTGAATCGGACTTGCAGTGGCATGGGTACACCAGGCAAGGGAAGGGGGCTATTGGAAGATAGAGAAGCGGACTCACACCTGGTTGTCTAAGGGAAATAGTCAGGAAGGGCATTCCTGATCTATCGTTGGTCGCGACTGGAGGCTACTATTCACTATTTACTGCCATTCCCTCTTCTCCCTGTCCTCTTTTCTTCCCGTCCCTCCTCTCCCTGCCGATATCACGGTATCGAATCGAGTATACGATTACTGATCTTATATTCGGGATGTCTTGCAGCGTGGCACGCTTTCCTGCAGGCATGTCTCACTCGTCGTCCACCGCCTTCCCCCTTCACCTCTCGTCCTCCAGGGTTGCGTGCCAAACATTGCCTCTATCTGGTAAAGCTAAGCCTTGTGGATAAAAGTATCATGATATTAATAATGGTGTACATTGGTACTAATAGCGAAGCAGATTTCGACTGTGCGCGAAGCTTGGCTGGGCGGTGCGGGGTATGATGGTGAGTGCGAGTGCGAGTCCTTGGAAAGATTAAAGTTCTGTTTACTTTTGCTTGGGCAAGCGAGACGTGTAAATAGAAATCTACATGGAGTGTATTTAGAATTCTGACGCTGGAAAGCCTCAGGCCCCTCCCGAAGCGTGCGCGGGGCCGTCAAATCGCTGGCTGGAAAATTTGTATCAGAACTCAACGCAGCGCCCCCGAAACTCTTTATGTTGGACCTCAAAAATAATAGATAAGATCAACCTACCTTTGGTGCCCTTCTGTGATAAGCAGGTTACTGGTTACAGAATTTCACGAAAGTGGTTGCGCATTTTCCGCCCTGAAAATAAATTAGCAGTGCGATGTTGACTTGTCCCACCGAAGCCTTTTTTTTGTTGTAGACAAAACCTTTTTGTGGTGCCTGGCGGGCCTATTTAAGGTATAGATACCTAACGAGCCCACACCCCATAAGTCTGTAGATTACAGGGCATGTCACTAACAAATAATCACTGAAGAAAAACTTGAATAATTTTGCGTAATATAATAAATATTCTAATAAATAAATAAATTATTATTTAGTTTCTTCTTTACTAAATTTATTAAGTTTAAAGAAAAAGAAATATATAATTATTTAATTAATATTAAATATAATAATTAATTTTATTTTTATAAAGTTTAAAATTTTTATTTAAATATTTTATAATTTATAAATTTATAATTAATAAATTTATAAAGTATATAATAAAAAAAATTATTAAAAGTTATTAAAATTAATTTATATTCAAGAATTATTTAGCTTAAAAATAAATTATAAAATAAAATATTATTTAATTTATATTATTATAATAAATTTTTAATAAATTTTTTTAATTTTTTTAATTTATAATATTATTTAAATATTTTATTAATATATTTTTAAATTTTTAATATTATAATTTAATTTAATTTAATTTTTTTTAAATAATTTTTTTAAATTTAATATTTATATTTTATAATATTTTAAATTTTTTTATAAATTTAAAATTTTATAATATTTTAAATTTAATAATTAAATTAAATAAATAAATATATTAATATTTTAATATTATTTTTAAAAATTTATTATATTTATATTTATTTTTATTTTTTTTTATAAAATTTATTATTATTTTTTTATAATTTTTAAAATTTAATTTTTTTTTAAGTTTTTTATATATAAAAATATAAATTAATAAAATATTATTTATATAATATTTTTAAATTATAAAATTATTTTTTAATTTAATTTTAATAAAATAATATTTATTTATTTTTTATTTTATTATTTAATATTAATATTTATTTTTATTTTTAATTATAAATTATTATTAAAATTTAAAAAAAATAATTAATTTTTTTT
>Ga0302221_10002723_pt1 | contig 10912 bp, 3 predicted proteins | sample II_Palsa_E2_1_FD_193517 | JGI IMG/M metagenome (GOLD analysis project Ga0302221, IMG submission 193517) | Peat permafrost microbial communities from Stordalen Mire near Abisko, Sweden - II_Palsa_E2_1 | ecosystem: Environmental > Terrestrial > Soil > Palsa > Peat permafrost | place: Sweden...
TATGTTTCTACTCTCTCTTTCTCCACATCAGTTATTGACAATGGGCCGATGGCTGCTGAGCGCCAGGAAAGGATTATGTCGTTTTATTACTCAGCTATGTAACCGCTAAAGTGCATCTAGCCATGCTCCCCACGGCGCAGCCTAGAGCGACAGCCCATTACGTAAGCAACGCGCCACTGGTCCAGATTCATCGAAGAGGCTCACAGTATTAAAAGCAGGGCTCTCAACGGAATTTGTTATTCCTCTGAGCATACAATCTCTGGATTGTTCCTCCTGCTACAAATCTCTCTCGACCTCTTCGTGTCCTCGGACCACCTACCTTCCTCGCAAATGTCTCATCTACTTTAGCCACAGATGTAAGTCGGAGGGGAAGCCAAGGCAGACTATTACTTCTATTCTTATAACAGATCCCCCAAGTTCAGGCCGCAATGCCTACACAATAGCAATAGCGTAGCAGATAGGAGAGCTGAAAGATGTGCTGGCCCATCTCGACTAAGGAGAATATCTCGTCACTAACGCAGCAACGCTGCTACTGCCTTGTTTCGCCGGAAATTGCACCTTAATCGACGTCTTTCGCCCGGACAAAAATCAGATAGTTGCTGGTGATCGTGTGATACACTCACTGGATGAGTGTCTGCTGCCCAGTGACTGATGTTGCAAAACGGTTGTAGCTTTATTGCAGGAAGGCTGGCACCTTATAAATGACTTCCCTATCAGAAGAGTCGAATTCCACACTTCCAGTTTTGGCCGTCCAAAATTTGCTTGATCACATCACCTTTTGTAGTCTAGAAATATCCTACTCGCTCCTAAGCCGCGACTTTGGTCGGAAGGGCTCTCAATACAATTCCATGAACTTGAACATTGCTCCCTACCGGGGGCACATGGACATTCTTAAACTCAAGGATCGGCATGCCAAAAAGTTCAGATGTTGAGTCGATATGTATATCCGGGATAAATTCAACATTTATTTTGTTGAACGAGAAGAGATAACAAGATGCTCTCAGGGCGGCGTTGTGAATGAGTCCGTTATGCGTTAACAAGGGCTCAACGACTTCATCTGATATGAGTGTGTTTATATGTTCCCAGAATGTACGGAATATTTCGACCGCGGTTTGGTTCCCTTGGGTCACCTGGTCCAGCCTGCTGGAGGGCGTCCACTTAACTCGGTGGGAAATTCTTCCATCGATCGAAGCCAATGACCAAGTTGTTGGGTCCCGTATCCCTTCCACCCCCACCCGACCGGATTTTATGATCTTCATATGGTATATGCAGGGTATTATATATTAAAAAAACGGCGCATTGTTACTTTTTTTCTTATTAAACTTAATAGAAAACGTAGTTAAAGAAGATAGAAGCTTCTTTTAATTTAAAAGATATTATTAAAAAATTTGAAACTAAATCTAGTAATAGTATTTTGGCGTTCCTTATCATCTTGTTTTTCTTATCTCTCTACTTTGAAAAGGGTTATATAAAGTTCTAATTGGTCCCCCGCATTCTCGCGACGTATGGTAAAAATCCGGTCGGGTGGGGGTGGAAGGGATAGGTCTGTTGCTTGGTGGGCCAGTAGACTCGTCACGATTCCAGAGCAGATTCAAAGGAAGGACTCGCATCCAGAACCCTGCGGCAAATGTATATCCTCCATGTTTGTGTACTCGTTATGCAACCCCGGCAATAGCCATCAACCTATCCGCCCGTCGAGTTAAAGCTCGAGTCGAATATTGCTTCCATTTCAATCGTACCCGGGGGGCGGGGGGCAAGATTTGTTGAGCCGCATACTTGACACAAGACGAGCTGAAATTCTGTCGGTGAAGGCAGCAGGTGCCGCTAATTTCACCCACCAATTCTGGCTGTTCCATAGATAAGCATTGCGTATGGAGGCTGCTCCATCCCCCACGCCGGTGGTCCGGATCCATCCCCGCCAAGCACAAGGCCTCATGAGCCGCGAATGAAAACCAAGAGCGTAGCAACATGGTGGACGGACTGAAGGGCGGTATGTTCAGCTTGACGAGGGGATTGCTAGATGGCTTGCGCAAGGTTCCGCGGAGATGGTGCCATCAGTGGTGCCATCAGTGGTGCCATCTCATAAGATGATACGAAGGTATCACAAAGCTCATCTCAACACAGACGCTCATGAGAGTGCAGATACCACTCGATTTTATTAACGGCCTGCAGCCTGAGTTCTCTGAGTCTTGTAAGCGAGTAATTCTAAACCAAAAGTAGTTTAGATTAAAATTAAGGATTAATACTCTCTATCTCCTCCAGACCTTAGCGACTATTTTTATACTAGGCGTTTTTAACGTTTTTACTATGAGGCGATAAGTAAAAGCCAAGACGATAAAGAATATTAAAATAACTGTTTGAACTTTATAATATTAGAGATTACTTAAAACCCCTTTTTAATAATATTTATTAAGATATTTTAATCTTGTAATTCCTTTTATTAATTTCTCTAATAAAAATAACTTATAGAAATACTATTTTATAATTATTAATAACGTTTTCTAAAGTAGAGCCCTGTAATTTAAAATATAGATTATAAAAAGTAGTCGATAAAGTCTAAAAGAGATATAATGTTTAAGAGTTATTAATTTCTATTTTAATATATAGACATAAGTTTTTAAATAAAATCGACTTTAAATTAAAAAAATTTAATTAATAATATAAAATTAATAAAAAGTAAAATGTTAATTTTTATATTAATTTAATAATATAAGTAATAATTAGATTTAAAGACATAATATATATATAATATTATATATTCTTATTAAATAAATAATTATTAATTCTATTAAATTGAATTATATAATATATATATTTATTAAAATTAATATATCTTTTTAATTAATTAATATATTAAATATTATAATTATATAATTAATTTATAAATATTTTATTTACTTATATTTTTATTAATTTTAATAAGAATTAATTATTAATTTAAAAAGAGTTCTTTATTTTATATAATATATAAATTAAATTTAAATATAAAAAATAAAAACATTCTCTTTATAATTTAATTAAAGAATTATATAAAGAAAATAATTTTTAAATTATTAAAAAATTAACTTTTTATATTTTATTTTATTTTTTATTTTTTAAAAATTTATAATTATAAAATAATATATATTTAAATTTTATTAAAACTTTTATATAAAATTATAATTCTTTATATTTATATATTAAAAACTCTTTAATATATAATTACTCCTTAATATATAATTACTTTAATTTTTATATATTATTCTTATAAATTGACTAAATATATTTATATTAAGATAATATAAAGCTTTTATATAAAGTATTTATATTGAAAAAAACTATATTTTAAAGTCTGTTTTATTAATATATATATTAATTTAAAATTAAAATAAATAAAGCTTTTATTATTATTTATAATCGTTTAATAATTATTAATATAATTATAATTATAATAATATTTATAAAACGAGATTATAAAAAGATTAATATTTAAAAAGTATTAAAGTTTTGAAAAAACAAATTTAAATTATATTTTATATATTATATATTAACTTTAAAATATTTTAAGTTTATATATATATATATAATATAATAAAAAGATTATAATATTTTAAAAGACAGTTCATAAAAATTTATATTAAAATATATTATATTATAAAATTATTATAATATAATACTTTTATAAATATAATTTTAAAAGAATAAATTAAAGAATAAATTAAATAAAGTTATAAGTTTATATATATTTTATAAAAGAAATTATTATTTATAAAATATTATATAATTTATATTTAAAAAGATATTAAAGTATATTTTAAAGAATTTAATTAATATTAAAAAAAATAAAGTATTTTTAATAATAATATATATAATTTAATAAGACAAATTATTAAATTAATATTATTTCAAATTAATTAATTAATATATTAATAATCTTAATAATAAAGAGTTTATTACTTTGATAAAATATATTAATATTTATATCAATTTAATAATATAAGTGAATTATATTTAAATATATATAATTTATATAATTCTATATTCTTTTAAATAATAAATAATAATTTTATTAAAGTATTATATAATTTATATATATTGAAATAATATGTCTCTTTAATTAATTAATACTTTATAAACTAATGATTAATATATTAAATATTATAATTATATATTTAATAATATTTAAAAATAAAATTATTTATATATAGTCTTTATAAATACTTCTGAAAATTATAAAATATAAAGGAAATATATAAGAAACTCTTTTTAAATAGTTTTTTAAATTATATTTTAAACAACTTTTTAAATTAATTACAAATCTTATTTCTAAATATTAATAAATTAAAGGAATTTATATTTAATAATATAAAAGTAAGTCTTTTAATTATATTATTAATTTATTATTAAATATATTTATTAAATTATTTAATGTTTTCTTTTTATAAATTTATTATTTAAATTATAAGAGACAAATTATAAATAGATTTAAATTAATAAATTATAATAATATAAACACTTCTTATATATTTATAGTTTTATAAGTCTTTTTATAAGAATTAATAATATTTATAAGTTTTATTATAATAAGCTTTAAATTTTAAACTTAATATTCTTAAATTAATTTAATTAAATGTGGCGAACTCAGTCTATTAGCCCTTTAGTAGTCACCCTTACCTAGTATATTGCAACTGGTGTAGCGGATGATAAGGAGCAAGAGGTAGTTCTATTGAAGATCTAAAGCTAAGGAGGAAAAGGGGGAAGGGAAGAAGCCAGAGTATATCCTCACGGACCTGTTACAGGTCTGGTTTCAAGCTAACCCCTTCTGACGGTCCGTAATCACCTAACATCACGTGCGTGCTCGTGACATTAAACTTTTAATAAATTTAATTAAAGTCTATTTAATTAATTACTCTTATAATTTAATTAAGAATTTAATCTCTTTAATATTTATAAAAGTTTAATTTATTAAAAAGAGAATATTATCTATTTAAAGTCTAATAATTTTAAGACTATTTAAAAGAATATATTAAAAGTAAAGATTATAAATTGATTATTCTATTTTAAGTTTATAAATATAATATTAATAATATATCTTAAATTAATAATTTTTTAATTTTTAATACTTTATAAAGAGGTTTTATAATCTATAAAATTATTCTTAATTATAAATTGAATTTAAAAGATAATTATATAAAGATATCTTTATTTAAATAAATATTAAACTATATATAAGTTTATAAGATCTTTTATAAATAAAAGACTTTAAATTTAATTTAATATAATTTATTAATTGATTTATTAAATTATAAATAATTATATAAAGACTAAGTCTTTTCTTAATTATTATAAGCTTATATAATAAGCTTTGATTTCTTAAAGAGTTTATTAATATTAAAGTACTTAATCTTATTAATAATTTATAAATTAAATATATAAATAATTTATAAAATATCTTTCTTTATTATAATTATAAAGATATCTTTTTTAAGTAATTTATTAATCTCTTTATATTATAAGTTTATAAAAGGAGTTTCTTATATTAAAACTAATATATTTATAAAAATTAAATGATTTTCAATTATAAAGTGTTTTAAAATTGTCTTTAATTATACTTTTTAATAAGTTTAATAAGTTTAATAAGTTTAATAAGTTTAATAAGTTTAATAAGTTTTTAAAAGACTTTTAAAGTAAATAAAGATATTTCTAATTCATTTAATTTAATATTATAAATAGTTTCAAAGAGTTTAAATTAAAAATAAAGTTTTTTAAATATATTTTTAAAATTATTAATTTATTAAAAAGTTATATATAATATATCTCATCTTTTATAATTAATAAATAATAGAGTTTAATTTAATTATTATTCTTATATTATATAAAGACTTTAAAATTAAATGAGAAGTTATAAATTAAAGTTATATTAAGTTTATTATAATAATATAAGACATTATTAATAATTTATTTAATTTATAACTTAATTATTTCAATTATTACTTTTTATATTATAATTATTTAATTTATAATAAATAAAGTAAAAGAATTTAAATTATTTATTTATAAATAAGTTTTATAAATTAAAAAGATCAATATTAATTTATTAAAATTATTAATATTATTAATATCTTTTATAATTATTTATAAAGTTAATTCTTTTTAAATATCTTTATATTTATATTTCTAATAAAAGAAATAATATTTAATTAAATAATTATTTTTTTATTATTATTATTATATTTAAAATATTTAAAGACTTATATAACTTTTTAATTAATAAATAGCCGAAATAATAATATAAGTAATAGATTTCAATATTAATAAAATAATATAGATTATAATTAAAAGACTTTTAAATATAAATTTATAAAGTCTCTTTTTATATAAAGAATAAGTGTTTAAATTATTATATGATTAATAAAGTAATAAATATAAGACTAATTAAAGTATTTATAATATTATTATAATAAACTTATAATCTGTCTATATTTATAAAATAAAATAAAAAAAGAATATTTATTTTTATTATATAAAAGTTAATAAAATTAATTAAAGTCTTGATTATAATTAATTTAATTAATATTTATATTATTATTTATAATAGTCTTATATATAAGATATTATTTATAATTTATAATAATTATAATAATATATATAAATAAGTCTTATTTATAATTTATAACATTTATAATAGATTTAATAAATAAGTTTATAAATAAGTTTTTAAATATAATTAAATATATAAAAGAGTGATTAATTAAAATAATTATAATATTAAAGACTTAGTCGTTTATAAAAAGTCTAAAAGTAATTAAAAATATTTTTAAAGTCTTTTATTCTTAAATATTTAAATCAAAGTTAATTATAAGAGCTTTTATTAATTTATTAAAAAACTCTTTTATATTTACTCTTTTATAAATTAAAATAAATTAAAATAATTTTTTATTATATATAAAACACTTTTAATTAATTTGTTTATAAGAATATATATTTATATAAGAGTTATTATAAGAGCTATAAATAAGACTTAATTAATATAAATATTATTAATAATAATAACAATTTATAAAATAAATATTTAAATCGATTTATAAGTTTTATAAGTTTATAAGAAAAGCTTAAATATTATTTAAAGAGTTAAAAAGCTTTATATATTATAATAAATAATTATAAATTATTGATAAAATTTAATTAAAATATTTATAAAGTTTTAATTCTTAATAAATTATAATAAACTTATTATATAAGAATTCATTTATTTTAAACATTTTACAATTAACTTCTTTATATTTCATTAAATAAGAATATTTTATTTATATTCTGACTTTTTAAAATAATTATAATTAACTTTATATAATTTATTAAAAAAGACATTAAGAGAGTTATTTTTAAAGTTAATAAAATAAATTAAACTTTTATTTGAAGATATTAACTTTTTAATAAAAGTTTATAAAGATAGTCAATTTAAAATTAAAGTTATTATTATTATTATATTTAAATTTATTAATATAAAGTTTAATTAAATTATTTAATTATTTTTTATAAGTCTTAATTGAAATAGTTTAAATATTTATAACTTATATAATAAAAAGGGTTTAATTTATATTTTAAATTTTAAAGATATTATAATTTATAATATTAATTTTAAAATTATTTTAATTTATAATTTAAACTTTATTAAATAAGTTAATTATATAATTATATATTATTTAAAATATTATATTTAATGTGGCGAACTCAGTCTACTAGCTCTTTAATAGTCACCCTTACCTAGTATATTGCAACTGGTGTAGCGGATGAACAGGAGTAAGAGGTAGTTCTATTGAAGATCTAAAGCTAAGGAAGAAAGGGGGAAAGGGGAGAAGCTAGAGTATATCCTCACGGACCTGTTATAGGTCCGGTTTCAAGCTAACCCCTTACTGACAGTCCGTAATCACTTGACGTCACGTGCGTACTCGTGACATTTAATTTACTTTTTATAACTTTATAATATTAATATCTTTTAATTCTTTAAATATAATTTTAAAGAGAAAATATAATAAAAAACATTGTTTAATATAATAAAAGTATTAAAATTAATTTCTTTTCCTTCTTTTAATAATTCTTTAATAAAACTATTATTATAAAGTTATATAAAAGTGTTTTTAAAAAAAAGTTTATTTTATTTAATTTAAAGATTATATTTAATATTATTATAAAAGCTTAAAATTAAAGTAATAAGTTTATTAATAATATTTTATTTAAATTAACTTTTATAACTCTATCTTTTTTCTTAATATTTAAATATAAATATATAATAATAATAAAGATTTAATTATATATAAAAATATATTATTATAAAGAATATTATATATAATAAAGAAAGTTAAATAGAGTATTATTTAAATAATTTATAAAGAGAAGCTTATATAAGAATTATTACGAATTATAATTATAATAAAAAAGATAATAATAAAATAGTTTAAAAATATATAATTATTAAATATATCGACAGATTATATTAAATAGAAAAGACGAATTAAAAGTAATTAATATATAATTATAATAAGAATAAGTATTTTAAAAAAATAAGTATAAAATAATAATAATTAATATTAATATTAATATTAAGAGAAGATTAATCTAAGAGACGTTTTGCTTAGTGTATAGCTTTAGAAGAGTAGTTGTTATTTTATTCTATATTTTAATAAATAATATATATTCAGTTATTATATTAGTGGCGATTATCGTATTGTACTCCCTCGCCCGAAACTGCGTTTCGGGCGAAAAGGGGGGTCCGAGCGACTAGTATGCTTCCTCAGAGCCTAGAAAGGCCAATAAGAGTCAAAATTCGGGCCGCTCGATTGTGCTGCATTCTTGATGACGAGATGCTATTACTCCTCCCATTTCCCTAAAGAATTCAAGGCATGAAACTCCAACACAACTCATGCCAGGCCCCCAATCTTCAAGTGACGATAAACTGACTCTAAGAACTATCCTGCCATCGCGCCCTCGATATCACTTCTAAATGGCATTCAAGCAAGGCTTCAAACGCACTTTTATCCTAGCAGCTCGAGCGACGGGTCCATTTCTGCATAGACGAGCGTCGCTCAGCTCTCTTGCAAAGCTTGATGCCGCTGCAACCGGAGTTGCCCACCTCAAGTCCGTGAATCTGGCTCGCCTGCGTTCTTGTGCGCCAGAAGAGGCCGAGAAACTCCGGACAGCTTGCGAAGATGAAGGATTCTTCCATCTCGACCTCCGCAATGTGGACAATGGCCGAATGCTCCGGGACTGGGCGTCGATCCAGTCATTGATGCGGCCTTGGTTCAACCAGCACCTGGATGAGAAGATGAAGCACTACTGCGGTACAATTCTCCATGGGTATTTACTTAACATCCGTCGACGTGAGCACGCTCAAGAACTAATAATGCGCCAAGGTACACCCCTGTCGGCACTTACGCCGGATTGGCGGAGGGCACGAGGGATGGGAACGAGTCGCTAAAGGTAAGGTTAGGTCGACGAATATCATTGTACTTGCAAGGCAAAGTTGACGTAGATTAAGATCACCGACGTAGCGAGGCGTGCTTCGCCCGCCGTCCTACCCAGCCTGTACTTGGAAAATCGACATCTTTTCGATCGGTTCAAGGACGGATGCCGGGCAATTTCAATGGACCTGATCGATTGTCTGTCCAACTCCCTAGGCCTACAGGGGCTCTCCCGGCTTGAACAATACCACCGCTCGTACATGCCTACGAACACCTGCCTGAACCTGATTTGCTACCCTAAGTCGGACAACAAGGACCGATTTGGGCAAATTAAACACACCGACACTGGAACCCTAACTCTCCTATTCTCGAGCCACCCCGGCCTGGAGATACTGTCGCCCAAGTCACGGTCCTGGGGTGCCGTGGCACCCATTGACGCACACGTTGTCGTCAACGTGGGCGATACCTTGCGGGCTTTGTCCAACAACCGATTTTACTCTTCCATTCACAGGGTTTCGCCTGTATTCAAGGACTCGCAGAAGCAGCGCTTCGTTGTAGGCTACTTCTTCAGGGCAGAGAATGACGTAGTGGTGAGGTACAGCGAGGGAAACATGATGACGGTCCGTCAATGGCTTGACCAAAAGTACGACACGTACAAGACACCGGACTCTGAAACTGTCTTGACCGGTGGGATGGAGGGATGCCTCGAACAGAGTGCGTAGTGAGTTCGATTCGTTTAACAGCTTTGCACGAGTTTCCTGCCGCTACGCTAAAATCGAAGGTCGCCCCGGAGCTTGTGTAGGGCCGTCGACCTTCGATTTTGCAGAAAACTCGTATAGGGCAATCTTTAAAGCTCTGAGTAATAAGGGTAGTATATCTTAAGAGAAAGAGCTTTTATTATTATTTAATAGAGCCTTTTGCCTTATATAACAGGCCTGTTTAACTTTTCGATTCCTTTATAGACTATCACAAGCCTCACCCTCATTTATAAAGGCCCTCCACTGCCCTTACAGACTATCACAGTCTTCAATCCCTCTTTACAGACCGTCTTAAGCGTCACTCCTATCTATAAAGTCCTCCTGCTCTCTTTATAAACTCTCTTAACTGTCACGAACTCAATCTGCTAGCCCTCTAATAGTCACTCTTATCTATCGTATATATAAGTATAACAGATAATTAAGAGAGTAAGAGGCAGTTCTATTAAAGATCTAAAGCTGAAGAGAAAAGGAGAGACGAGTGCTCGACGTAAGAGAGGTCAAGTTATGTTTATAGACTTAATATAAGTCAGGTTTAAAGCTATTTCTTTTTATAGATAGCTTATAATAGTCTGAAAAGACTATAATTATATAGTCTTAAAAGCAAGCCTGTGATATTAGTCTTTCTAATATATTTACGGGCTTATATAGCCCTTTTAACTCTTATTTTATTAATTCTCTTCTCTTATTATATTCTAGTCTATAAAGTCTTTTCTATAA
>Ga0302221_10002731_pt1 | contig 10905 bp, 1 predicted proteins | sample II_Palsa_E2_1_FD_193517 | JGI IMG/M metagenome (GOLD analysis project Ga0302221, IMG submission 193517) | Peat permafrost microbial communities from Stordalen Mire near Abisko, Sweden - II_Palsa_E2_1 | ecosystem: Environmental > Terrestrial > Soil > Palsa > Peat permafrost | place: Sweden...
GTCCTAGCATAGTGTTGCACATGACTGCAAAAGGGATATATATTCTAGGTTTTTGTACTTAGCTAGACCTATATCACCTTTTGTCGGTCCACCCGTAACGCGAGGCACGGCACGTTCATTTACGTGATATGCTTGTTGCGTTGGTAGGTGGTTAGTTGATTGATTAAGGAAGTGTATCAACACCATAGTGTCGATATACTTCCTCGGCTACCTAATCTAGACTAGTGCTGTCACATGACATAAGGTCACGTGACCTAAAACTAGTAAATGCAATTATACTAATACTAGAGCCACTTTAAAAGTGCTCAAAAACGCTATCTCCTCCTAAACGCATATAAGTTGCCTAATTAGGCCTAGCCCATCCATATTCCTCCCGTATGTGTATTCCCGTACGCCCGTATGCTCCTTAATACACCTATATGCTATTTGTATACTATTCCTAACCCCTTAATCGCGTTTAACCCATTCCTCTTATTGGTATAATTGCATTTACTAGTTTTAGGTCACGTGACCTTATGTCATGTGACAGCACTAGTCTAGATTAGGTAGCCGAGGAAGTATATCGACACTATAGTGTTGATATTGTGGCGGGGCGCCAAGGAGACTGCTGAATTCTGTCGATTTTGGAGGTTTTTAGAGGTTCTCGACTAGTGCTACACGTGACTGGAATGGAGGTATAATTGCTGGGTTTTTGTAGCTAGACATGCATCACTCCCAATTATCTATACATGTACACACATCACTTAATAATCGTTCATTTATTGCTTGTTTATGCGTTTTGCTTTTGCTTTATAATTACACTTGGTTTTTGTATGCTTTAGTTGTTTCTTTTGTCATTGCTTTATACTTATATATGCGTTTACTTATTGCTTGCTTGCTTAGTATCCGAGAGACGTTCTTATAAGGCCTTTTCTTCTAGCTAAGGTTCGCCCCTTTATATGTTTTTGGTAAGCAACGCAAGGAGATTGAACGCAGTTAAGGGAAGCTCTTATTAATCGTACAACTTAGGGTTCTTGCAAGGCAAAGCTTAAAGGTTTGTAAAGTAAGTCGTGTATTAAGGTATCCTTGTTTTATTAAGTGGCTAGTTAGCTTATTTTTACTATTATTATTCTGGTTAGTTTATTTTAGCTAGTTAGTTCGCTTATATAGTCTAATTTCCGAACGATTCCCGCTAATATAAAGCTAGAATAGCTATAAGGCGGCTTACTAGCTTAATTAAGAATAGCTTTAGCTAAGCTTGACTTAAGGGGAATAAAAATGCGATAAGAGGAGGTAGCTAAGACGGAATAAAGGAACTATAAGACAAAGCTATATTAAAAAGGGGTCTTAGCACTTTTAAACGAGCTTATATTATCGATTTGCGTTTTATTTTTAACTATTTTACTATTAATAGTAAAAAAGCTACTAACTTTAATTCGAAGTCTAAACTATAAGAATACTAGCCGGGAGTCCTTATATAATAGATATTATATAAAAATGTATAAGATATATAAGAAAAACTAAGAACGAGTAAAGTATAAACATAAGACTAGCAAGAATTAGAAATATAAAGAATTAAGAATATATAAACACAAAATAGCTATAAAGCTATAGCATAAATAGAAGGATAATACTATAAAGGGGGTTATAATCCTTTAAAGGGATATAGCAATTAAGAGGAAGAAAAAAGAGAAAAAGCTACAAGTATAGCTAAAAGCAAAAAAAAAACAAGAATAGAATAGTATAAGTAATCGGGATAACAGAAAACGAGCTTTAAAGGACTTATTATCGAAACGTTTATTACTTATTTTAACAAAAAACGCCTAGTCGACTTCGGAATTAAGCATAGCAATTGCTAATTCCCCTTACAATTTATTTATATAGCGATTTACGCTTTAATTTACCTCTTTAAAAGACAAACCTATAATTTTAATACTAAATACAAGCATAATAAAGGATAACAAGTACGTATTAGTTCTTAGATTACACCTTCCTTTGCTTAAAGCACAAGGAGCTTTATAGTTTAAGGGTAATAACATCTTTACTTTCTTAGAGTAATACACTAATATATGCAAGGATTATTAAGTCTTTATAACCACGAAAAGAGAGCATATTATCAAATATATCTTACTATTATATAAGGACTAAGTTAAAGCTATGCTAAAATACTATACTAATAGCTTTAACAAGTATAATAAAGCCAAGTTTTATGCGGCTTTAAAGAAGGAGTATAAGGAGTATAACTAAGAGACTTTTAAAATTAATTATAATTTCTTAAATCGAATTATTGCTTAGTCTTAGAGAGGGCATATTATTACTAAGACTTTCGTCGACTTATTTTATAAAGTATCGACTAAACTAGTAAATAAAAAGGAATTAAATAGCAATTACTAGTGCTAAGAGTTTATAAAAGGTTTTCCTTTTTAAGTTAAGGACTAAATCTTTAAAGACTTTAATTATAAGCTTATAAACATGTCGACTTATAACTATAGTAAAATGTATAAAATTGCTATATTTGCATATAAGTATAAAGAGAAGAGATGCAAGTATAACGAGGCTAATAACTTAAAATACTCTTAGCTATGCTAAGAATACCTCGATATAGTTATATAAGATATAATACTTGTAACAAATAATAAATATGCCCTTCTTTTACCCTTAATTGTGCTTGCATTAGCAAGGGAACTTATTAAAGCTAATAAAGTATCGAAGGTTCTTGTTCTTAAAATAGTAAAGCTTAAGAAACCTGCTAATAAAATCGATTAATTAACGAAGGAATTGCAAAAATTATCGATTTTATCCGTTACTTAAAAGGATTTGCAAAAGGCTATTAATGCTTTAACTATCGCTATTATTAATAAGATTTAGTTTATACTCTTTATAATTAACTTAAAAGACACTTAAGCATCCGGAGGTTATTATAATAAAGGGGGTTTCAGTAGACGTAGTCGAGGTTAAGGCGGTTATTATAATAAAAGAGGAGGGGGAGCATTTATATCGACTAATAGTAATCGCTTATACCCGGATTCTTAGCAAAATGTAGCTTAAGTTAATATTATATTTTAGTTATTTAATAAGAACTATTTAAGGTGTTTTAAAAGGGATTATAATAGTGTTATAAATCTTAATTGCAACTATACGCACTCGAATAACTATTTATTAATATAAGAGCTAGTTAACTTTAAGTGCATTTATAAGGATAGCTATAACTAGTATAAAGGAAAATGGGACCTTAACTAGCCCTTTATACCTCTTATTTTATAGAATAATTAGTGTTAGTTCGACTAGATTAAAACTTAGCTTTAAAGGGGTAAATATAATTATAATATATTAATGCGACTTGCAAACGCTTAACAACTATAAAATAATATTTAACTTAAAACTTAAGAGAGAAACAAGTCTTAAGCCCCTTTTATACTTAGCAATTTATATAAGAGCAAAGAGATTTTGCATAAAAATAATAATAATGCCCTAATTCTTAGAAGTAATTGCGTAAATATTATAAATAAAGATAGCATCTTTATTAGTAATATATACGAGGATATAGTATATCTTATATTATTTGTTAATGCTATTAGATTTTTAAAAGTAAAAGGAAAAGGACTATAAATTGCCCGAGATATTATAAAGCAATAAGCTCGAGTAAAAGAAAAGCTCTTACAAGCAAAAAGCTAAAGATTTGCTATACTAGGAGTTAAAAGGGATATTAGACCCTTATAAGATATGGACCTTAACTTAGCTTTTAATAAAAAACTAAAACTAGTTAACACTTTGCAAGATAAGCTTATTTTATAAGCTAAAAAAGCAACTATTCCACTTTCGCGTACGCAAAAAGGGGTAAAAATAATTATCGATGCCCTTAAAACTCCCGATCTTATAGCTATAATTTAGCACTAATAGCTAAGAGACAACTAAGCTTATATAACAATTTTAGGAATAAGAAATGTAATAGCTATATATATAGCTAAAGAAATCAAGAAAATAACTAAGATAACTGCTATAGCTAATAAACTAAAACGCATAATGTAAAATATGACTTAGCTAGCTTAAGTAACTAGCTATATGCTTTAAAGAAATATAGCTATATTTAACTTTAGGACTTTTATCTCGAAGAAGAGCATTATTATATCCCTTAAACTTCGATTTCTATTATATAGCCTTAGCAAAGAAACGGAATATTATAGTATGCTAAATATTAGAGCTAAATGTAATATCTTATTTATAAAGATAGCTAAGAACTTAAGCTATATTATTTATAGCATTAATACCTTTATAATATTTATAGTTACAAGAAACTAATTCGGTTTTGCTAGCGTAGCTAAAATTAAAATCGAGATTATAAAGGGGGTTAATTGCAAGGATATATTCTTCTTAATTGACAACTCTTTTAAGACTTTACTAAAAATGCCGTTTATTAGCAAAATAAAAATAGCTATAAATTATAAGGATAACGGTTTATAAGATAATATGTTTACTAATCTAAAAGATTCGAAGAATGCTTATATAATTATAATTATTTTATTATTAAAGAGTGTCTTTAGAAAGAGGGTTTAATTCCGGCAAGACCTTTAGCTTAAAATCGAGGAAGTAAACTCGAGTAATAAAGATAAAGAAGAGGAAAACTAAGGCTTAATGCTTTAGCCGGAGAGAGTATTAAAGGAGTAAAGGTTATTCTGGGGTTTTTAAAGGAGTTTTATAATTCTAAGATTAGCGTTACTAATTTTTTAGATATAAGAGCTATAAAAGGCGACTTTATTTTAGCTCTTATAAAGCACTTCCCGGATATAATATAAAAATAAGCAATAAACATTTTAAATACTAATATTCCGGATGCTAAAGTAAAACTATATTATTTAATACTAGCTAGTTTTATCCTTAAAGCTAAAAATAAAAGACTAGAGTTTATAAAGTTTTTATAGTTTTTTGATAAATTAAAGGGGGTATTGCTATATTTAAAAGACGAGGATAAAAGCAAGAAGATCTTGCATATAAGTACGCTAAAACAAGTAAAATTAAAGAAAATGGCTATTGCATTATAAGACCTTATAAGCGTTCCCTTTACGCTTTTAGTAAACGGTGTTTATAAACTAAAAGCTAAGAAAGTATAGCTAGTTAATAGAAATAATAAAATAGGAAAAGGACTTAGAGGACAATTTAATTAATATAAGCAATTTAAGGCACAAGATACCCCGCAAAAGCAAGTAAGCAAATACTAAGACTACTTACTCTTATGCTTTATTATAATACTAAAAGGTTCTTGCTTTACACTAAAATAATTAGCAAAACTAAATACTAGAGACTAGCTTTAAGAGAAGGAAAGGGCTATATTCGAGGAACTAATAATTAATTGCAAAAGTGCTATTGCTTTTAACTAAAAAGAAGTAAGAAAGATTTATAAAGATATTAGCCCCCTTATTCTTATTAAGACGATATTATATAAAGCTTAGCGAGAAAAGAACTTCCTTTGCCTTAAAGCTTTAGTGCTAATAATAGTAAAAATGCTATTAAAACGCTTAAACCGAGGAGTATTAAAAAAATGCAATAAACCTTATAAAAACCCTTAGTTCCTAGTTGCAAAGAAACTAGCTAGCACTTACAAACTTATTAACGCGGCAATAAAGATAAATTCTATTACTTTATAAGATGCTAACATGCCCTTATTAATAAACAAGTTTTTAGAGGAATTTGCTAAATGCTAATGTGCTTCTTTAATCGATTTCTTTTTTAAATATAATTAGCTTACTTTAAATATTAAAAGCAAGGATATAACAGCTTTTATAACCCCTTTTAGCTTGCTTAAAATGACTACTCTACTACAAGGAGTTACTAATTTAGTGGCTTAGTTTATATAAGTAATAATAACAATCTTAGAAGACTTATTTCTAGCTATAGCTATATTATTTATCGATAATATTAAGGTAAAAGGGCTATATACCGATTATAGTAAAGAATTAAAGCTTCTTAGGATTCGCCGATTTATATTTAAGCATTTGCAAAACTTAAATAAAGCCTTAAATCGGATTAAACGAGCTAAAGCTTCTATTAGACTTAAATCACAATTTTATTATAATAGCATAAGTATTATAAGTTTCGTATATAGTTTTAGAGGAAGAAGCCTTATTATTACTAAAGTTAATAAGATCCTAGATTAGCACTAGTGCAACAATATTATAAAAGCTAAGGCATTTTTAAGAATTTGCGTGTATTACAAAATCTAAATCGAAGCGTATGCTATAATAGCTAAACCGATTTATCGACTGCTTAAGAAAGGGGAGCCCTTCTTATAAGGGGAGGAATAAATTAAAGTAATATAGACTTTTTAAGAAAAACTTATTATTGCGCTATTGCTTTATAAGCTATATTATAACTTAGTAAAGCTATAAGGACTTATTATCTTAGCTATAAACGCTAGCTTATTCGGATAAGGAGCAATTTTAAGCTAATATAATAATAAGGGACGCAAGAGGGTTGCTTAATATAAATCTAAAATGTAAAACTAAGCTAAACGAGGCTATAATGCTACTAAGAGAGAATGTAAAGGGGTTTTTAAGGCTTTATAAAAATTGCGATTTTAGCTATATAATATTTATTTTATCCTGGAAATAGACGCAAATATACTTGTTACTTAGCTAAATCGGGCAGCTATTAACCTTCTTAAAGCTTTAGTTACATGCTAGCTTGCATAGATTAAGCTATTTGACTTCGAGGTATATTATATAAAGGGTAAGAAGCATATTATAGCCGATAAACTATCCTAGCGCCCTTATTGCAAAAAGGATTTAAAGGATAACTTAAATATTAATAAATTTATTGCACTAAAGCTTAATGCAATTAAAATTTAACTAGTTATTAAAAGCGCAAAAATAGTAAAGCGTCGCGATATTAAATGCAATGCGCGTTTTAATTAGCCGAAGCCTCGCTTAGCTAAAACTTGCAAGTTAAAGCTTTACTTTAAAAACGAGCCTTATTTTTTAAGCTACCCTTAAAGGGGGAATTCCCCCTCTTATAATAGCCTTAGGTTTTAGGCACTTAAGCGAAAAGCTATTTTAAACCACGTGACCGACAACTATAATATTACATATTACTTTATACTAATACTCTAAAACGCGACTAATAATTTTATATTAATTAATTTGCTTAATAAAAGCTATTCGGAGCGATTTTAAGCAATTGCAAGGTATTTAATTACGCTAGCTAAGCTTAAGGGCATATTTAAGGGCGAATTCTGTAAACTAAAGAAAGAAGCACTAAATTATAATATATATAATAAGCAATTATAAAAAAACAAGTGCAAAATATACTTCTTGCATTTAATTCTTAATAATTTGGCTTAAAGAGCAAAGGTTATAAAGGAGTTATATAATAAAATTAGCTATTCGGGCCGGGAGACTACTTTTATAAGGCTAGTATGCAAATATTACTAGGAAAGTTCTTATAATAATATTTGCAAGTATTGCAATTCTTATAAAGTATATTAATATAAGGACAAGCAACGACAAGAAGAAGCTTTATTTCTTATAAAAGCTACTCTTTTATTTTATTGCATTAGCATAAACGTTGTGAAATTGCCCGAATGCAAAGGCTATAACTATTTAATAATAGCTAAAGATAACTTCTTTAAATAGCTAAAAGCTAAACTTATAAAAAATCCCACTAGCAAGAAGATTGCAAAGTTTATTTAAACTAAAGTGATTTGCCGGCATAATTTATTTGGAAAACTTAAAGTTAATAGTAGTGCTAAATTTAAAGGTTTTATAATTAAAGAGCTTTAAAAGCTAAGGATTTGCAAAATTATAATCTTTATATATAATATTAAAGCTAATAAAATAGTAAAGCGTAAATATTAACTAATTGCATTTGCTTTAATTGCTTTAAGCATAAGAGGCAAGAAATTATAAGTAGACCTTTTACTTTAAGTGCTTTTTGCAAATAAAATTATAATATATAGCCTTATAAGCTTTACTCCTTTTTATATAGTTTATAGCAAAGAAGTAATACTTCTAATAAAAACCCGTTACTTTATATAAAGGACTTTTAAATAAGACAAAGTCTATAATCGATTAACCTTATTATAGCTTTATATATAGCAAATTTAAATGCGTAATAAAGACATTAAAGAGTTTAAGTTATAAAAGACTTAACGACGTGTTAAGGGCAAAGCTAACTTCGATACTAAGCACTAAATTTGTAAAAAACTAATTTAAGCTAAAAATCTTATTTTAGTATATAATATTAAGAATATTAATTAAGACAAGTCCAAAAATATTAAGCTTTTATACTAGTAATTAAGATTATACAAAGTTAAGGAAGCAAACTAGTTAAAGGGGACTTATATATTAGAAGAATTAGACAAGACTCTCTTATGTCGTATATATGCAAGAAACCGACTAAAGCAGTTTATTAAGAGAGATTAGTACTAATATTCTTATAAGGATAAAGTATTAAAGCTTGCTTTTAAGGAAGTCGAATTTTGGGCTAATATAAAACTAGAAGAGGAAGCTATTATAGAGTTTTATACCAAAACTACTTAAGAAATCGAAAAAGACACTAGGATTGTTATATAAGTCCCGGAACTCTTTAAATCTAAAAAGGGGAAGTACGTCCGCTTTAATAATAACTAGAATAAAGCTAAGTTAGCAAGTAAAGATAAGGACTAAGAGTAAAAGCTATTATTAACTATAAATATATAGCTACTAACACTTAAACTTTAACTTACACGCACCTTAAAACACAAAAATAACCTAAAGAGGACTATATTACTTAAAACCGGACTTTACTTAAGCTAGGACTTAGTTAATAACTATAATTCGCAAATGCAATTGTTTAGCAAAAGCTAGTTTAAGCTACAAGTAATATAAAGGCTATATTAAAAGTATCGAAAATAAGATAATAATAAAACCGGAAGATTAATAATAACGAAAAACACTAGATAAAGCCCTTTATTTAATTGTAACCGGAATAAATAATAATAATAAAATTATAGCTACAACTATTAAAGTATAAGTAAAAGAACTTAAGAGCTATAAGTATTAGCTAGAAAAGGTAAAGAAACTTTATAACTAGCTAAAATAAGACTTTAATAATATTGCTATACTTTAAGCTATTAAGATGCTAATAGTAGCTGCAAGAGGAAGTGTTATTAAAGGAGGAGAGGTAATTATATAAATTATTTTAAAGGAAAACCCGGCATTTCTTTCTTATTTCGGATTTTAAATACTTCTTGCTTTTATGTGCAATTATTAAAGCTTTTTTACTTATTTCCTTTGTTATATATAATTTCCTTTATTATATATGAAGTCTCTTATATTATATATAAAGTTTCTTATATTTTTTGTTTACTTTTAACTTATATTCGCATTTTTTTACTAAGAACTCTTATTTACTTTACTTTTACTTGCTTAAGATAAGCAATAAATATAGGAGGGACAAGGTTAACTTATACTCGCTTTTTATATTCCTTTTACTTATAAAAAAAAAACTTTTAATTTATTCCCTAATTTAGTTAAGTTAATAAAGTTATGCATATTTGCCTTAAACCCTTTATTTCTTAGCATTATAATTGCTTTTTCGCTTTAAGCAAATATGTTATAAAAGACTTTTTTGCATATAATATTAACTTACTTTTACTTTTATATAACAAAGGACTTGCACTTTAAAAAAGAGACCTTCTCTTTAATTTTTCTTCTTATTTTACACATTTAAAAGCTTATAATATTTAAGAGTATTACTTCTAGTTATAAACTAGTCGATTTTTCGAGGTAATAAACATTTACCCTTACTAAAACCTATACGACTTTATATTTATGCTTTATAACTTTATAACTTACTTATGCATTTTATACTTTATAAGAACATCGAATTCCTTATAAAATGCAAGAAAATAAAGCTAAAATATCGAGCGCTAAGCAAACCCCTATTAAGGAAGCTAAGAACAAAGAGCTCTTAATTGCGCGCTATGCATTTGCACCTTATAAACTTATAAAGCTACAAATCGCTAGTATTAAAGTTACAAGTTTAGCATAAGCCTTAAATATTATTAAGAACTTCCCGGATAAAGAGAAAGCTATTACAATTATAGCGTTTAATGCTATACTATTGCAAAGTAAGGATAAGGTAAAGGATATAATTATAAGCTAAAAAGATATAATCTAAAATAAAGAAGCTCTCGGACTAGAAGAAAATATATTAATAGCGTATAACATTTAAAACAAGGCATTTATCGAAGCTGCAAAAGATATAAAAAAAGCTAAAGCTATTTCCTATAAAGCTTTAGCTAGCTTTATAAGAATTATAAACCGGAAAAACTCTTCTCGAGCGCAAGCTTTTAGCAAATTTATATAATAAAAACACCTTTAATATAGCAAGAATGTATATAGCAACTTAAATATGCTATTTAAATCGAAAATCGAGCTATGTAAAGCTATTAGGTTACTTAATATAATAACTTTAAAGCGTGCTTGCAAAGCCTTAGTTTACGCCTAATTAGCACTTACAACTAGTAATGTTAAAGCTGCTTTAAGCTATTTAAGGGGCTTAGCAAATAATTAATAGCTAGAAATCGATAAATTATAAGCTATTAAGCTTAGCTAGCTAAGCTTTACCTTTAAAGAATCGGGAGTCTTAATTAAAAGAACTTATACTAATAAACTATTTCTTGCTTTTGTAGACGAGCCTATAAACTAGAAAGTAGTTGTAATTAATATACTAAAAGCCTTTACACTTATACTTGCACTTGCTGCAAAAGGACTTGCTAAATAACTTGCTAATTAAGAGCAAGCTATTAAGCAAGCGCAAGAAGAGGTGCAATATAATTCTATTTAAGATTTAATTATTAGACTTAATATAAAAGAGGGTAAAGTCAATTTCGATAAGTTTTTATATAAAAGAACTAATATTATTATTAATCTCCCGGACCCTAAAACAGTT
>Ga0302221_10002733_pt1 | contig 10903 bp, 10 predicted proteins | sample II_Palsa_E2_1_FD_193517 | JGI IMG/M metagenome (GOLD analysis project Ga0302221, IMG submission 193517) | Peat permafrost microbial communities from Stordalen Mire near Abisko, Sweden - II_Palsa_E2_1 | ecosystem: Environmental > Terrestrial > Soil > Palsa > Peat permafrost | place: Sweden...
TGCGCTGGTCACGTGCGCTGTCACATGACAGCGCACGCAAGACCTCGGCAATTCCATGTAGCTAGTCCCGATTAGGCTTAGTACAGGGGGGGTTAACAACACCACGCTGTTGTTAATTCCTCTCTCAAGAGACAACGAATCAATCACCACTTTACGCAATTAGCATTCCCACGCCTACGTGACGACTGCTACGCGTTATCGGTGGACCGACATTTATATTTAATATAATTAATAATCTCGAAAAAAAAATATAAATTTATTTTTATAATAATTAATAATATTTAAATTTATAAAAATATTAAAAAAAATCTTAATATTATTTAATAAAATATTTAATTAATTATTATTATTTTAATTATAAAAATTAAGTTTTTTATTATAATTTATTTAATCTTTTTTAAATTTTTTAATAAATATATTTTTTTTTAATAATATTAATTTAAATATTAATTAAAATTTTATTATTTTATATAATAATTTTTAAATTATTAATTTTTTTATTAAAGTTTTTTTTAAATTTATAATTAAATTTAAATATATTAATATTTAATAATTTTAAATATAATAAAAAATAATAAATAAAAATATTTAAATAAAATAAAAATTTATTTTTAAAATAATTATTAATAAATTTATAAATTTTTTTATTATTTAAATTTTTTTTTAATTTTATTAAAATAATTAATATAATTAATATTAAAAATTAAATTTTTATTAATTAAAAAAATTAAAAAACTTTAATTTTTAAATTTAAAAAAATTATAATATATTTTATAATATTTTATAATATTTTATATAATTAAAATAATTTTTAAAAATCTTTTAAATTTTTATTTTTAATAAATATAAAATTATTATTTTTTTTTATAATAAAATTTTTAAATATTTTATTAATTAAAAAATAAAATTAAAAATTATAATAATTATAAATTTAATAATATATTATTTATTTTTAATAATAATTTTAAATTATTTTATTAATTTTTATTATTAATTTTTAATTAATTTTTTTTAAATAATATAAATATTATTTTTAATAATTTTTATTTTATAATTAAAACTTTATAGTTTTTTTTATAATATTAAAAAAATCTAAAATAATAAAATTATATATTATTTAAAATATAAAATAAAATAAAATTATTTACTTTAAAATAATTTTAGACTTTAGATTTTATTATTTATAATAAAACTTAAAAGAATTTATTAATTATATATTATATATTTTTTTCTTTATTAATATTAATTATTCTAAATAAGGATTAAATTAATTTAATTATATTTAAAGTCCCTAAATAACTATCTACTTTACTTTTTAAATAAATCGATTAGTAATATCAAAACCTTTATATTTCAAGCTTAACTACATGCTTGTTAAACTGCTTTAACTACAACTGTCATCCCGTTTCAAACTATGAGAGCGCTCGAGCTCGCCATCAACCTGGAACAGGATACTGGTTTATCGATAGTAGGAGCTATGAAGATTGGCTCAACAAACCCAAATCTTTCTTGTGGCTCCACGGCAAACCTGGCTATGGAAAAACAGTCCTAAGTTCCGCAATCATCGACTCAATTAGCGGGCACTGCGATGAAAATGAAGGATATGTCCTCGCATACTTTTACTTCTAGTTTACGGATGGGACAAAGCAGACTTGTGAGAATATGTTGCGGTCACTCATCGGACAATTGGCAACGCAAGTCGATATTACTCCCAAATGCCTTCAGTTTCTGCATAACTCATATCTACGGAGCGGTCGTAACCCTCCTAGTGATGCATTGGCAAAAGCATTAAAGGAGCTGATAGAAACTAACTTGTTCAGACATGTATTTATGGTCATCGATGCTTTAGATGAGATACCAGACATCGACGAGCAGGAGCAGGCTTGCCAAATACTTCATGATCTATCGCAGAGACCTCGGAGTCACGTCCTGGCCACAAGCCGCAACGACAAAGATATCAAGGACGTCATGGACGAGTTTCAAGAAATAGTAACAATGTCTATCCAAAGTGATGCAGTCAATATGGACATTCTCTGCTACGTTCGAGAGCAACTGAAGAACGACAAGAAGCTCGGGAACTGGCCTCCGGAGATAAGATCAAAGATTGAGCAGAACTTGAGTACACAGGCCAATGGAATGTGAGTGACCATTACATTTGTACGCTATTGGAAGATTTATCTGAATTGATTATACAGGTTCCGGTGGGTGGCCTGTCAATTCGACACGTTGAGAAAGTGTCGGACAGCAAACGCAATTCGGAAAGCCCTTGACTCCCTGCCAAAAACTTTGGACTTGACATACGAGCGCATACTTCTTGCTATCGATGGCGATGATCGCGACGTTGCTATTGCGGCACTCCGTTGGCTATGCTTTTCTACGGAGGTTTGGTCTGTCCAAGAGCTTGCCGAAGCTGCAGTTTTCAGCGCCAAGGTACAATCCTCTATAGGCGTACCATCTTCGAAAATTTATTTCGACGTTGGGGATCGTTTTCGGGACCCTCTGGATATCTTACGAATTTTATCTGGGCTTGTAGTCCTTACTCACCCCTCGGTGACTTTGGTGAAATATGCTGAATCCTACTCTGATTTCGAAGATTTCGAACCTACTTCGTTGGACGATGTTGATCAACGTTCGAAGATTATCCTCAGTCATTTCTCGGTGAGAGAGTACCTAGTTTCCGACCGTTTACGAAGCCAAGTGTCAAATTTTGCCTTTGAACGCCGATTAGCACTTGAGGCCCTTGCTACAAGCTGTATACATTACCTCTCATTCTATGGGGATTCTATGATACTTGAGGAAGAGCGCTTCACTATCCGCAGAGTTCTTCTGGGTTTACAAGAGTTCGACTCTTATCCACTTTTCTACCACGCCCATCGCCACTGGGTATGGTACTCGAGAGAGGCGGAAGACTCGCCAGAACTTACTACTTTGATTATCTCATGTCTTGAGTCTAAATCCCTGCTGAAAGAGTGGCTTGTTGCGGACGTTTCAAGCCTTGACGATGGAGGAGAGAACTTGTCTCTCCATGTTGCATCTTGCATTGGCCTATATTATGTTTGCCTGAAACTGATCTCGGGGGAACAAGCTGGAAGGATTTCAGACCTCCAGTATCGAGATGCTCTTTATAATCCTTCAATCAAAGGCCACGAGCAGATTCTACGGCTCTTACTTGAGCCTGTATCACATCTCAGACTAAGGTTTGGGCAAGATTGTGCTGATGTTGATTGGATTGTCTTGGAAAGATACGAAGGCGTAGCTCAGAAGTTCAAGCTTTGGAGTGGCGAGTTTATGCTCGATCCGTTCGAGCTTCCGGATCCTTGGGAGGAGTCAATGAAGAGAGATAATGAGATCCGCAAATTTGGGACTGCTTTGGAAGATGCAATAATGAAGGGAGATGAGAGCCTAGCGAGGCTCCTGCTGCAAAACGGGCCAGGTGTTAATGCTGTAATGAACTTCCCTCTCCATACAGCGGCATTCATCGGGTCTAAGGATATGGTGTTTCTATGTCTTAAGTACGGAGCTTTGGTGAACATAAGAGGGGGGGAACACGATACTGCCCTGCATGCGGCAGTGTATGCTGGAAACAGTTGCATTGTTGAAATACTGTTGAATAAAGGGGAAGATGTTTGCATTAAAGGAGCAGATCACCGCAATGCTCTCGACAAGGCTATTATTTTGAAGGATTTAGAGATCGCAGTCATGTTGCTTAAGGCAGGTGCCGTTACAACCAAGGCTTCTAATACCCCCGAAGCTCAGATGGCGTTGAAGATGGGGGATTATGAGAGATATGTCAACATTCAAGTCGAGATCGAGGAAAACAGTCGACGTAGGAGATGGGCTAGGCACGCAGATGCATGGGATTGCTACTAAGAGCAGTGGGGACAACCGTTGGAAGAGTTTGACCTTATGTGGCACAAGTTGACAAGATTGGCTAATGCAAGGAAAATTGGTGCCACTTGAGTTGTAATGGACATATATAAACTCGCCATGATAGAAGACTTGAACAAAATCAGGGAATCGGCTTCTCGCTTTTCCGATAATAATGGATCTCGATTGATTCCATTGCGCACTTCAAAGTCACACTGTAGGTAAAACAATCCCAACGCAATCATCAAACCTCACACCATTCCCAGCATAAGCTTTCAAAGTCATCATATCTCCATCCTTTTCTCACTCCATGGAAGCACATCTTACCAGCCAGGACCATCAATGCGGGCGAACGGGATTGTGATGGTGACAACTTTGACCCCTGTGAAGAATTGAAATAAGCAGACTTGGCGGCCAATTCTTCTTCAAAGATAAGATGTTGAAGAAAGGGCTGCCAGGATGTTGGTGGAGGTGTCCGCGTGCTTTCATGCTCGTGAAGTCATGATAGGTCAACTGCTAAAGGCTCCCGGCTGCACCAGCAGGTTATCCGGGACGGCAGAGCCCGTCTTTGCTGGCTGATCCGATTACAAGGAACTTCCCATGGCGGTGGCTGAGTCTGCGCTGGCGTACAGGACAGTTGCATCCAATACATTATGTTTGTTCGTGGCAGGTTGCATAATAAAAAACGAAATGAGATAATGTATTTTGGTAGACATTAGAGAGTAGTAATTATAATTCGAGCTAAAGTTCGTGGGCTTTACTCGACTATTCTTGTATTCCCGTGCTTTTACATTCCGGGAATTTGGGTTGGTTTACACCACCTCGCTGAAGCTTAGAAGGTTTTGCCGCGATAGAAGAATGACTTAGTAGGATCAATATGTTGGATGCGAGTTGGAGAAAGAAAAGCAGAATGCTGTGCTTTCCTGGATAGAGAGGATATTAGGTTATTGAGAGAGGTTTGAACGCTATAGCTTCGATATACCGCTATGGGAATGAACTTGATTGCGCTGGCTTGTCGTGACGAGACGGAGAGATTAAGATTATTAAATTTTATTGCGAGATTTGGAGAGGTAGGTAATTGAGTTGCTAGAATATGTTGGCTTGATTGCATCGTAATATGGATGATATTGATTGGACTGTTTTTTAGTGATGACGATATCGCTGGGGGTTTAGGCTTGAGAGGAATTTGATTGCAAGATGGGTTAGTAAGTTTTTTTTTGGGGGATGTTCTAGTGGTTTTTGGTGAGTTGGATGGTGATTTTAGTAATAAATGAAGCCGAGAATAATAAGGTACAGATATATAGCTTGTCGATCAGTCCGTCTCTTTCTCAATAATGGGTCCGAAGCAAAGGCAAAGGCAAATGCAAACACCAGACGTCAAAATCAGAACTAAAGACAGAGCCAAACCACTACAACAAGCCCTCGAAGAAGAACAGCAGTACGGCGCGAGAAAACCACTAAGATCTCCACTTTCGTCGCCCAGCTTTCCGAGGCGAAAGTAGCAGCGAGAAGCGAATGGCAGAGGGTCTTGGGTGATATATCGCGGGGCCTAAATTCTGAAGGCAGCGATTCCTATATTTAGAAGATGAGCGCTGCTATTTACGATACTGCTGCAGTCCACCAGGCTATTGTTAAGAGCGAAAGCAAGGCTAATTCTGGTCAGTAGGCTTATATGGAGGTTTTGGAAGGGCAGGAGAGGCTTGTTGCTGCTTTCAGGAGGCTATTAATGCGAGAGATTGTGCGAAGGAGGAGATAAATAAGATTAATAGATTATTAATAAATTCTTGTTTTTTCGTTTTTAGAATAATATATTTATATCCGTTTTTTTGCTGCTACCAGGTGCGCTTTGGTCCGTGCACAAAGCTAAGCGAATTAACGAGATTACGTGTTTAACTTTTTAAATATATTTATTTAAAATTTAATAATTTATACTTTAAATTTTAATAATATAATTATTAAATTAAAATAAACTTTAATAATAAATTTTAATATTTTTTATTTATTAATATAATATATTATTAACTAAAAAATTATATTTAATAATAATATTTTTATTTTTATTTTTTTATTATTTTTTTTATTATTATTTTTTATTATTTTTTTTATTATTTTTTTTTATTATTTTTTTTAATTATTTTTTTTTATTAATTTTTTATTTTTTTATAAATAAAATTTAATTAATACTTTTTTTTAATTTTTTTTTTATTACTTTAATTTTATTTAATTAATAATTTTTTGTTTTATTTAATATTAATCTTCTCCTTTATAAATACTATTTCTTGCCTCTCTTTATCGAAAGCCCTATTCCCCTCAGCCAACAAATTAATATCACTTCTAAACTTCTTTTACCTCCACTTTCGCCTTTCCAGACGTCTGCTCACCCGCTCCATCTCCTCCTACTACACCAAATACCCCTCAACTCCTCGGACGCCCAGCTCTATAAGCACGCTCATAAACCGCAACAGCAGCGCGCAGAGCCTGCACCACATGCTCAGTCGATGCATTGAAGAACAGCAGTACGGCAGCAGCGTGTCGGTGGAACTCGGCCTGGTACTCGGGTACCGTGGCCGGGTTCGACATTGGTATTTTATCAACTAGTTGTTTTCGTTTGGTGAGCCTAGTTGTAAGAAGATTTGAGCGATGAGGAGGCTTAGGCGAGGGATTGGGTGCGGAGTTTGAGCGAGGATTGCGGTTATAAGACAGCGAGCGGTGATAGGGGAGTTTTAGGCGTATTTGAGGGCTTTGGAGAGATTTTGCTGGCATTGCTTTGGTTAGAGGGTATCATCTGCTTCTGCTTCATTTGGAATATTGGAATCAGCTTCGTATTTTTAAAGAAGATTAAGTCCTGGCTTTACTGCTATATATAAATTAAGTAGTCAATATAGTTATCTAAAGATATTTTATTTAATATTATATTATATATTAATAAAAGCTGGTAGGGGAAGTAATATAGAGAAATGAGGCAACCAAAAAAAACTTAAGATTATAGATTTTGTGTCTTAAAACATTACTTTTAATTCTTTTATATCCCTTTTATAAGCTCGTCTCCATTGATTGGCTAAGAGTTGCGATTGGAATTTACAGTGCCCGAAATCGATAAATACCTAGTCCCATTCCTTTGTCCTGCCCATTTCCTTTTTCAACAATACCGTTTCCCTTTGATATCCCCGTGCGTAAAGCTAATAAAAGTCAAACTTAGTCTATAGAAGCTGGAGACTCGTCTCTATCTCTGTCTGCATGGAGACGATTTCTTGTAAGGAGAGTTGTGGGATGACACGATGAGGTTATAGACCACGTTTTCGTTAGAAGGCGAGCCCAAATTCGTAGGGAGTAAATGGTCTCCTGTCGTGTTTTCGATTCTTTGGAGTTGGGAGTGCTCATTTGGAGTGGAGGGTGGGTTCTAGGAGGTGAACTGGGCCGTAGAATTGTGGTATATAGGAAAACTGTGAAGTGTGAACGAGATTGAATCGAAATGGAATGGGAATTGGAATTGGAATTGGAGTAAGTGATTGCTTCGTATGCACTAAGCTCCCGTTGCACCAAGCTCCTGTTATAAAGCTTCTTTTTCTGTATACTTTTCAAGTTAGTAAGGAAAGAGAGAAGAATTAGAAAAAGAGAAAAAGAAAGCGAGATAGAAGAGAGTTGACACATAGGTTGATCTTCCAGTCTCGAGGGTAATATCGCTTCAATTTACAACTCTAGCCCCTCTCCCAACAATCCAACTCGCTTCACCGCTCGCGACGAGCAATTCCTGAATCTCCTCTTGCTCAAATTCTCAATGTGCTTCTAAGAGCGAGAAGGGGAGCTGCAGCCGGAGCTATAAAGGTTGGGGAAAGGTTAAATCTAGGAGGGGGAATATCACAAGGGCTGAGAAAAGAGAAGGATAATAATAAGAATAAGGGAAAAGTCACGTCGAAGGTCGAGGAAGGAAGAGCAGGTAATAAGCAGCAAGGATTTCTATTTCTATTTATTAAATAAGTAGTTATCTGACTTTCTATAGTCTTGAATTACCTCGAAAGAAAGCAAGCAAGCTACATCTATTCCCTTCCTCGCTATTACAAGGCAACAGGCAACAGATAACTTAAAAGAACTAGTGCTTCTTGCTATACGTGACGCTTCTCTTCTTCGGAGCCGGACCTGCTAAGGAGCCATCTCTCTGTCCAACTCCAATTCCAACGGATCCCGGCATGGCTATGTCGATTACTTTGGACGCGGCGCGAGTGCGCTTGGTTGAAGGGGCGACGGCGACGGTGGCAGATGGGTTGGGGGTCAAGGCACGACGACTTGTGGCGGCGGCAGATGGGGTATTGCTAGGAGATGTGTGGAAGGATTCCTCGGAATGGACATCTGCTCCTTCGGACGCGGCGCGAGTGCGCTTGGTTGAAGGGGCGACGGCGACGGTGGCAGATGGGTTGGGGGTCATGGCGCGACGACTTCCGGCGGCGGCAGAGGGGTTGGATGAGAGGACGGCTTGGGAGAAGAGGTTTGGGAATGGGGAAGGGAAAGAGAAGGGTGTTGGAATGGAGAGGGCAAAGATGGGGTTATTGGTGTTGCCAAAAAGTGTCGAAAAGGCTTTCTGGGAACGGACATCTGTGTCCTCCTTGTCTGCGCTGTCTGGATCCTTAGCATCCTCGTCTATGTCCTCGGCATCCTCGTCTGTGTCCTCCTCGTCTGCGCTGTCTGGATCTTTGGATTCCTCGTCTGTGTCCTCCTTGTCTGCGCTGTCTGGATCCTTGGCATCTCCACCCATATCCTTCTCGTCTGCATCAACGGTGTCGCCGTTTGCACCATCACCACGCTTCTGTAGATACCCAAGTCAGCCTGGCTTAGATCTGCCAAAAAGCATAAATCCCACCTTCTTCCATGCCTTGACAAGCTGTGGAGCTTCCTTTGCAAACGTCTTCGCAGACATCCATGTCGTCTCATTGTAACCAAGCCATTTGACCTCGTATTGGTCATTTGCCTCGTCAACAATCTCTTCGACCAAGTATCGCGGGTCCTTCAACCAAGCCTCGACTTTGTGTGGAACGTCTTTTCTGAGCTGTGCGATTGGCACCCATGTTGTCTCGCTATAACCAACCCATTTGACCTCGATCATCTCCACTCCATCTTCATTGCGAGCTTGCCCGAGGAAGCGGTGTATCTCGTATTCGGGGTCTGCAGCTGCTTCGGAAGCGGTTGAGCGAGAAGACTTTGCGGTGGAAGAAGTCGCATGGGCGGTTTTGGAAGCCGACGCCTTAGACTTCGAGCTCGAGAGCCTGGCCATCGGACCTGCAAGTAGTCGTTGGTATGCGTGATGACGGACAAGGACAAGGACGAGCTGCTGAAGGTTTGCAGCTATTGAGGTGCGGAGGAAGGAGGAGTTGGGTGGTTTGGGGATGGATGGATGGATGGATGGATGGAGGGAGTTCGCAGACATGCGTGTGTGTGTGCGCGCGCAAACGGAAATCGTGTGAGAGTGGCGTGATCAAATGTGGGGAGTTGGATGGTGAGATGTGAGATGTGAGCGTTTTGTTTCGTTTGGGGAGACGCGACACGACGCGACCCCGCGACTGCGTAGTGAAGAGCCACGTGATCTCCATCGGCATTTTCTGCACCAGACGCCGACGTCCGATTTGAGCTTCTCGAGCTTCCAACTTCTATTCCTATTCCTATTCCTATTCCCATTCTCATTCTTGAGCTTTGTCGAACGCCGCGTGGTCTTTTGGCTAGACATCTATGAATTCCGCCGAAGGTGTGTCACGGTGATCTCCTTAGCCACTTTTTTTTCTCCCGATATTGGATAGGTAACTGGAGGCGAGCGCGAGTTCAGGCCGTGCTGGCGCCATGGGCGAAACTACAGGCCATGCTACAGGGCATATTACAGGAAGCGGGGCCTGTAGGTTATTATTATAAAGTGCTTACTTATAAAGTGCTTATAGGGCGTGAAGTTGAGCTTGAGTTTAGGGCGTGCGGGCCCTTATCCTAGACGTTTTGTTCCGTCCTAGCATTCTCGTTCCTGGCATTCTTGTTCCTGAATTCTTGGTCTTGGATTCTCGTTCTTAGTGTTTTTGTCTTGGGCATTATAAGTATTGAGAGCTTTAAGAGTTGTTTTAATTTATTTATTAAGTGATTTATTAACTAATATATTATTATATTTATTAAATCTAGAATAAATTTTTATTTAAGCGCTTCGCTTAAAAAATCTTAAAATTTAAGTTTTTTAATTTTTTTTATTTTATTAATAAATAAATTAAATAAAAATAAAAATAAAAATTATTAAAAATTATTTAAAAATAATAAAAATTAAATTTTATATTTTAATAATTATTTTAAATTTAAAAATTTATATTTTAAAAATAAAATTTTATATTTAAATAAAAAAACTTTTATATTTAATTAATAAAAAAAATTAATATTAATTTTTTTTAAAAAAATAATTATTATAATTAATAATATTTATTATATATTATTTAATAATAATATATATTATATTTATTATATAATTTAATATAATTATTAAATTAAAATTAAAAAATATTAAATATAATTTTTTATTTTTTTATTTTTTTATTTTTTTAATTTTAAGTTTTAATTAAATTTAAAAATTAAAATTAAAATTTAATAATTTTAAAAAATAAAATTAAAAAATAAAATTAAAAAATAAAATTAAAAAATAAAATTAAAAATTAAAAATAAAATTATTAAAAAAATTTAAAATTTAAAATTTAATAATTATTTATATAGAAATAATAAATTTTTTATATAAAATATATTTATTAATTAATTTATATTTAAATAAAAAATAATAAAATTTAAATAAAATTTTATAATATAATATTTATTAAATATAATTAATAATTTTTTAATATTTTAATATTTTTATTATTATTATTATTAAATATTTATTAAATTTTTAATATAATAATAATTTTTATTTTATATTTTTTTTATTTTAAAAGTTTTTATATTTAAAAAATATATTTAAAATTATTTAATTAATTAATTATTAAATAATATAAATATTTAAAAAAAAATTTAAATAAATATTATATAA
>Ga0302221_10002734_pt1 | contig 10899 bp, 7 predicted proteins | sample II_Palsa_E2_1_FD_193517 | JGI IMG/M metagenome (GOLD analysis project Ga0302221, IMG submission 193517) | Peat permafrost microbial communities from Stordalen Mire near Abisko, Sweden - II_Palsa_E2_1 | ecosystem: Environmental > Terrestrial > Soil > Palsa > Peat permafrost | place: Sweden...
TTTTATATTAAAAAAAATTTAATAAAAAAATTTATTTTTAATAAAATATTTAATAATTTATAAAAATAAAATATTAAATTTTTATTAAAAATTAATAATTAATATATTTAAAAAAATTATTATTATTAATTTATAAATAAATATTTAATAATTTATAAAAAAAATATTTTTATTAAATTATAATAATATTTATAAAATATTTAATAATTTAAAATAAAATAATTTTTTAATTAATTATTTAACTATATAATATTTTTTATAAAATATTTTTAATTTAATAAATTTAAATTTTTAAATTTTTTAATATTTTTTTTAATAATATTTATAAAAAATATAATAAAAATTTTTATTTTTTATTTATTTTTTATTTTTTTTAATAATAATAAAAAAAATTATAAATATTAATATTAAATATATTAAATATATAAAATTATCGGTCCACCGATAACGCGTAGCAGTCGTTACGTAAGCATGGGAATACTAATTGCGTAAAGTAATGATTGATTCATTGTTTAAAGATAAGGATATAATAACGTAGTGTCGTTATACCCGAATCCTAAACTAAGCTATGCCTAATCGGGACTAGCTACATGGAATTACCGAGGTAAGCTGCGCTGTCATGTGACAGCGCACGTGACCAGCGCAACTACTGTGTAGCTGTACAAATAAAAATAATTAAAAAATAATTTTTTTAAATAAATTTATTATTTATAAATTAATATTTTTAATTAATAATTAAATATTTTTAATTTTATATTTAGATTTTTTAAAATATTATAATTTAATATAATATTTATAATTAAAAAATAAATAAAATAAACTTTAAATAAAATTTATTTATTTAAAATTTATTAATATAATTAAAATAATATAATTAAAATAATATAATTAAAATAATATAATTAAAATAATATAATTAAAATAATATAATTAAAATAATATAATTAAAATAATATAATTAAAATAATATAATTAATTATAATTTATAAAAAAAATTAAATAAAATTTTTAAAATTTTATTATTATAAAACTTTAAAATAAAATTAATAAGTTTTTATAATATAAACTTTAAAATTATTTATAATATATTAATATTTTTATAAAATAAAATAATTTATACTTTATTATAATTTTTTTAATTAAAGTTATTTAAAAGTTTAAAAAGTATTATTAATATAATAATAATATTTTATAAAAAAAAAAATATTAAAACTAGTTTTTTTAAAAGCTTTATTATAATAATTAATATTATTTTAAAAAGAATTACGGAATGTATGCAATAAATCAATAAGTTTAATTTTAACTCGATAGTATTAGATGTTTTTGCTAATAGTCAGCCATGTCAGCATCATTATTCGGATACGACGCGTAGGTCGTTCAAGTTATAAACACAATAATACAATTAACGGCGGCATTGACGGTCGAGCGAAATGTAGAACTCGACACAATGCCTTCCTTGAATGAAGTGAAATGTGAGCGGACTTTTTGAGCAATCGTGAAGACGAACTTAAGGCTTGAAGTCTCTTATTCTCTATAATCTAGTTGTGACATGGTTACGTGAGACATGCACGTGACTAAATCATTTCCGGCTATATAAGCTTGAATAGACAGGTCCGGCACCTACGGTGCGGATACTGAGGCCTTGTGCCCAGCTGGGGGAGTGGTTCCCTATTCACTACTCCACGTCACAGAATATGATCATCTTTTACCCTAACTACGTTTCCCAGCAGCGAGCCCCTTTTCTTAGCGACCTCCTCCCCCACTCCTTCCTCAAATAATAAGGGGCTCTTCGTACATCAATGGACAGCAAGGACTTGAGACGGCACATGGCATAGTGTTCCGGAGGATAAATTCGGGGCAATATTTGCGAAGATAGCTGCTATTAGAGCCTCAAACTCAATCTAATAGACAAGTCCAAGGATCGTCGTATGCGCACTTGCCAACTTCTGGGCCGTCTCCAAACTCAAAGGGCAACCGGGAGTAGTGAGCTTTCGCCCAATCTACGATCTTGTTGTTTGATTGTTAGCAAAGTCAATTTCTCATGGCTTCTCTATACACTTACATTATCGAAGTTCCGGCACTCATGAGCTACCGTAGCCCATGCTCGGATCTCTCCCCACTTCTCGGTCCATTGGTATACATTGGGGGTAATGTCCCCATTGCACTGTGTGGATTGGCGTAGAGCATCTATACAATGGTCTAAGTGCATGATACTCAAGTCGCGCCCTCCCTTGGCCCAAAGTGCATCGTCAGGATGTTCGAAAAGGGTGTAGGGATTGTAGGTGCTGTTCCACTGATCGTCCAAAAAGTAATATAATCCCAGACGGAGGCTGTCTATGCAATGCAAGTCGTGAAATACATTCAGTACAATTAAGTATCCGCTGCCTTCATACGGAGCCTCCGGCACCGTCTTATTCGGAAGTTGTTTTGCCTCTTCTTCGGTAATGTGAGTGTTCATATCTATTAATAACTGGTCAGTGAATGACTTGGTAGTTGATTCATTTAAAAAACCTCAAACCATTGGTCTGTACATACGGGAGTAGGTGTGCTTCCATAATCGGTTGTTATACTCAGTCGGTGGACCTTGATATTCCGTTTCTCCCCCGTAAATCCCACTTTCAAACTTGGTGATCTTGTATTCCAATGCATCTTGAGCTGGAGCTAGGTGGAAAGTTAGATACAACTTTATCTTTCGTGATATCAATTCTGGGTTGAGTGGCCGAATATTTACAGTAAAGCTTTGTTTGAGGCTTGCAATTTCTTGTTTCATCCCCGAGCAGCCCATTCGCTTTTGAAATAGCAGCATTCAGAATGACTACTATAACGACATTGGCTGATAGGGACAAAACTAACAGAGCGATCAGGATGTAGGTAGTTTTTGGAAGAACGTGAGCGTTTCTACGCCTCGGGATTTCGAGTTTTTCTTCAGACGTGAAGGACGGCGAGCTTGAGCGAGAGAGTAGCCCCTCGGAGGATGAGACTTCGTCGTACATTATGGCACTCGGAATGCTGGGCTCGCGGAATTTGTGACGGGAGTGGCAGACTGAAGTACGTAGTCGTTGTGAAGCTTAGGCACTTTGAATAGCGTGATTGTATCGTATCATTACAAACGGAGACGCCATGTATCTTGATCGGGATTCTTACCTGTACACTTTGTAGCCTCCGCGCGCTCGAATTGCCGGCCGCATTGCGCCTGGATTATCGCTCCGCGCGGCATTGGTTTGGCATGGGTATTTCTGCACATACCGGCCGGTACAAGGTAACATTCGTGAAATGCACCGAAAATGGTGGCGCGCGGTAGAGAACGGCGTGCCGCCGAAGTGTGCTCACCATAGCGTACTCCGCCCCAGCTTGGTCAGTGGCGGCGTTCCGCACCGCCGCCCTCAGCCGTGCCCCACACCAATTCGTACAGTACCAGCAATCATCCTTGCGGTAACTGGCAATGATCCCCATGTATTCTGCAATCCGTCGATGCCCATCTTCTCTCTAGATGCGGTTACTTACCTCCGTAGATAGACGCACATATATCAGCATATTTTTTTTTTATCAACATTGCATTCTAGACGTGTGCAGGCGATCGTGACAGTTGGAATGAATGCCAAGAGAGCGCTCGGCTAAATAGGGGGCGGGGTAAGTTGACGATATCTAGTGAAAGCAAATAAATTTATTTGTGTGCTGAATATGGAATCCAACCCATATTCTGAGAGAATCGAAAGAGGCGAAATAAAGATCCAATTATGTTCGATAGCCGGAGCATTCTAAGAATTTCGCGCCGAGAACCCTTTCACGTGTGCGAGTAGCAGGTATAATTATTTGTGTACTGGCTGTTCAAATTTATGGATTCAATTACAATCAAGGTCACTTAACTTAAAGACCCTGGCAAGGTACCTCGGATGCATATAATTCAGCAATTTTCAATGATTTAATCTATAAGAAACCTGACTACAACTGACAAAACCACGGAAAGACCTTCCCCTATTATCTTAGACGAGTCTCTAGCTCTAGGACATATCTCGCTGACATATGACTAGCGCTGAGTCGTTACTCCTCTCCCTATTAGAGCTTTAGCTGAAGAAATTCAAATGTATCTGGGAAACTTTACTTACATGGTTTTAAGCCCACTTCGCTCCATATTCATCTGCTCCATCCTCAGCGCGCTTGGCCCATTTCGCGCCGTATTCGTCAGCGCCATCCTCAGCACGCTTTGCCCATTTCGCACCATATTCATCTGCACCGTCCTCAGCTCGCTTGGCCCACTTCGCCCCATACTCATCTGCTCCATCCTCGGCACGCTTTGCCCATTTCGCACCATATTCATCTGCACCGTCCTCAGCACGCTTGGCCCACTTCGCCCCATACTCATCTGCTCCATCCTCAGCGCGCTTGGCCCATTTCGCACCGTATTCGTCTGCCCCGTCCTCGTGAGGGGACCTAGCAGTAGCAACTCCCATCTTGATGTCGGTGGTCGGCAGTGCTGAGACAGCAACTGCAAGTGAGATGAAACTGATGAGAGTAATCTTCATTTTGGCGATTATCTGTGTAAGAGATCGGAAGTTTGGAGGTTTGAAAGATGAGTTAGTGATGGGGGTTGCTGTAGTTTTCGAGGGCCTTTATATTTAAAGCTCTATGGGTTCATATACTCCTTATGAAGGGAAGCTTCTCGGCTCGTGCATGTTCACATTCCTTCCGCAGTTCTAAGATGCCGCCGCCGCGGCCCAAGGACCGAGCAATGCCACTTCCTCAAAAATTCAACCGCATACCGCGCGGTAAGTGGAGCTCGTCAGTGATAGCCGCCCTTGTAGATCACGCCCACAGATGTTCTTCCAAGTCATGGAAGTCAGCATCCTGCACAGAACCAATGGAACTTTACATGGCCGTCCTACCCAAGACTCAAGCATTCAATCCTTTAGGCTGGTTGCTGCTCAATTTCTCGTCTGAACCTCCAGCGAAGCAAAGAACATCATATTGGAACCTCCACCTCGACAATGCATTCACCTGTTTCCTGGGGCAAATACACCCGGAAGGCCTCCCAGACCTACCGTCCACTTATCTTTTCACCAGACTCTTCGTATTCTGAAGACAGTGAAGCTGAGCTCAAAGTCATTCCCGGACCACAGTATACAACATGGCGAAAAAAATTGTACGGCATTATCAGCTTCTTGGTCGTGTTGGTCGTGGTCCTCGGGAGCTACATTACAAAGCTCCATGTTATGGTAGACCACGGGATCGGTCCGAAGCCTATTAAATGTCTGTGTGGCAGCTCAACTTCTGAGGCGGAGACTTTGGGTTGCAAATACGACAGCTTGGCTGCCTGCTGGCTACCAGCGCACTGCCGCGACGATGAACTCACAGCTGAATTTGAACAAGCTGGTGATGGACCAAACGGCGAGTGGACGTATTGGGCCGACAGTAATGCAACAAGACGCATGACTTTGGAGGAAGTTGGACTTTTGGCAAACTTGCCGAAACCTCAATCTATGTTTTATTCAACATTTGGCTGGCATGTTGCACATTGCGCTTTTTATTGGAGAAAGGAGTTCAGGATGAGGGCTAAGGGTTTCATGTTGGAGAATCGGTATGATAGAGAAAGTCATGTTGAGCATTGCTATCCAATATTTATGGCAAATATTTCTCTGGATGCAATAGGTGCGGGATTCGGCGTAAAGCTTGGAGGAGAGAGAGATGTTGGTGGCCATGGGCATGAGCATATGGAGAGGCCTTGAGAGTTATGACAACTCGAAAATACTGCGGAATTTAATGAACTTGTCTCTGCTAAATATGACTTCACGTAGCATTTTTTCATCATCTTTTTGATATCTCTCTATGAAGTCGTGACGTCGAAGTGAAAGCTTCTTAATATTTCACGTGCAAAGGAGTACCTGAACTCCTCCGGGTTTTGATTTTAGCTGGAGGCCCGTTTTCTGCGGAGACCAGGCGCAACGGTTCGAAGCTGATCAAAATTGCTCGTCTCGCCGTGTTGTGTATTACACCGAGTAGGATTCCATTCCGTGTGGATAATGGGACCGCGCTGCCCTTGGATGCCGCCGAAAGACCTGCGCGCGGCTGTCTAGAAGTACAGTAGCGTTACCGCCACCGTAGTATGTATGGAGACACTCGATCTTTTAGCGAGGTAGGTGTAGTTCTCCTATGTAGCTTCCTATATCATTCCACTGAGGTTTTCTTGCTTGCACTCATAGTTATTCCCAACTCATGTTTACCACTAACATGTACACAAAGATTCCTGAAAAGGATTTCGACGAGAGCAGCACTGAATCACTTCCCATATCTGAATACACAAGGACTCGTTCTATATCTTTGAAGACCTTCACTCTTCGTTCTTTACGGCCACTCTTTACTCCAGAGCGCTTGATTATCTTAGTACTGCTTGGAATACTGATTCCCAGTCTCCTGTTGGCTATATTCTCGGCGCAATGTCCACAACAGACAAAATACTCGATACAAACGTTTGGTGGTAACACAGATTACATGACACTTGACCACCGAAAAGATGTCCTTTGGGAGGCTCTTACAGTGAATGACACTTCAGGGCATGGAGGATTGGTCTGGGCCTCAGACGGCAATGCGGATGGGAAGGAGACAGTTGGGATGATTTCTATGTTTCATCAATTACATTGCCTGTCCGGGTTGCGAGTGGCGCTCCAGGCTTCGTCTGAAGGGAAATTTGTTGGGATAGATCAGAACGATGACCTCCATTGGCCACACTGCATGGACTATTTGAGACAGGTAAGATCATTCTAATCGAATCATACTCAATTGAACTAATGAATCTTCTCTACAAGACTCTGCTATGCAATGCGGATAGTACAATAGAGCGACCTCCTGTCATCAACGGCACGTTACAACACTTCATCAACGGAGCAGACGATACCAGGAAATGTGGGCAGTCTGCCTTGTTATATGATCGTGTTTTAAAGAAAGGTTACCATACTTCTCATCCAAATAATTGAAGAAACATAGAACAACTTATATCTGTGATCAGACTTCCATATCTAGAAACTTGACATGGATTTCTCTTTACTCTAGAATTCCCAAAATAATTGTAATCTTTAGAAGAATCTTCTGTGAGGCACACTAGCAGGGTGAAGCAGGATATCTTAAGATGTGAGTATGGGTTTCATTGTATTGCAAAGCCAGTCCAAGATCCTGTGAAGCATATCCGTGTCTCTGACTCGTACAGAGGCTCTCACAGTTCCCCACCCTGCTACCGCAGCAGAACATATCGACCGTGTTTATCCATTGCAGAAACCCAATCACAACTGCATGAACCATTCCTTCTCATCTCCCAACATGTTTCCATAATCTTGAAAGCCTCTGCAAATGATCCTACGGTAGAATGAGTGACCTTCGCTGCCGAAAAAAGTTCTCGAAAAGACTCTTGCTGGCTTTCGGCTGCCAAGGACCCAGAAATGCAGAATGCCCAAACAGCGTTTACTAGCAGTTCTTTATCTTCCAAGCTCTGTAGAGCAGCTAGGGTCTTCGATACGCCTTCTTTCACTTCTGATAACTCGGGATGTGCTCCGGAAATAACAACGTGGAGGTAGACAATTGCAGAAAGAGCAAAGATTCTGTTGATATCAGCATAAGCTGACATCAACAACAATCTCGAATCCTTCTTCGAGGATAGCCTAGATAGAGATGCATTCTCAATCTCAGCAATCTTTCGGTGGATACGTTCCTCAATTCGACTTCCACGCTTTGCCAACTCTACAATGCTGAGCTGTTGAGACTCATTAGCGTCTTTCTTCCAACTATCTAATTGAGATATCTCGAAGATGAGAATCATGATAGTATTATCGCAACCCATGAAGCTTCTTGAATCAATATCAAGCGTTTGAAGCATTGATATATGATCTATATCCAATAGAGGTGTTGAACGAGTAGAAGCACAAGAAATAATATCAAGAGCTATGAAAGAGCCAAGCAAGAAGTTAATTGCCTCGCTTTCTTTGGCACCTAGAGAATTCTGTATATGCTCGCTGCTCCTGAGATTCCGATCTCTTAAATGCCCTGGCACAAGAGAAGTTGACCCTGGTATGATTGCCGGAAGAAAACCTGCAGCTGTGCGGAGAATCTTTTGCCAATTATCTGCACCGGCCGCAAATATCTGCGGAAATATAGAGTCAGCAAGTGGGCTGTAAAGCTAGAAATCAGCGTATCTACCTCCAAGAACAAGAGCTGTAGAATACAAGCGAGACATTCAAGGCTGCGCACCCGACGGATGCTTTCGTCCCACCGACTCGACCCGCCAAATATGAGTTCCATCTCCTGATTTGCTAGGTAATAGTGACTATCCTTGGATCGCAGCTTCATAAAAGAAGTGGTTGTTTCGGAATTTCGAAATTGTACCGATAGTAGATGATGCTCACTTAAAGCGAGGCTTGCGTGATATGCCGATTTGACCCCCTTCAAGATAGAAAGTAGCCACCCTCTCTTCTGTTTCTCATGTGCATCAAAAAAAGGATACTGAATATAGAATACCTGATCCAAGTAGTGCATGAATAACATGTCCTCGGTTTCTCCACCAGAGGCCAACTGATTCAGCCCTGCTAGGGCCATTATCTGTTGCCCAGAGATTCCGGCAGTCAAAGCATCCTTTTGACGTCGAGTTACTGGGTGGATTTGATAATGAGTGGCGGATTCTGATCGGGACTCAAGAAAATCCTCTTTATCGGAAGATGAAGTCCAGGCTGTTCCATCGGAAGTCAGAAGGTCATCTCGAGTCTCGCTGTCATCCCATATACCTTCACATTGACGCCCATCTACTGATTCCGATGATGAATCAAAGATGGTCTCAGCGGATCCGGTTGATAACAAAGGCCGCTCCCAATCCACAATCAGGCTCGATTTGGAAAGTTCCGTAATACCATTGGGACTGAGAAGGGCCTGCGAAGCGAGGGAGTCGTTTTCGAAAAGGTTCGTCCACATGGTTTCGTCCAAGGAAGTCGCGTCGGTAACTCCGACTCCGGGGAAAATGTTACTTTGTGTTTGATCATCGCCCCACCCATCAAGGAGTCCATCAACAGAAGCCGATAAAGATAGAGCCTGAGAGCTTCCACCTTCCAGAGATAGCGCATCTGAGTTTACCGTCCACCTTCGCCTTCTTGATCTACTCGTCTGTCTGACGATGTGTTTGATCTTAGCAGCTTGCTCTTGCTGTAATGCTCCATTGTCCATCCACTTGGGCTTCGGCCCATACCCGTGACATTCCAGTCTGAAAGAGATGCATGAAAAGCAGGAAGGCCGAGTCTCATCACATTTCTTCTTGCGAACTCGGCAAGTCCAGCAACCGTTGGAGCTTCGTGCACCTGGATTGACAAAATAGTTAGTGACAGATCAAACGAGCTCTGAATCGAACAGCAAAACCCTCGTTAAGCAGTTGACCTACTATTTGCAACAACCGGTTTCATGACTACAAATTCCCAGTCCCAGGCAGTTTGATGTTGAGATTAACACATGGGAGCCGGTTCAGAGCCAGAAATTTGCGCATCACCAAGTACCAAGAAATATTCTTATTTCAGCGGACTGCGTTTTGTGGATACTGATCGTCGGTGAGCAAAACATGAGGCGAACCTCCTGTGCAGCTGTGCCGCTTCGTATTCGGAGACCCCTCAGGGCCCGCACTGCCTGGACGGGGGCCCTAACTCCCTGTAAACCGTTCACTAGGGACGTTCTGCTCCAGAAACTTAGTGGATTTTCGGCCTCAGTTAGGCCGGATTGGGAAGGTGCTTACTGAGTACTGTAATTCGGTTGACTAAGCTGACGGCCCACTCTGCTAAATTACCGGAGCAGAACGTCCCTACTAAAGCACTGTAATTGCAAAGTGTTCATGCTGGTAACTTCTACTGGATCGCGGTCTCACTAGTCTATAACACGTAATCTTTATATATAATTTTTATTTAATATAAAAATTTAATGTACTTTTTAATACTATAAATTTTTTTATTTAAATTTATTTAAATTTATTTAAAAATTAAAAATTATATAAATATAATAAAAAAATAATTAAACATAAAGAGACAATAGTCACGTGACTTACTATCACGTGTAGCTTATCGATAAGATCAAGTTTCGTGATTATTGTAGTCCGAGTCAGACTGCAGTCGGACCGCAGTCTGGAGGCCTTAGACTATGCCAAACCGCGGTCTGAACTGCTTCCACTAGACTGGACTACTACCCCCCTGGACTACACCAGACTGGTCAGACCGCGGTCCGACTGGACTGAGGTCGTACTATTGACAGGGCATTGTCTATCCACGAAACGCAATCTTCTGGAAATACCATGAGGCACGACGGGCGCGATGAACTTCTCTTTTCGGTTTCTTTTCGGTTATATTACTTCGAAGGAATGGACATGCACTGCATCGAGAAGGTCCATAACCAGTTGTTCGATGGAAAATTCCCACTAGTGGGAACGATTGGCATCCTCCCGAGATGGACGGGAGGCGTAGTGTAAACCCTGAATACGACGCGGCATATCATGTTAGGCTTTGCCTCTTTCAAACTTTAATAGTCGGCTCTCCTCCTGCTTGCATTCATTCCGCTGCCGGGGCCGCGCGCGACAAGGGGCCACTGCAAGGGACCCTACAGGGCTATTAGGGTCTTTAAAGCCTATCCCTTCGTCTGGTGAGACATTGTCAAGCGCTAGTAAGGGGGTCTTGCTTAAAGTAAAATATATATTTCTTGGTTAATAATATCTTAAGTAATCAGCTCGCTTACTACCAGTTAACACCCCCTTGCTAGCGCTTGACAATTTCTTACCAGACGAAGGGATAGGGCTAGAATTTCGATGTGAGCTGCGACATTCGCTTACCTGTGACACCTGGTTTACCCAACTGCGAGCGAATGTGTACGAGCAACAGGGGAACCGGCTATTATCTG
>Ga0302221_10002735_pt1 | contig 10899 bp, 1 predicted proteins | sample II_Palsa_E2_1_FD_193517 | JGI IMG/M metagenome (GOLD analysis project Ga0302221, IMG submission 193517) | Peat permafrost microbial communities from Stordalen Mire near Abisko, Sweden - II_Palsa_E2_1 | ecosystem: Environmental > Terrestrial > Soil > Palsa > Peat permafrost | place: Sweden...
CTATAAATTCAGGCTATAATTGCTGAGAGCTAAGAACCATTTTATGGTGACCATACCGTTGTATATCGATCCTATCAAAATCCACCTTGGCTAAGCGCGGATGCAACAAGCTGCTCATCCAGCGCCTTATCAATTCAGTGGCAAAGGACAGTCTATTTTGTTAATATTCGATTTCAGGAGCAGGCAAAATGGCCTAGCTTTCGTTGCTTCTCAACTTGTTCGTAGAATCTCAAAAAGCGAATGGGAGATATTGTCATTCCTTTACCCGGCAAAGTTCGGGTTTCCAACAAGTACAGAGCTTCCTCCATGCTCTAGGGCCTTGAGGCACTGGGAACACATCTTCCTGGATTTCAGTGCCCAAGTTGGAGGATCTAGATGCATATGACAGACATCGCCACCCCAAAGTTGCTTTTTCCTCAGCTGACCAAGCAAGCATCCAGAATAGCATGATCGACACTTGAAGAACTTAGGGATTGTGATTCTCTAACGATTGAGGCTATGTCTAGTCACGCCTTGCGATGGATTCTTGAAATCCTAACTGGTGCTTGAATCTGCCCTTCTGTCTATCCTAATTCCTGAAGGAGGGAGGAGTGGCATTTAGAAGATTTCATTGGCTGCCATCACAGCATTACGACGCGGGCGCTAGCCCCTTAGGTTCAGCCCTAGAGATGATTCACAGCCACAGTCTGTGGCTGACACATTGAAGGCAGACTGGGGCCAGATCTCCACTGAATACAGCCTTCTCCTTGTTCCCTGGGATCCTAGAAGACAGAATCCCAAAAGTCGGGTCTTGAAGGCTGACAGGGAATTAGGGCCTTAGCCACCTCGCTTTCGCTTTCGCTTCCATGCTTACAGATCAAAGTCCAACCACCGCTCATGAGATGTCAGCACTGGCAGTGGCGGAAACTTTACGGCCCTAAATCCGGGAGGAGTCGCAACTCTACGGATATACGCGCACGAACTTAAATCAATCGCGGGGATTTACGAACAATTCATGTGTCGTCTTCGTCAGTTATTCAGAAGCATTACGAGTCGTTCTGCCTGACCAGGCAAATGTTTAGAAGGATCTACAAGGTTATTTTGCATCTCTTACATCAGCAAGGGACGATCTGCTTCGGCTTAGACCGGTGGTGGCTAGAGTTACTCTCCTTGTGACTTAATTGGCCCGTGTAAACGAGTTTCCGTGAAGCCCTCACCTGAGGACTCACCGTCGCGCGGCAACTCCACAAAGTCCGTTTGTATATTAGCTAGGACCGAATTCGAGAGGGCTTTTTAAAACAGCATCAGAGGGTTTCAAGCACAGACCTCATGATTTCTAGCTCTAATCTCCACCTTCTACTCTTAATCGTATCCTTCGAGTGCAACTTCGCCGATCGACAATGGCTGGGGCCGAGCCCGAACTAAATCACCCAAGGAAACCTAGAGCGTCTAAACCAAAGGTCAAATCGGGATGTCACACATGCAAGTATGTATCGTATTCTATTGGATAGTATATACGAACGATCCGGGAAGGAGGCGCTGGAGTACCTCTTCGTACTGCTTGATCAATCGACCAAAAAGGATGAATCATCTTAAAGAGGTCCTTTGCAGCTCTGCTCTGAGGCTAGACGGCTTGATCTGTTTCCATATGTCTACTTGCTGATTTAGTGAACGAGTAGGGCCCGACGAGTAAAGTGCGATGAAACGAAACCGAATTGCCTGCGTTGTGCCAACTTTGGTCGAAAATGTGCTGGATATGAGTCGAAGGAAGATTATCCACCGAGGGAAACCATCCTTAATACGAAGAGGAGACTAATTCCAAAGACTTCGGCTTCTGAATCTATTATGAATCCGACTCTGCTGTCTGATGCAAGTTTGGTTCTTCGACCCCCAGACCCACCGGTCTCACAATATACTACTCCTCCACCTCCCGATGTAACTTTCCAAGATAACTCCGAGTTCCAATACCTCTGCCATTTCCGAGATGTTACAGCTGTTGATTTGTCTGGTGGATTCTCCCCAACAATGTGGAACTCAGTCATCTTACAGGCTTGTGACAGTCCTGAGATTCGCCGACTGACTATCGCCACAGCAGCGATGAGCATGGCCGTTGCGCACCAGGCAGGAAGGCCCGAGAGGCACTGGAACACAGCATCTGAGTTCCATCGTCAATACGCATTGCAACAATATGGAGAGGCCCTCAAGGCAATCCAACGACAGATTGTGGTCTCCTCGGCAGACTCAGTGAAGACCGCAATGATCAGCTCGCTGCTCATCTTTTGCTTTGAAAGTCTTCAAGAAGAGGTTGCACCTACAATGATACACATACAAAGTGCGCTCGATATCATCGTCAAGCGATTATCGAGTGCACCTTATACATACCAGATCTCCTCCATCGACTCTATCGGCTCCCAGTCAAACGCACCGATCCACGACGAGCTTCTCCTTGCTTTTATGAGAATAGATCGACCGTCTCTCTCGCTCTTGTGTAGGCAGAAAGGGCAAGCATTGCGACCAGCAGGTCGGATATTCAACCTTATCTTCCCCGCCGAGCCATTCGAGATCCCCATGAAATTTTCCGGCATCGAAGAAGCCAGAATATATCTAGATGATATACGATGGAGGATGTTCCCATCTTCCCAAGCACCGGAGTCCATGTCGAGCCTATTTCAAAATGACAAGCAGGAAGATTTGAGTCCAGATTTGGGAGCGGTTCCATGGCATGTCCAGCAATGGTATCAGTCATACGAAACGACACAAGAGTCTGCATTCATAAGTCAGCGTCTAGTCCTTTGGCAAGATGCATTCTCACCTCTGCTCAACTTTGCCATCACACCAGCGGGAGAGGCAATATTCATCCCAGCAGCAATACTCCACATCCAAGCGATGTCGACGGAGCTGGTCCTTACCGGCTTCTTCCCTCCATCATTCTCCAAACAGCGTTCCTCCTCTTTTTCTAATTTCCAGTCGGCATTTCCGACCAAAATCGAACCAATTCCTCGAATAAGCCATGGTTCTTTAAGTGTCCCACCATCTGAGCCCTCACACCGCAGAAACAGAAGCTCTTCCTACTCTTCGCCACAACCAACACAAGAGAATATGACATTATTTCCCACCGTTCACGCAATCTTGACATTCTCTCGACGACTTGTGGCACATCCTGGGTTCTCGAAGGGTTTCGTGTTCGATATTGGGATCATTTCGTCGCTTTCACTAGTTGTGATGTTGTGTCCTGACCGCGGGCTAAGAAGAGAGGCAGTCGAAGTGTTGAAGGCTATGAGGCCAAGAAGGGAGGGAGTTTGGGATAGTCGAGTCTGTGCTGAGGCTGGAGAGAAATCGCTAGCGAAGGAGGAAATGGAGGTTGAGGTGATTGATCCTTTATTGCGCTAGATATTGAAGAAGGAAACGAATGTTTTAACGGCTGTAGCACTAACAGATAGGGAGTTGAGAAGGACTGAACCTGTTCTAGCTTCTATAAATAGGGTGAGAAATTTAAATTTGGAGTCCGGCTGGTGATATAGGTCGCCCCACAGCCATCTTGGGATGAGCTACATGAATGAAAAGGCTGTGCCTTTTGATAATTTGAAGAACAACTTGTATGCAATTTATCAACGCGTCGTAAACACGAGCCTAATGATCAGTTTCGAGGGTCTGGGACCAGCAATGTGCTTAAAAGTAAACATACTCTACTTTAGCGACAATTACTGAAGCTTTTCCTTTGAGGATACCGATGATTGTGTTCAGGTAGCTCTACCTCTAGCTAGTGTAAATTGAAGGCAATTCTTGTGGATGGCCAAGATGACAGAACAGTTTGGGCCTTTGTTGATCTGATTCTCAAGTAGTACCATTTGTGTGACATCTAACGATCAATGACGTCGTTTTTCATGGCAGATTTTGCGGCGAAACTGCGTCTTTGAGAAGACACTGACTCCAGAGAATCTGCATAAAATGACATCTCATATATACGGCTACAGTTGTGGAATGTTAATTCAATCTACACACCTCAACATTTCTTGCAGGCATAGAGGGAAGACATTCATTTCTGGTACTCAAATCATGTGTGGTGATGATACTTCCACTTAGATTATTGGCCTTTAAGTGTTTGTACTCGTACCACGTTCTCGCTACCCCTTAAAATTCTGCCCTGGCTTCCGATTTTAACCGAGGTCAAGTCAGTTGATCGGCCGAAACCGGTCCTACTTGAATTATTTTCCACTGTTGGAGAGCGTTCTACACGAAACATCTGCTCGATCAGAATGGATCACCAAGTTTCTGTTTCTCGGCTAACAACCCCGAAGTTGAGTGCCAGTGGCTTCCCACTTCCACCTTTGCATACCTCCTCTGATTGTGGAAAAATTGCAATAGAGGAACAATCAATCAATCATGAATATACGGCTCGTAAAATTGTCAGCTAACTTGATATTATCAAGCATATGGTTTCACGATTATATTTCGATTAGAGTCATAGCTGCATACGATTGAAGCTCAAAGCAAAGGACCATGTTATGCAATGCACCTCGTACCTGATTCTTGCCCGACCAACAAATATTTCAACAACTTCTATGTTTTCTAAGCAGATCAGAGCCAGCAAGCCCAAAGTAAGGACCGGTTGTCGAAGATGCAAGTAAGCAACACACTTATTTGTTTCTCCTTCCCATCTTCCATGAACTTTCCCAATGCGAAAGGAGCCAGGGTCTTTTAAGGCTCAGTTATACCGTGTGGCAGGGTAGGGCTTAGTGTAACTGCACTGCGGTGCAACCGCGGTGCTACCGTGATAGTATGGTGCAAAGACCCTGTAGTGTAGTGTAATAAAAGGGGGGTTAAACCGTAATTTATATTGTAGTTTAAGGGGTAGATTTTGCTTAGCGAAAAGAGAAATATTAGACGATTATAATAATTAAAAAATATTTAAACTATTATAAAAATAAATAATTTTTTTAGAAAAAGAGAGAATACGTTAAGCTTTTTAAAAAGAATTAAAAAAAAAAAAATTAATATATAATTATTAAAATATTATTAAGTTAATAAAAAATAAATCTCGAGTTTATTTACTAGTTTTTAGAGTAATACGCAAAATAAATTTTTTTTATATTTATATAATTCTTTATTAATTTTTTTTTAAAAGAAGTCTTAATATATAACTTATATATAATTATATTTTTAAAAACGTAATCAAAGTTTTTATTTAAAAAGTTTATTTTAATAAAATACTTTATAATCGAAATTAATTCTTTTAATACTAAAAGTTAAATTATAAACTTGATCTTTATTCTTTTTAAATTAAATATTTCTTTTACTTTTAAATTCTTTTTAAAGAAATAAAATAAAAAATCTATACGTATATTATTTATTTTTAATTAAATAAAAGATAAAGTTAATAAATAATATATATTTTATAATTTAAAGAATAAAAAAAAAAATATTATCGTTTTTACTTAAATAATTATTAAATTAATAATAGAATAAATATAATTTATATTTATTTAAAGACTTATAAAATTAAAAAAAACTTTATTAAAAAAACTAAAATAAAGAATATTTAAATTATAATTAAAGAAGTTATTAAATCAATAACTAAAAATCTTTAAAAGTATTAAAAACTTTATAATTTAGATAATAGAGAATTATTTTTAAATAAAGATATTTTTGAGATTCTATATATTAAGTTTATTTTAGTTTATAATATATTATTATATTTAATTAAATACTTTAAATTTCGAATATTATTTTTTTTATTTTAATTCCGACATCGATTAATAATTATTAAATACTTATAAAATTATTTATAAATAAATTATATATTAATTTAATATTAAAAAAAATATAACTAAAATTTATTTATTATTTAATATTTAAACTTTATTTAATAATAAACTAATTATAAAAATTATTATTTATTATATTTTAAATATAAAAATTTTAAAGTTTATAATTTTAATTATAAAAAAGATTAAAAAAGATTATAAAGAAATTAATTTTATATTTATTATTATAAAAATTATTTATAATTAAAAATTAATAAAAAAGTTTAATTATATAATTATAAATAATATATTTAATAATAATATTATAATAAAAATATTTTTTTTCGATAAATAAATTATATAATAATTTTATAAATATCGGCTAATTTAGCGAGAACTATTATATAAATATAATAAATTTATTATTAAAGTTATATTATTAATTTAATTATTAATTTATTTATTTATATTATTAATAAAAAGACTTTAAACTATAAATTTTTTTTTATTAAGCTTAAGTAAACTTTAAAAAAAATAAAAGAATAAAAAAAGTATAAACTTATTAAAAAACTTTATAATATTATAATTAATATTTAAAGTAATATTTAAAAAATATAAAAATTTATAACTTTAAATAAATAAAATAAACTTATATAAAATAATAATATAAAGTAGAACTTTATAGCTTAAATAATTAAAAAAAACTATTATTTTTTTTATTTTTAAAATAATTAATTTATATATTAAATATTATTAAAATAAAAATATAAAAGTAAATAAATTTTTTAATAAAAACTAGACAATATTATAAAATATTTATAATTTTTTTAATATATTTACTTAAATTATATTAACTCTAAAATCTTTTATATTTACTTTAAATAATATTTTATTTATAATAAACTTTATATTATGGGGGGGAAGATGCAACAGCAAGTAAGATCCTACAGAAATAGCCTAAAACCACATAACCTCAAAACCATAAAACAATAGCTTAACGTAGGCGTGCAATAATAATGGAGAAGCTCAAAACTGGAGAAGACTAGACTGTAATTAACAAGTAAAGAAGCATGAAGTTCTCCTACAAGCTACGTTGGGGACCAGCCCTTATATCCTGAGCCTTAATGGCCACGTGATACTCTCTACGCTGCTGTAGCGGGACCCTCTTAAAACTGACTAAAAACACCAAAAATAAATACAGTAGAGCACGCCCCTCCACAATATTTAAATAATTTAAATAAAGTAAAAATCGATATATCGAGAATAATATATTAATTTTAATATTTAATTCAAAATAATTAAAAATAAAAAAATATTATAATTTAATAAAAAAGAATCTTATATATATTATAGTATTTATTTTAAATCTAAACTTAAAGTAAAAATATATAAAAATTAATTAATAAAAGAAATAAATTAAAAACGCTTAAATTATAATAAAGAACTTTTAAGAAAAGTATAAATTTAATTTTAAATTAATTTTAATGTTTATTTCTTTTATAATAAAATTTATTAATTTAAATATTTTTTTATAATAAAAGTATTATTAATAAATTATTCTTAATTTTAAAAATAAATATAAAAAGTATTATATAATTAATTATATATATAATATTAATTTAAAGTTATAATAACTTAAAATTATTTAGTAAAAGAATTATTTAAATCTTAATTAATTAACTTTAGATATTTTTTTAATTTTAGTTATATTAGCTAATCTCGAGTATTTTTTTTTAATACTAAACTCTTAATTTTAGATTTCAAAAATAAGTTAAATATAAATATTATAAAAATATTTAAGTGTTTAAAGTATTAGTATAAGATTAAAGAATAAAAGTCGGAATTAAAGTAGTTAGAAGAAATTATTAGACTTAAAAGGGAAAGTCACGTGTATATTATCTAAATCGTGGTTTAAATTATAGTTTAAGTAATTTTATTATAATTTAGTTTGGTATAAGATATCCTTAATGTAGTACTTTAAAAATGGACCACGGTTTCAGAATAATAACTCAAACCGCGGTGCACAAACCGCGGTTTGCACTAAGCCCTACACTGCCGTGTGGCTGACTACCTTCGCAGAACACGACGAGTCAAATGCGACGAAACAAAGGCTCAATGCCTAAAAGCGTCCAATACGGCAGGCACTGCACCGGCTACGAGACCGCACTCATTGCTGTCAATTGAGCCGAGTCAAAATCCAAATACGTTCGCTCGCCAAAACACCACTCTCAACCTCCAAATTCCATTGCTGCAGCCTTTCCCTCAAATTCTTTTATTGGCAGGCAATCAGAGCACCAATGCTTCCAATACTGAGATGAGCGGGAAGGGTGCTTCGCCGGCTGATGTGGCAGACGAAGCTGTGTGTCATTGCGTGGAGTATAGGGATGGGCTTTATTCAATAGAAGTTGCCTAAATGTGGATTATCTGGCAGAGCAGGTTACAAGCTTGTCTCGGAATCCAGAAAATCCCTAACGGAGCTTCCTCGACTTTTCCCCACGAATTAGTTTGATAGGCGCTCTGTAAGACAGAGATACTTGCGTTAGCAGCAAGAATTTCTCGGATGAATTGTCATCTCGTCACACTAATGTGTAAACAATATCACGTGACTGTAAGATTACTCTTTGCCTGCACACCGGAGTGGGGTTCAGGGGTTCAGGGGTACGAACCGAGCCGTAAGCGAGTACAGAAATGGCGAGCGGCCGGTCCTGAGGATCGATCCAGTCTGCCGCTAATAATTGGATCGCGACGAGATGTCCAAGCATGCTAAGTGGATGGGGGTTGGTGTCTTATGGTGCAAAATTGTCGATATTTGGTTGAGACGAAGTATAATGAAAGCATATCGGCACCGCTCTGCAGAATGTAATTCAGCTCAATTCTGGCCATTAGGGCTACCCTTAACTTCGTGCTGTCTTTGATATTAGTCCCAAAGCATTCGTACTTGCTCTGCTCTTGCTTGCTATACGCTTTATTGACGCAATGTTGCAAACGTACGGCATCCACCCAAATAAGTCTATGCAGCACGTGCCCCCTGCTCCGAAGATGTCAGCACAGTACCCGCCCTCCGATGGCAGCTTCAGCAACAAGCCCTCCGACAGTCAGGTGAAAGCTCGAGGTCTCTCGCGTTGGATAGAAGGCTTAAGAGGCCTATCACATTTCATATTTCTCCAAAAATCTTCATGGGTCCATTGGATGGAAGCAGGAGGCCTACTGCATGAGACGGGAGGCCAACCGCGACAGAGCCTGTTTGCAAGCTCTCCCTATTCCCAGCCTTATACTTACCGAGATGCATGAGTGTGGGAGTACAAGAGCCAAGACGTCTATCCTGTCATTCTGACAGTCCAGAGTCGGTGACCCAATCGAGCAATACCGACATTCCCTCAACCGGCACAATGAGGCTCGCAAACCTCCACATGGCACTATGCATAGGTGGCCAGACTGGTCTCCAGTCAATTCTGTGAGTCATTGGCTTCCGTGAAGAGAGCCTCTTGAAATTAAGGTAACCGTTGCCGCGATGTTCCATCTCACTTTCCATCTATTTAATCTGGTAGTGAACTTCTCATCAATCAAAATTTCGGTCTCAATACTCAACGCTCTCATGTCAACACCCCCGAAAACTCAAGAATTTGCTATTATGGCCAGCATCTTCGAGAACGCATCAAGCAACATGCCAGGTTCAACGGCAGATCATCAGCTTACCGAATCGACAGCACTTGCACGCCAGACTGCTCCCAACAAAAAAGCAATAGTCGTGGGCTTATACGGAATTCCTGGATCCGGCAAGACGTTCCTCCTGGAACAACTAAAGACAGAACTCGGGCAAGAGCATTTCACGTTCTACGAAGGCTCTAAGATGATTGCCAGTCTGATTCCCGGCGGACTCAATGTATTCCAGAAACTGGAAGAGCAAGAAAAGTTGCATTGGCGCCAACTTGCTATTGACACGATCGGAAAAGAATGCGCGGATAGTGGACGAGTTGGAGTCGTCGCTGGGCATTTCATGTTCTGGTCCGAGGAGAAGGAAACTGGACAGCCCGTGTACACGAGGAATGACCTGAACACATTCACGCACCTCCTCTACTTGAATGTTCCTGCTGAACTCGTCGCGCAGCGTTGCCTGAACGATGCAGAGAGAAACCGTCCGACTGCGTCCATCGACCATCTACGCAAGTGGCAACAGACCGAAAAGACTCAGCTGCGCCATCTCTGTTACCATTATGGCATTTTGTTCTCGCTCCTTTCTCCGCATCCGACACTGCACAAGAAAGTCTCCATGCTGCTACGCGATTTCCGTTACCATACCGAGAATTTCAACCTATTTCGTGCCGAAAACAGGTTAGACGAGGTCATTGCTGCTGGCCAAGGGCAGCTGGAGACGGTGTTGGTCATGGATGCCGACAGGACTTTGGCTGCAACGGACAGTGGTGCGATATTCTGGAAGATCGTCTCTGATTCTCAGCATTCAAGAGACGAAGGCCATCGGTTGAAAGCATTGTTCAGTAGCCCATTGGGCTACTCATATACCGCCTTTCGCCAAGCTGCATTGCTGTACGAAGAGACTGCCGAGGATGAAGAGTTCAATACCCTCTGCAAAGAAGTAGCATCGGCGGTAATTATGTATCCCGAGTTTGTCTCGCTATTGAAACTGGTAGCAGAGCAGGAACATCTTAGTGCGGTGGTTGTTACTTGTGGTTTACGTCGTGTCTGGGAGAAAGTTCTGGAGCGAGAAGGTCTATCCAAGACGGTTAAAGTCATTGGCGGGGGCCGTATCATAGACGAGCTGGTTGTTACTGCTGAAGTGAAAGCCGCCATGGTTACTCGGTTGAGAGATATCCACCACATATACGTCTGGGCGTTTGGAGATAGTGTGCTCGACTTGCCCATGTTGAGCAAGGCAGATAAAGCTATTGTTGTGGTCGGCGAGGAGCTGACAAGGAGCAAGACCATGGACGCAGCATTATTGACCGCCATCGACCGTGACGGTCTTTCGGCGAAACAAGCTTTGCTTCCCAGCAAGGCATCGCCACGTCTAGACACCACTAAGCTTCCCTTAATCAACCTCACGGACCCCGAATTCATCAATTCTATTATCCACCGCCATAGTCAGCATCCGCTCCAAGTATTCCATGCAACAAACAGAAACGCTGCCAAGCTACTCACGACTACGATGCGCAATGCA
>Ga0302221_10002738_pt1 | contig 10881 bp, 9 predicted proteins | sample II_Palsa_E2_1_FD_193517 | JGI IMG/M metagenome (GOLD analysis project Ga0302221, IMG submission 193517) | Peat permafrost microbial communities from Stordalen Mire near Abisko, Sweden - II_Palsa_E2_1 | ecosystem: Environmental > Terrestrial > Soil > Palsa > Peat permafrost | place: Sweden...
ATCGAATGACATCCGTTTTTTCTCGAAAGCTTTCACCAACTCCCAGCCTCCTAACAACCACGTGATAAACTCCAAATACAGGCAGCCAAGCGTCCATATGTCATATGATTGGCCGATTTTGCCTCCCTTCAAATCGCATTCTGGAGGTCGATACGACATGGAAGTGCGAACTCCGCTTTTTGGTCGATAAGATTTGCTGTGATTCGTGCTGTATTCGGAAAGCCCAAAATCAGAGATCTTGAGTATGCCCCCGTCAGAACCAGAAAACCAGAGAATGTTTTCTGGCTTAAGGTCACCATGACGTCCGTAACGGGGCTCATGAGTCCCATCATGATTATGAGAGTCAGTTTGACAGTTCGAGTGCGTAGTCTGGTAGTGGTGAATCTTGACGAGGCCATGGGCAATGCCCTCGCACTGTTTTGCAACCCATTTGACTGTCTCCATATCAAAGGATGGTTTGGGTTTAAGTTGCGACCAGAATACATTGAGGTCACCATCGGCCCAGGGGAAAACCAGAAAATAAACCCCAAACTGCTCGTACGTTGCCAATAAGGATATCAAATGCGGATATCGAGTGTCGTCGCTAAACATTTTAAGCATTTCAACCTCTTGCTTGAAATCTTCTTTGCTCTGAGAATTTAGACGCTTTACAGCAAAGCATTGATTCTGTAGCTGCCGGTGTTAGTCACATAGAGCTGCATAAATCTTGGGGTAGGCCGAAAATACAATACCTTGGGCATTTCGAAGCTGTGGTGATCCGGATGAATGTGCACCTTAAAGACACAACTATAGCCACCTTCAATTTCCGTTCGGTATTCACTTTCCTTGCTACGTCGACTGTCTATTGTAAATGGAAGCATGACAGAGGGTTGTAAAGGGAAATGCTCAACATCTCTGCACGAGCCTTTGTAGAAGAAAGGAGAAACAGTCGTCCATTGCCATTCTTCAAAGTTTTTGAGGTAGTAAGATGTCCAGTTCCCAAAGCATTCTAACCTCTTGGATAGATTGCTGGATATCCGAAGCTCGAATCTGGAACCATTCCTTCCTTTTCGAAGCTTGGATAAAGGGAGATGTAAATCATTGAGGTCCTCATCTAGGAACTTGGGAATGCTTGATGTTTTCTCAATCAATACCAAAATCGCAAAAATCTTTTTGAACGACTTGATCTTGGGCGGCCGGTCGTCATCCTCCTCGGGTGGCTGAGGACATTCTTTACAGATAATTTCCGCGTACGTCTTAATCTGGTTCGGGTTATGAGTGTCCTTGAGACATCTGCTGAGCTCATCAAAAACGCAGTCGTCGGTGACGAGAGTTGACAGCAATCCCCTTGGAAAGAAGCCTTTCTTTTCCTCGTGGGGCCTGACAAGCGCTTCGAAAAACCGGTCCTGTAGAGGTAGGTGTCGATCGGTATCGTCCAGAGCAGACCAGGCTATGGAGGATCTCCGGCCCGGGGCATTTAGGTTTGCATAGGAATATCTGTCTCCTAAGTCGCTGACGTCGCTTTTCGAGGGTTTGACGACACTGGGAGGTATCTCAGACTTGACGACTGCTGGCTCCTTCCAAGAAACAATTACAGGCGGTTGCGCATCTGAGTCGTTGTCAGAGCTCCAGGCATCCGGTACGTCAGATGTGCCCTAGATCATTATGTTAGCCGTGATGTCTTGGACCAATTGCTCACAGCACAAGTTTGGTAGTCAACTCACCTCGGACTCTTTGTCTAGGTCGTCAACCCCCAAGTCGCATTCAGAGCAAACCACATTCAGATACGGTGCTTTCACGCTCCCTGAGATCTCATAGCCTCCTTCCAAGCTCAACTCGGATAGATTCTCTGTCTCAGAGGACACGGAAACCTTATGTCCATGCTTCTCGAAAGGTGCATTCCCATCAGCAGGAACAACATCATGGCTATCAAGGCTTGGATTTGGGGCTTCTTCGGCGACTCCCCAGGAATCGTATGGCACATGCTTGCTGATGGCGTCCGCAGCCAGAGGTTTCTGTTTTAGGAGGCGACGGACTTCAGTCTCAAGCTTCGGTGGTAAGAAAGAGTCAATGTGACACTTTTGGGGACCTATTTCGTCTGAAAGGGCCGAGTCATCGTTTCCTGCAAGAGTCCCGTGGTTAAACATTGAATCATTCGGCTGAAGCTGCGGCTCAGTCAGCTGGGGCTGAGGATCAATTGCGAATGGAGACATTGTAGGCTTCTTTTCGAGATCCACTGTGTCTCTGAACCGCTTGTTTCCTGTGAGAGATCAGAAGCGATTGTTATAAGAGGGATGGTGAGTCGCGAGGAGAAGGACATTATGAGGGCATGCTTTCCGGGGCACTGGATCGAGTTTGGCGCGGGAGGCTTCGAGCCTCACGAGCTGAAAGCCTCGTGGTGTGCCTGGTGAAACATGGTGTGTTCTAATGGGGGCCAGATGTTGGGTGGGCAGGGGAAGAGGCCTAGGGGCGGCTGCACATCGCCACCATCACACTTCACACACGCCTACGCCCGAATCGTATGCACAGCCAATTAATGCACCCTCAACTCCTTCGTCTGCCGCTGCAGCGAAGATGGCCCGGGTCGCAGGCGCAGCTTGCCAGGCTTTCCAGGACTCGGACGAAAATCTCATTCGTGCCACGAGCCGGTGTCCCAAAGGGCTATCGTGTCAGCTCGGGGGTGGCTCAGGCTCCAGGTATGCGACAAAAATAAATACCCCACGTATGTTCGCTCAACGGCCGGAAAACTGTTCAACCTCGTCAACAATCCAGTTTCCCAAAGGAACCGACAGGTGCTCCATATATTCATCACTTGGTAGTCCCGTCCCTACACACAACAATGCCTGCACTCCTCGCACTTGCACCAACGCCGGAGGGTGCACATGAGATTCAAGAGGCACCAGAACACACGGAATCTGCACATACGGAAGTGACTATGGAAATACCAGGAAGGAGTGTCCACCCGACGAAATTAATTGCTATGCTGAGGTCAAATTTTGGCTTTGGGGCGTATGCTATAATGGTATGAAATCTAGGTGATGTCGCTTTTGAGGGCGAACTAACAGGAAATATTAGATGTCCCGCAATACGTATACCATTAGAACACCAAGGCGTCTTTCTGCAGACGAGATCGCACGATGCCGATAACACGTTTTCCTGGGAGCGGACTCCATTGGGGTCGGGCATGATCGGGCTAGGAAGAAGCGGTGGAAATTCTAGCGCAAGGTTGATGATTGATGAAGTGTAAGAGAAAGTACTGTGAAGTAGAGAGACATATACCTCAAGTCGGGGCCATAACAAGCTCCTGGTTCCTAATTTGAAACAACCGCTACTCGTTGAGTGCCGCCTAGCACATACTTTGATCCCACTGCCCTCCCTTTTTGTCTGAGAGAGATACCTTTCACAAAGGAAATGGCGGAGACATTTTATAGACCTGATGCAGTTTTATGCGGTTTGAGCATACCCTGTAAACATTCTCTGTTCACCTCCTGGGTTGATATCGCATAGTCGGGGACAATCTCATTACTGTATTTGGTTTTGAGCAGGCCGAGAATGGCAAATACACGGTCTCTCATCAGATCAGAAAGAGCGTTTTAATTTCAAAATGATACTATGCGGCCGCGTTTCCTCGCGAATATGTTTTAAGAACTCCGATGCTCGAAGAAAGATACCAGCGTAGTCTGTGCAAGTAAGTACTAGGCAACTGATATTAGGCGAGACCCCCTTTGCACCAAAACTCGGGTATAACACTTTCGTAACTAGCCATATTCCGATCCTTTTACAGTAAAATCGTTCGAGTACAACCCTTAATTGAATCATTACCCTTAATTCCACTAATTGCAATAATTATAAGGAGGTGTATTTATAAAGTTAAGTGGCCATAAACGGCGACGTTTTTGCCCTCATCTAGTTTCGCACCAAAATTCGCTCAATTCTCGGCAGAAATCAGGTCGTCGCAATTCATGAATTGATTATATAAGAACTACTCATTTCCTGCTAACTTGGAATCGTAAGAAAGATTAACTATATACTTTTTAATAGAAGCCTAAGTCTGTATAGAGTTTTATAGGTTGTGGCTATTGCGAGGTGTGGAGGGAAAGTCAGTATATTAGCAGTTTTTGGTGGGGTTTTGGAATCGAATATCAATTGCCCCGTAGCACATCGGGTCTAGTTCCCATCTTGATTGCCCGCAGCATCTGCAGCTTCAGCGTCATCCGTGTCACTCACGTCGTCTGAAGCGTCTGCTTCTCCTCCGTAGAAGAAGTCAGATTCATCAGAATATTCCCTATCCCAGTTCTTCTCGGAGTGTTGGGGAAAGTCTTCATTCCCTGAGAAATCCTCATCTTCAGAGCGTTCGTCACCATCTGGGGACTCATTACGATCTAGGTCTTTTCCGTGAATCTTTCTATCTCCCACAGCATGTCGTTCAATGGCCTCTTGCTTGGCATCAATTTTCTTTGTAAGAACTTTTTCCATATTACAGGATGCTTCTTCGTTGAAGTCAGCTTGCTGAGGTGATAATGAGGAGGCTTGGTCAGCTGCGTAGGTGGCCGCTCGTGTCCTTTTATTGGAGCGAACGGTGGGGGCTTTAAATTTGCGAGCCACGTTTGGTGTTTCATTTAAATCGATGCTGTAATATTAAACCCAAATGAACTTCATGGCAAAGGCTTTGCTTGATGAGAAAATTATGCGATTGGAAGATATATCGGAGATAGATTGTCTAGAACGGGTTAGTGTCATTTCGAGAGCTATACTCAAATCAAATTCTATAACTATTCTTAATTCTTTCAAGAATTGTGCTCTCTCCAAATCTTGGCGTTCATTGTACGATTTGCTAGACCAACGCTTCAATAGAATCCAACAAAATTGTCGAAATTGCAGATAAGTTCGGTATCAAAAGAATCGTCTTTTCCTCTTCTAGATATTAAACTTTTTTCCAATCCACTTTTGCTAGTTTGGTGTCTCAAGTCTTTGTCTCCCTCTCCGTCTCCTTCATATTTCCGGGCATCGATTCGAGGATCCGAAACAATAACAAGAAGACGAACGGCGAGTCGCAGCGGCGATGTGGCTTGACCGGCCGTCAATTGCTCTTGTTTAGCCGAAATTCAAGACAAATTCATAACTTTTGTCATAATTCTCCCAAAGCCACTCTGCGCGGCCTCGTCACTACATGGATCTCATGACCGTTAGCAGACACAGTAGCTAACTAGCTGCCCTTTGATCAATACACTATCGCCGAGATGGGTTTGCCTTCTCTTCCCTCGGGGCCCCCGAGTGTCGGGAACCGCTCCTTCCACATTCTGCTATAGGAATATGGTTTATAGTAAGGGCTCCAGGAGCGCAGACGTTGACAGACTCTAGGTAGCGCAGTTTCTGCGTAGGCCCTCTCCCCAGTCGCACTCGCCACTTGATCAGGTTCCGAGGGTTGCTGTAGTCCCTAGTCTCCAGACTCGACCTTCTACACCAAATGCCACGGATACAGACATGTCGCTCGACTACGGCAACCTTGACCGATCGTCCAGAGCCGTCCTGGCGACGCTGGATGAAGTTACGTTCCGTCTGCACTCTCAACATTGCTGCCGGGGGGATGGGGAGGGAGAAAGGGGTGGTGGATGAGGCGGGCAGTGGAGCGAAGAGGAGTGGTTATGTTTTGTGGACTTGATTGGTTGTTTTGAATGGGTGAGATTGGCAGACGAGTAGATTTTGGGGGTTGCGTTCTGGCGTTGAGTTGAGTTCGAGCTTCAATGGCTCCTTTGTACTTGAATGTGATGCTGCGCAGATTGAGATGGAGATGGAGATTGAGAGAATGGTGTCTGGTCAATCAATCAATCATTGAACCTTTGATAATGTTGTAGACCAGCAGTTAAACTAAGGAACTAAATATTAACTGATTAAGTAATTAATAGTTACTTTGCTTTATACTCATGTAATCTCGTTTTATATTTATATTATAACTGTGTTTAAAATAATAATTTTCAAATCTCGAGTGAATTATTTTTCTATATGCTTGTGCCAGACCATGTAATACGTACATAGATATCCCTTGCCCTCGGTTCTCTCGACAAGGTGGCCTTACAAGCACCACTCCCTCCGATTCTCTTGTGAAGCTTTATCACAAAATTTTCCGCGTTAATTGTTCGGGGTATACGAAGACTAGCCTGCTCCCCTCACTATCACAAGAGTATCTGGAGTAGCTCGGAAGGATTCCGTGTCTGACATTCTTTAAGAAAAGCAGCCTGCAGATGACCTTCCTACATTTGGAGAGGCAATCATAATGGACATGCGTTTGACCCCCAAATTTGGGTGTGCGGGAATGTTGTCCAGATCAGAGTTTCTTTTTCCAATAGGGAATCGCCGATGTAGTTTGAATAGAGTGTGCGACCTCGCGCGAATCCGAACTTACCTAATATGTCTCATAAATGCCCAAACGCCTCCAATGTCCCAAACGAGGTTCGTGAAAGCCCCTTTTACTAATTTTAACCCAAGGTCCGGAAGTAGCTCCGCTAAAATATTTTCGGCTTTAGAAGTACTTATACTTGATAATTTAGCGTATATACACGAATTATCTTTTCTTTAAGGATTAGTTCAGCTATCCTTAAAGAATGATAAACTTCAAACAAGCTTATTTATGCACAAGTTATCGCCCGCAATGTAGGTCTGCTTCCTGGTTTTAATTGCTATATAATAGACACTAGACTCACTAGTACAAAAGGTGATCATCTACCCCTTCTGCAGCCCTCTGACATGTCGCAAATGAGTTTCTCTACGTTAACAGCTAACAATACCGCAATACCACCTTTCGGTTTTCTTGATTTCATGAAGAGTTCCCATCACGCTGCCCCTCTCAGCTCATATCTGCGTCCAATAGAACGGCAAGCCACAACGCCAATTTGACAGCTCACCTTAAGTATTAATAGATTGGTCAACCTATTAAGCAGAGGAAGGTTCACCGAACCTTCCAAGGCAACTATTGGCGGTGGCTCTTTACGTGGAGCGACATCAATCACTCCACAGGCAGCCTAGACTACTTCCACGGTCAAGGGAATATCGAAAGTGAGTCGGGCCAGTCTCCAAGAGTAACCGGCTATAAAAAATCTCTCCTCAAGGACCCTCACGCCAATCGACTCGTCTCTAATTTCTTAGATTCACACTTCAATTGTCACTCTTAGTCGAATAAATTGACTTTTATTTGTGATACTCCCCTATAAATCACTATGTTCAGCGTCAACGAATCAGAGTACAAGGCCCGAATGGAACAATACGCCTCCAAAGGCCAAAACCACGAACTATCCCTCCGTGAAATCTCCAAACGCCGGCAAATGACGTCTGCCAAAATCCGTCTCGTATGCAGTTGTACGCTTGTCTTGCCTACAGCTGGTATGACAACCGTAGGTATTCTGCTCGCCTGCTGGCGCCGCAAAAAAGCAGAGAAGAAATACAAAATCATTGTGGCCACGATGCAAAAGCACGGTATCAAGATGCCGGAACATCACACATGCGACTGGGCCGTCCCGCTCGCCGTGAATTTAACAGTGTATACAGTCACATTTGGCATGATCTGGGGCCTCGACCACGTGTTCAGCGAGGCGGCGATATACATGATGCCGTACGGGTACGTGCCGCTCGACGACGTAGTGAACGTGTCTGGCACAGCTGCCGCGGAGCAGTTCATCGCGTCGCCGGACTTGTTTGTCCAGGGTTTGCTGCATGGCAGCGAGGGAACGGCGGAGTTTATGGGTACGGCAGCCACGCAGAACATGGGCGGGGTGATTAATGACCTGGCGATTAATGCGACGCCCATGACGGAGCCGTTGGCGTATCTTGCGGGAGAGGAGGTAGGGTCTTCGGTGGTGGTAGAGGGGGCTAGGAAGACGGTTGCGTTGCCGTCTGGACGATTGATGAATGTGCGGAGGAAGGTGGATTGATTAAGGTGTTTCAGCTTCGTTAATGTTTAGGTATTAAGTGTTAAGTATAATCAAGGATCGGGATTGAGGCCTTCCAGCTCATTATCGTATTAGGTGCAGCTACTTTGGCAGCTAGGTTAATAGGGGTAGAGGGGTAGAGGGGTAGATTTTGGGGTCGCGTTTGATATTGAGTTGAATTGAGTTGAGTTTTAGGGGAAGTGGCTTCCATGTGATTGAATCTTAACCTTATGCGGATTGAGATTGAGAAAATGCGACTAGCAAATCGATCGATCAATCATTGAATTTTCATTCTCTATGGTTGAGTATAAGAGGTTTAGAGAAAAGAGATAGAGAAGGAGGAAGAATAAAGATATAGGATAGCCGCTATCTTAAGTCACCTAAGAGATGGTGGGCATCTATTTTCTACACCTCTTTTCAGAAAATTTTAAATGAGGATAAGAGAAGCCGGCGGTTTTCCCAATAATGACTCGACTTACTGGCTTTTTTTAGTGTTCCCACAAGCAGGTTAGCTGGGGGTCCCCAGCGCGATACCGCTTTAGCTATAAGGTACGCAAGCGCTAGAGCAGCGCGAGATTTCAACAAGTTAACTATAGAAAATAATAATGAAAACGGCCGAAAACAATAACCAGTTTACTATTTAGTCATTAAATAAAGTAATATAAGAGAATAAAGGCCACTTGATTTATAATTGGTTAAAAAAGCAAAAAGTCAAAATATATAACAATATAGTAAATCTTGTTCAGGATGCTCAAGCTTATTCAAGTGAGCTGCTTAAAGAGCTTAGAGTATTTAGAGTACTCAAGTTATTCAAGCAAGCTAACTGAATCGAGAGTAAGCCGAGAGTGTTTAGCGCTCGAGCAAGAGCGACAAGTTTATTAACTCTATCCGGCACTCAAGAAAGAGAAAATTGGTTTGTAATACCGTTTCCTTGCTCTGCTATAGTCGTGAATCATATAGCAAAGCGAGTTACACCCTGCTCATCATCTCTCTATAGATTGACTATTGGCATCCTGGTAGTGCCGTGAATCATATAGCAAAGCAAGCTTGCACACCGCACATGATTTCTTGTAGATTTGACATTGTATGATTCACAACCAAAGCAAGCCCGCATGCCGCTTTAATTTCTCAGTATTCTTCTCGCTTTGTGACGATAAATAACGCGACTCTTCCCACCTGAAGAAACAAGACAAGAAATGGGAGCATATAGGAGTCCATGATACCGGCAACAAGTGGGGGATTGCGGCAGTTGTATGTTGTTTACTGGTGATAGATACTTTAAAGAAGTTTTGAGAGGAGATGTTTGAGCGGGTAGGAATGCTCAGTGGAGGGGACAGGGGCTGGGGGATAGATTGCTGGAGGATAGGAAATGGATAGTGTTAACAATAAAGGATGTATAACAACAAAGGCTTTGTTGATAATAACAAAGAAGAATAAAGAGTGTGTATTTGGATTCGAGCGGTTTGCTCTTGCAGCACCTTGGCAATAGATACTGATTAAACTGCATCAAGTAATTATACTATTCTGTCCATAAAGGATGATAGATTCTTTTTTACTTTAATTGTTTCTCTTAGTTATAGTTAAACTCTGTCGATTTTACTTGCAAGACCTTTATAGTAATGCGGAATAATCTCGGGAGAGAAAACGGAATACTATATATATTAAGGATTTTTTCCTTTGCTCTCTTCTTTAAGAAGTGCTAATATTAGGTTCTATAGCTGTTTATCGATATTGATAACTTTCAGCGGAGTAGTCCTTTTCGTGAACTGCCCGGCCTCCTCTTCATTATCTAGCTGAGGGGCCAGAGAGATAAAGAGCTGTGTCTGCATTTGGAGGTTATCGTTAATCTCGATATTTGCTACAATAACTTTCTTTGAGCGACCTTTGTGCACAAGATTGTGTGCGGAGAAACATTCTGGACTTGGAGATGGTTAGTGAAGAGAACGGTACAGGAGATGTCAGGCATATATTCCTGACAACAAAATGATTTATTGACAGTGCAAGAAAGCGGACGAAGAGCATCCTATACCTACAGAATGCAAATATGGGTAGGGCTATTCAATCTTGAAAAGCGAGATTGGCAAGCGGAGCTATTTATTAGAGTGAAGACTGTACTCCCGTGTGCAGAAAACCCTAAAGCGTCTACTACTCCTTGCTTTTGACTTGCGGACTTTCGCTCACTATACCTCCTCACTTCAAGCAACAAGAGGTAGTTATTCCTCGACAAGCGCTGATTCTTAATTCTCAAGAAGACAATAAAAATCGAAGACAGAACAATATACTCACAAGCTTTTGGCAGAGCTTAATGTTCTACACATTCTGGAACAATGCTTTTCAATGTCGCGCATATACAGGGTTTCCCACTGCATATATATCATCACTTGATTTTAGAGGCTGAATAATCCCAGGTTAGGGTTATACCACGACTGACCGAATACAGGAATCTGAAAACTTACAAGCCCAATTCCAGGCCGTCCGTTCTGCCAAGAATTGTTTTTCTTGGTCGGTACAGGATGGGCAGTTTTTCTTCCCTTCTATAGAGATTCTATCGAAAAGAGCATGCATTCGTTGCTCGGAAACCATGCCACGACAATGCGTGGGGTTTTCAAGGGTTTGTAGCAGGAGGGGTATAACTGAAACATATTCAGACATGTTGGTGGATAATTGAGGGTGTGATTGTGGGACGAGAAGAAGGTTCAGATGAGAGTCTGATGTTGACAGGAGAAGGTTTGCAAATCGAAAGTTGTGGTTTTTATTGTGCTTTCCATGCCTTCTGGAGCGACATCATCGGCGTGGTGATTAGCTTCCAGGGCTCGCGGCTCTTGCAGTCCTGCGAAAGTTCATTTATATCCAATTGTACAAGAGAGATGTGGTACTTTGCACTGTGAGATTACCTTGAGGACTTCCCCAATTGCGGCGCCTTTACTGCTCTTGACGATCATGCGCCACCTCTGTGCCGCCTTGCCGCGCTCACTTTTCA
>Ga0302221_10002739_pt1 | contig 10878 bp, 1 predicted proteins | sample II_Palsa_E2_1_FD_193517 | JGI IMG/M metagenome (GOLD analysis project Ga0302221, IMG submission 193517) | Peat permafrost microbial communities from Stordalen Mire near Abisko, Sweden - II_Palsa_E2_1 | ecosystem: Environmental > Terrestrial > Soil > Palsa > Peat permafrost | place: Sweden...
ATAAATCTTTAACTTTAATATATTTTTTATTATAATATTAAATATAAAATATTTTTAAATTAAATTATAATAAAAACTATAATTTATAAAATTAATAAAAAAAATATATTATTATTAAATATAATTTATTTATATATTTAAATATCGAGATTATAAAAATATAAAATTAATTAATATATATATATTAATATTTTTAATATAAACTATATTTTAATTATATAATTATATTTTTTTTTATAACTTAATAATATTAAAATATTTAAAAAAATATTATTATTTTTATTATCGAAAAAAAAAAATTTTTATTAAAGATTTTTTTTAATATATTATTAATAATATTAATTTATAATTTAAAATATAAATTATAATTAAAAAATTATATAAAAAAGAATTAAACTTTAAATTATATAATATTATTTTCTTGTTTATTATAAGTATAAGAATAATAAATTAATTATTATATATTATATAATTCTTAAAGTAATATTATAATTATAAAGTAATAAATTAAAAAAAAAAAAATTTTTAAAAATTAAACTTTAAAAATAAATATTTATAATTTTAATAAAAAATATTTATTAATAAATAATTAAAAAATATATATAATTTAAGTCATTAATATAATAATAAAACTTTTTTAAAAAAAATATTAATTAAGTTTATTTTTTTTTATTTTATATAAATATTAATTTTAATTATTATTATAAATTTTTTATATTTAATTTTTTATTCTTAATAATTATTTCTTTAATATAATAAAATTAAAAATTATTAAGTTTTTAAAAAAAATATATTAAAATAATATATATAATAATAAATATTAAAAAGTTTATTAAATTAAAAATTAAAAATTAAAAAAATAATATTATTATTTTTTATAAATTAAAGTTTTTAATTTTATATTAAAATTAATATTAAAACTTTAAATATAATATATATAAACGATAAAATTTATAATAATATTTATAATATTATTTAATAAATATAAAATAAAATTATTTATATTTATTTTAAGAATATAAAAGACTTTTAAAATATATAATTTAATATAAAATAAAAAAGAAAATAAAAAGTATTTAAGTTATTCTTATTTATACTTAAAGATTTTTAACGTTTAAATATTATAATTTTTAATATATTAATATATTATAATTTTTTTATTTTATTTTATTATTATTTTTATTATATTTAATTAATGTTTTTTTTATATATCGAGATATTTTTTATAATAAAATAAATTATAAATACTTTAAATTTATAAATATTTTAAAATTTTTATTTATTTTTATTTTAATATATTATATATTTTTATTAAATATTTTTAGTTTATTAGTTTTAAAAAAAATTATAATATCGTTATTGTTTATTTAATTTTATAAAAAGTCTTTTTATATATTAAAATAAAATCTTTTAAATTTTTATATTATTATTAAGTTTTTTTTTTTAATTTATAAAATAATTAAAATATAAAATATTTTATTTTTATTATAAAACTAAAAAGTTATTATTATAATTATAATAATTAAAATATACTTTATTATAAAATATTATTATATAAACTAATATTTTTTTTAATTAAACGATTAAAGACTATTATTAATAATAATATAATTATAATAACTTTAATAAAATTATATTATAATAAAATATTATTAAAAAATTCTTATTTTTTAATATTTTTTAATTAAAGTATAAAGTAATATTATATAAAGTAAATATTTTTACTTTTATAAAGAATTTTTCTCTTTTAGCTTTTATTGTTTTTTTTAAATTTTATTATTTTACTTTTAAATAAACTTTATTTTTAAATATAACTTTTAATTTTTTTTATAAAATTATTAATGAATTTAAAAATAACTTTATTAAAAATAAAAGTTTATCATAATAACTTTAATAATAATAATATAAAATAAAACCAAAAAGTATAATATTTTAATAATAATATATATTAAGTATATATATATAAAAAATTTAAAAAATTTATTTTTTAATAATAATATAATTATATAAATATATTAATTAAAAATTAAAAAAATATATTAAAATTTTTAATATTAAAAAAAATTATTAATTCTTTAATATTATTATTAAAAATAAACTTTTAATAATAATATAATATTTTTATTTTTAAAATATATAATAATTTACTTTAAATCTTTAAATTTTTAAAATAATTTTTTATATATTCTTAAAAATTATTATTTTATTTTTAATTTATTTTTAATTATTTTTAATATATTATATTAATAATTTTAACTTTAAGATTATAAATTCTTATTTTTTTAAATTTATCGTTAAAGAAATAATTAATGATATATTTATAAAGTTTTTAGTTTATAAAAAAGTAATTATTTAATTTTTTTAATTATTATATTCTTTAATAATAAATAATTTATTAAAAGCTTAAATTAATAACATGATTTAAAAAAAAAATAAAAAAATATTCGAGTAATTCGTTTAAATTATATATATTAATAATTATTTAATATTAAATATAAAAAAATAAAATTAAATCGCGAAATTAAATAATATAAAAAAAATAAAGATTTTAAAAAAAGAATTAATAAATTAAAGAATATAATTTATTAATATATAATTTTAAATATTATAATACTTTTTCTTTATATTAAATTTATAAATCTTTTTATAAAAAAAGTTTAATTTATATTCGATTTTTTTAAGTTTAAAATATTAAAAATAAAATAATATTATTTTAATATTTTATAAAATATTAATAATAAGAAATATTAAATTAAATAATAAAAATTAAATATATTTTATTTTTTTATTTATTTTAATATTATATTTTTTATTAAAGATAATTTATTATTTATTTATAATAATTTAATTTTATAAAAATAATATTTAAAATTAATTTTTAAAATTAATTTTATTTAACTTTATTATTTTTATAAAAAGTTTTTTAATTATCTACTTTATTTTTATTATAATTAAATTATTATTTCTTTTAATTAAACATTAAAATTTAATAATTTATTTATATAATTTTTTTTTAAATATTATATATTTAATTTTAAAAATTAAAATAATTAATAATATTATAATTTTTAATTATTAAAAGAAGACAATATATAAAAAAATATTTTTATTTTAATATTTAATAATATTAATATTAAAAACGATTTATAAAAATATTATATTAATAATATTTATTATTTATATATAATTTTTATTAATAAAATTAAAACTTAAATATTTATATATATAAAAATAATAAATAAATAAAATTAAATAATTATAATTATAATTTTAAATATTTTTACTTCTTTATATATACTCGAGATTAAGAATTTTATTTTTTTATTTCTTAACTTTATTATTTATTTATTTTTAAATAATTTAAAATTAAAATTATTTTTATTGTTTTAAACATTATTATATTATTTATATATATTATTAATATAATATAAAAAAAGTTATTAATAAATATAATTAAATTTATTCGCGCTTTTATTATTTTATATCGAATATTAATAATATCCGATATAATAATAAATATATTATTAATAATTTTTTAAATTTCTTTAAATAATTAAAGATTATTAATATTTTTTATAATATTTTAAGTTAAATCTATAAGCTTAATTAAAGATATAAACTTATTTATTATATATTTTAAATTTTCGATAATTTTTTTTAAATCTTTAATTAATATATTAAACTTATATTTATTATAAATTATTTATTAAATAATCTTTTATAAAAATTTTTTTTTTTAATAACTTTTTTAAAAAACTTATATACTTTAATTAAAATATAATATTTATAAATATATTTATTAATGTTTATAATTCTTTTTTAATAATATTAATTTTATATTTTTTTTAATAATATTTTTATTTTTAAAAATATTTAAATAATATAATATAAATTTATTTTAATTATAAGCTTAATCTTTAAATTATTAAATTAAATATTATAATCGGATTAAAACTTAAAGCTTAAAGTTATATTTTATATTATAAATAATATATATTAATTATTAAGTTTTATTTATAAAAGATTAAAGTTTATTATATATATTTTTTTAATATTAATAAAATCTTAAACTTATAAATAAATAATAAATAAAATTATAAGTCTTATTATAAAACTTATAATATTAATAATAATCTTTATAATAAATTTTATAATTATAATTAATTTATAAAATAATTAAAAAGTTTTTTAAATATTAAATAAAATATAATTTTAAGCTTTATATAAATCACGCTAATAATATAATATATTTTTTATTTAAGCTTTATAATATATTTAAATTAATAACTTTATTAACTTTAAAATAAATATTATAAATTCGAGTATAATAAAAACTTTATATTTTAATCTTTATATAAATCTTGTTAATTATATATTTTATAATAATATAATTATATATTTTTATAATATTAATTAATTTAAAATAATAATCTTTATAAAATAAAACTTATATTATATATATAATATATATAATTATATTAAAAAATTATAATAAATAAAATATAATAAATAAAAGTATAAATTTAATAAATTTTATTTTAATTAAAGTATATTAAAATAAATAAATCTTTTTATTATATTAATAAAACTTTTAAATTAATTTTTTTTTTAAATTACTTTAAAATTTAATATTATTATAACGACAAGAATTAAGTAAGTGTCAAGAATAGAGATCTCGATTCCTAAGTCTAACTAAAACTTAAAGCTAAGGAGAAAAGAAGAGAAGTCGAGGAAAGAGAAATAAGTTATTCCCGACGTCTCTTTAGCTTTAAACCAATAGCGCACGTAGTACAGTAGTTATGCGACGTGTGTCGTCGCTAGGTGACGTATAGTGTATGCCGCTATTATAATTATATTATTTTATTATAAAACTTTTCTTTAAATACTTTAAATTTTAAAAAGACTTTAATTATTATATTTAAATAAAAGATAATAATTAAAATAATAATTAAAATAATAATTAATAACTTAATTTAAATAATTAATAATATTATTAATTAAAGACTTTTCTTTAATATAAAATAATTTTTTTAAAAAAAAATAAATAAAGAAAATAATATATAAATAATAATTTTATAAATTTATTAAAAGAAAAAATTATAATTTTAAAATTATAAATTTGTTTTATTATAAAATATATCTCGTTATATAAAAATAAATATTATAAATATAATTTTAATTTCTTTAAACTTTAAATATAAATATAAAATTTTTTTAATTTATATTTAAATATAAAATATAAATATTTTTAATTAATAATTATATTAATTATATTTTATTAATTAATTTATTTTAAATAAAATTATTAATTTAAATTATATATATTTTAAACTTTAATTCTTTTTTATTTTATTATAATATTAAATTTATAATATTTAATTATTATTTATTTAAATTTTTTTATTAAAAAAAATATTTTATTTATAAAAAAAATATTTAATTTTTTTTTTATTTATAAATATATTAATTATTTCTTAAATTAATTTTTTTTTATTTATTTAATTATTTTTAAAAAACTCGAAATTAAATTATTTTTAAATATTTATAAATTTTTATTTATTATTTTAATTATTATAATTATTTTTTTATTATAAATAATTTTAATATTAATAATAATAAACTTAAGTAATATATTAGACTTTAATTCCGGAAATATAAAATAAATCTTTAATTTTTTAAATTTATTTATAATTATTTATAATTTTAATAAATAATCTCTAAAAATAAAGTATATATTAATATTATTTATAATTTATTTATTTTATTAAAAATAAAATAATTAATATTATAATAAATAATAAAGTTTAGTTTTAATTTTTTTTAAACTTAAAATTAAATAATTAATAAAGACTTAATTTAAAATCTCGACTTTTAATAATTAATAATATATATAATTATTTTCTTAAATTTATTTTTTTAAAATTATAATTTATATTTAATAATATTATATATATTTATATAAAAGTAAATAAAAAAGTTAATTTTTTATTTAATAATATATTTATTAATTAAAGTATTATAAAAAAAAAATTTAATAATTAATTATTCTATTATTAAAAATTATTAATTTTTTATTTTTTTTAATAAATTATTTATAATATAATATAAAGAATTATATTTAATATTTATAATTAATAACACGTGTTTATTTTATTATAAAACGAACTAATAAAATATTTTATTATATTAAGTATTTAAATATTATTTAATGTTTTTTTTAATGTCTTTTTTAAAAAAAAATTAAAAAAAAATAAAAATAAAAAAATAAAAATTTAATTAATATTTATATAATAAAAATATAATTATTTTTTAAATTATATATTATATATAAATAAATAAAATATATATATTATAAGATTTTTATATTTATAAACTTAATTTATTTTAATTTATATTAAAAAAATATTTTAATAAATTATTTATTAAAAGAAAAAAAAATAATTAAATTTATATTATATTAAAAAAAAACTTATTTTTATTATTTATTTCTTTTATATATATATTATAATTATATTTTTTTTACTTTATATTATTATTTTATATTTATAATTCTTTATAATTAATTTATTATTATAAGAAATTTTATTAAGTTTTTATTTTTTTATAATTATTAAAAATCGAATATAATTATTTAAATTATATTTTTATTTAAGTTTATTAATTTTTTTTTAATAATATTAATATAAATAATTATAATTATTATTATAAATTAATAAGCTTATATTATATTTTTTTTTTCTTAAACTTATTAATTTTTTATTTAATAATATTAAAATAATTAATAATTATTATTATTATAAATTAATAAATTTATATTATATTTTTTTTTTAAGTTTATTAATTTTTTATTTAATAATATCAAAACGATTAATAATAATAAAAAATTTAATTAAATATTTTTATATATTTTTTAATTTTTTAATTATAATATTAATTATAAAAATTCTTTTTAATTTAAAAAAATTATTAAATAAATTTTTTTTTTATCTTTTATATATTCTTTAATATTCTTTAAAATATTTTTATAATTAATTTAAATTAAAAGTTTTAAAAGAATTTATTATTAAATTTTAATAATATAAAAAATATTTTTTAATATATTAATTTTAAAAAAAATAAAAAAAAATATATAAACTTAAAAAATTATATATATTTTAACTTAAATTAAATTAAAAAAAAATATATTTATTATATTTAAGAGATTAAATTAATTAAAATTTATTTAAATAATTATTATTAATTTAATTATTTTTAAAAATAAATCTAAAAATAAATTTAAAGATATATTTAAAAATAAACTTAAAGATAAATTTAAATAATATATTAATAATAATTATTATAAAAAAAGTTTTTTATTAAAATTATTTAAAATTATTTATAATAAATTTAATACCGAATAAAATAATAAATATATATATAATTAATTATTAGATTTATTAATAAAAGATTATTTATACTTTATTTTATTTAATTTTATAAATATTTTTAATTTTTTAATAAATTCTTTATAAGTTTTTATTATTAAAATTTTTAAAAATAAATTTATAAGTCGATTTTAAATATATTAATCTAAATTATATAATATTATAAATTTTAATAATAATTTTAACGAGATTATATTTATTAAAAAATTATTAAATTCTTTAAAGTATTTATTTAAAATTATTAATAATAAAGTTAATAATTAAATTATATTATATAAATACTTTAAATTAAATAAAATTATTATTTTATTTAATAGTTAAATTAATTTATTTTATAATATAAAAACTTTTAATAATAAATTTAAAGTTTAATTAAAATAAAAAATATATTTTAAGTTTATAAAATATTTATTAAAAAATTATATTAATAATAAATTTAAATAATTAAATATTATTTTATAAAATTCTAAAAAATTTTATTAATTATTTTTAAATAAAATAAAATAATTTTTAAAGTTTATTTAACTTAATATTAATTTCGATAAATTATTTAATAATATTTTAATTAATAATCGATTATAATAAAGTCGTTATTATATTAAAGAACTTTATAAATTAAAAGAAAAAAAAATATTTTTATAAATATATTATATTAAAATATAATTTTTAAATATAATAAATATATTTATTTAAAGAAAATTATTAATAAATAAATTTTTTAAAAAAAAAATCTTAAAATATATTAAAAGATTTAATTAAAATATTAAAGTATTTATTTTATTTTTAAATTTATTTAATATTTATATTTTTATTAATAATTTATTTAACTTATATTTTTTTTCTTAAATTTTTTTTTTTTAAATATAAATTTATTATATTTAATCTTAAGTTTTAATAACTTAATAAATAAACTTATTCTTTAAATAATTTCTTAATTATTTTATAACGAATAAAGAATTTAATAATATAATTTATTTATTTTAAAGAGAATAAATTCTTTATAAATAATATAAATATAATAACTAGCGTATATTATATATTACTTAATGACAACATATATTATATAATTATTATACTTTAGTTTTAGCTAAAGACTTAAGCTAAAAAAACATTAAGTATAATTTATTTCTCTTTCCTCGACTTCTCTTTTCCTTAGCTTTAAGTTTTAATTAGATTTAAGAATCAAGATCTTTATTCTTAATATTTATTTAATTCTTGTTATTATATTACTTAAAGTTTTTTTATTTCTTATAACTAATATTATATCTTATAAGTTATACTTATTATTATTATTATATTAAGTTATTATTATTATTATTATTATTATAATTATTAATATTATCGATAATATAAACATTATTAATATACTTTATTATTATTATTATTATTAGATTTTTAGTATTAACAGTAATATAAACATTATTAATACATCTTTGTTTTATAATTTTTTTGATTTTTATATTTCTTTTTTCGATATTCCTTTAAAATAAACCATTTTTAAATATAAGTTTAAGCCGAGTTTAAATACTTATATACTGAAATCATAATATTATAAGCTTAGCTTATTGTTTCGTTAATAATATCACGTCTTTAAGCAAGACTCCTTGATCCTAACAAGTTTATTAAATCGACTTATAAATTTAATACTTAGTTTTCTTTAATTAAAGTTAAGTTATAAGTCAATAATAAAGTTATTAAAAATATCGTTATATAATTTTATTATATTTATTTAAACTTAAAGTTTTTAGTTTAAGCTATAATTCTTTCTTAATTATTTTAAGCTAAATCTAATTAATTTTAAAACTATAATATTATTTTAAAATAACTTATATAAGTATACAATAACTTAAATAAATAACAAGAAGTAAAAAATAAATTATATTAACTTAAGCAAAGCACCGATTTTTTTTTTATTTATATTATAAAATTCGAATATATACTTTACGAAACTAATAACGAAATCTAAATAAATATTAATAAAATCATTAACTTTAAGAATAAGCTTAATAACGTTATTTATAATTAATTATAAAACTAGTTAAATTTATTAATAATATACTTTAAATATTTATATATTATTTAATAATTAATGTCGAAAATAATAATTCCGTTATATACTCAAGTTTTAAAAATCGCTTATTTTTATAATCTTTATGATTTTAATAAACTAAACTTAATAATTAATACTTTTATAATATTAAATTTTTTTTCTTTAAATTACTTTATTTTATCTTTTATATTAACTCGTTTAATAACTTTAAAGCTATACGATAAATATTAATAAAATAATAAATATGTTAAATATAGTTTAAAGAATTATTAAATTAAGAATTATTCTTTAGCTTTATATATTACTTTTATAAAGATTACTTTTAATAAATAAACTATAATTATTATTATTAATAATAATAATTCCGATATATATAATGATTTTGATGACAAGAATAAGAATAAATTTAAAGTTATTATAAATAAAATAATAATAAATTAATTAAAACTTAACTAAAAATAATATATTAAAACTAACGCTTAAAAATAAATTATTTTTTTAAGGATTTATTTATATATATTTTTTTTATATTTTTTTTTATTATTTTTAATATTCAAGGCGAGCTCTTTTTTAAAAGAAGGAGGGAGTAATATAATAACTAGTATACACTATATATTATTTAATAACGACATATGTCGTATAATTACTATACTCTAGTTTTAGCTAAGGACTTAAACTAAAAAGACTTTAGGTATAACTTATTTCTCTTTTCTCGACTTCTCTTCTCCTTAACTTTAAGTTTTAGTTAAACTTAAAAATCAAGATTTTTATTCTTAATATTTATTTAATTCTTGTCGTTATAATAAAAATAAAATAAAGTAAAGTAAAGAAAAATATATATATATATAAATTATTCGAGAATATAAAAAAAAACCCCGATTATATTTATTAAAAAATTTAAAGTTTATTAAATATTTAAAGAAGTCCGAGTAATAAAAATTAATATTTTTAATAAAAATAATTTAAATTTAAATTAAATTAAATTAAATTAATAAAAAAAATTTATTTTTTATTTTTTATATAATATAATATTAAAAATTAATTTTAAATAAAAACTTATTTTTAAAATATTATTTTTTGTTCCGCTTTTATTTATATTAATAAAAAGATTAAAGTTAATTAAAGTTTATTAACTTTAATAAATATTATATTTAATAATTTAATTATATTAAATAAAATATTAAGATTTTTAAAATATATTAATTAATATTTATTATAATTCTTTTAATAATTTATTAAATCATTAAGATTTATTAAATTTAATTATTTATAATTTATAAAAATAAATTATTAATAATTATTTAAAAATTATTTAAGACTTATAATATAAATATTATTATTATTTAATTAATATTATTTTTAATATTTTTAATAAATTTAAAAAAAAAACTTAATAATAATTAT
>Ga0302221_10002746_pt1 | contig 10864 bp, 10 predicted proteins | sample II_Palsa_E2_1_FD_193517 | JGI IMG/M metagenome (GOLD analysis project Ga0302221, IMG submission 193517) | Peat permafrost microbial communities from Stordalen Mire near Abisko, Sweden - II_Palsa_E2_1 | ecosystem: Environmental > Terrestrial > Soil > Palsa > Peat permafrost | place: Sweden...
ATGATGTCGGCTACCTCTAGCACAGGGTTAAGCTCGGGTTGGTCATCGATTACCGGGGGCCCACCGGGTTCTGGGTGTTGGAATTCTTGGAAACAGCTGGTTTGATGTGCAGCCTAGACAAATCCGTCAATACAAAAGTCTGCATAGACCGAATATTTCCCATTGCAAAGGATTGTTTGAGAGCGTGTACCTTCTTGCCGGTAACCCACCGGTATACTTCCACCAGGTCCACGAACTTCTTGTTTTCCTGACGAAAGAGATACGTCGTTGCCTCTTTAACTATAATGGAATACAAGTCCCAGACACTTTGGCAACCAGAGAAGTCCTCTTGTATACTATGGTATAGATCGGTGAATCCTGGAGCGTTATATTGAGCGTCATGAGCGGGGAAGAACGACAAGACGGTTTCTAAGAGTAATCAGATTGGGTGAGCAATGTTAAATCACTCGACTCAGCTCGAGTGCAGCGCAATCAGTGTCTTGGGAATAGACCTTACTTTCATCGAGGACCCAACACCAAAGCTGATCAACCATAATCAGCTGACTGCCGTTTGTAGCCTCGGATCTGCCCTATTCCCCAACACCGGGTATGCCCTCTTCCACAACTTCGGGTCCAGTCCACTTGGAGATAGTTTGATCCTTATCTCTGCGTTCTGTGTTGGACAAAGAAGAGTAGTAAAATTGATCAAGCGTTCTTCTAGGATGAATTGGGAGATCAACATCTAAGAAAGTGGCCAGATCGCGTTCCATTCTATTTCTTGGAGAGTTGGAGTGTCGTTTCACGGGTACCCTGGAGCCATATGTCTTGCGGAGGGAACAATAATCACCATACGAATCCCAGTTCATATACGGGAGCTGGTTCCAAACCCTCACATGTAAGCTTGAAAATGGCAAACACCCCTCCACCCCTCCCCATTAACATGGACTTGTACTCCGTTTTCGCTACTGGGCATCTGTTTGTTCACCAGGATACAGCAAGCCAGCAAGAGGTTGCTGGTCATCAACATTTTTGGTATAAATGGACTAGCGCAAGAGACCATCTCCAAGATGGCAGAGAGCCACTTCCAATTCTTACAGCTATCCGGCACGAGCGACCTTGGAAAGATTGGGAGGACAAAGATCAACCCTTCAAAGAGCCAGATCAATCAGCCATAGAACATCAGTCTGTCTCTGATGCGTGGTTTCAATGGTTTGAGATGACACCTTTCGAAGTTGGTTGTGATGAGCTGGAAGCATGGGTCCCGACATGGGGCTTTGGGAGACCATTCTCCGAAGGAAGATCTACTTTGCAACTCCCAGAGCAATCTCTGTCGTTGCTCCTTGGGTTGGCAACCGGAGCACCTGCTGGACCCCTCTCATCCTACATTTCAACAATTCAGAGGCAACTTCCGCCAGGTTTCATTGGGGACGCTATCCACGGCATCGCCTGCAAAGTTACTCATTTCTGGGGCAAGCAAGGAACAGAAATATTCGAGAACCATCATCCACTACACGCAAGCAACGAACACAACTACATGTTCCATTTAGACAAACTTCAACCCGGGCAGGAGTACCCGAAAGGAATTCAATGCTCACCACGAATATATCTGGTAGACAGTGGAATGGACAACAATTGTCCCACATACGTGCTTCTCCATCCTCGCCGAGAGGTTGATGTGATCATTAACATGGACGCTTCTTTCGATATTCAGAAAGACACCTTTCAAGAGCGCGTCGACCAGATCGGCTCTCGTCGTGGCTTGAAGTTTACACGACGACACCCTCAAAAAGCGGGAATAGACGAAAAAGATCCAGATCGATTTCAAGGACTTTATGCATAAATTTATGATGGGACATTGTGCCAGCGCCCTGAGACAGTTGTAGACTCGTATGGTAAGACAGTGAAGAATCCTCCAGCGCCAACATGTTATAAAGAGTGCACCATGGTATATATGCCGCTGCTGCCGAATGAGAGAGCCGTGCCAGGATATGATCCAAGCACTGCTAAGTTTTCTGGGTCATATAATCTAGTCTGGACACCAGATTAGATTGAGATGTTGGTGAAGGTTTCTAATGAGAACATGAAAGGTGGTGAAGACACTGTTAAGATCGCGTTGAGTGATGCTTGGATGAGAAAGAAAACTTTAAGAGAGGGCAAAGGAGGAAACTTGGAAACGATGATGCAAGGGATGAAAGTGCAGAATTGAGCAGCGTAGCCAAGAGTAGTCGTATTGTCATTGTGAACTCATGGGTTTCGTTAATCTAGTGCTTCTCAGAAAAAGCTCATTCGATGCTTCATCACTCATCATTTCACCACCTTCCCCAACAATTCAGACTCCTTAGCTTTCTCAGCAATTTCCAATAGCCCACCAAGTGAGACTACCTTCCAGCCTCCGTCTTTCAATCCCTTCAGAACAAGCTCCAACTGTGGCCCAGAATGCCCCCGCCGATCATGCACGATAATGATTCCTCCGGCCCTGACCATACTCAACACATGCCTTGCATTGACATTCGCACTCCAAACCTGGGGATCATGCGGATAGATACATCCCAATACAACCTTGTAGCCCATTCCCATAACTTTCTCAACCATCTTAGAACTGAAGAATCCTCCCCCGGGACGGAAGTATTTCAGCCCATTGGCATTGGCCGGCAGTAGCACTTCAACAGCCTTGATCTGCCGCTCAACCTCGGTTAGGGATCGTAAGACAGTCTTTTCGTCCGTCCAAGCATGATTCCCGACTTTATGGCCCTCGTCATGGATTCTCTGGAGGATATCTTCGTGAGCAGGTACTTGGTCGCCGATGATGAAAAGCGTGGCTTTTGCGTCGTACTTTTTGAGACTGTCAAGCATTGTTGCTGTATGTGGAGAAGGGCAGTCATCTCGAGTGTGAGAGCGACGACGCATTGATCTGCGGGAAGAGAGACTTGACATAACACGTCTGGATGCTTTCGTTGCATATAGTCGAAAAGGGACTTCGGGGGGTAGTATATGATGTAGCCAAGCACGAAAAGGGTCGCTGGAATGACCACCAGAGTGGCAAGAGCTGCGGGGCTGGTCATGCTGGGAGTTGTGATGGAAGTTTATGTCGCTAATTCTTCTTCCGAGCCTTTAGGAGTGATACGCGGGGCTGAATCTTGTCTCTGATATGCTCCAATCTAAGACCGACGACAAGTTATATCGGGGATCAAGGACGGTCGAATATGGATTGTGTGTAGCTCTCTTCGGTGGGATTTTCCATTGTGAAACAACTTCTATTGATTGGCTCCTCTTCAGAGGTCAGGGACTTGATCGGAAGTTCACTGGTGTTTTGATAAGAGCTAAAGTCGGGTGTCGCTTAGGGGCTGACGTAATAAGTCTCAACCGTCACCCACCACTCGGAACCTCCAACCTCCCCCCTTTACGCGCCTTAAGTTATTTCTTTTCCTACAAATATCCAAGATCTATATCCACTCTCAATTCGAAACATATTGTAAGAAATTTTCTATGGTTAAGTCGATTCTTTTAGCAATCATGGAGGGTTCAGAGACTGCGGTCTGCCTCGGGCCAAACACTTCAACGTATGATCCCTTGTATCAATTCCAATTCCAATTCAACAGGAATAAATAAGTGAGAAACTCTCAAAATAAGCCCCTCTCATCTTTGAACTGCCCGTCGACCAGCTTGCGCGATGTATTTTCCCACGCGAATGAATTGGCTTCACAAACACATGTTTCACCTCTAAATTTGGCAGCCTGGCGCATTCTGCTCATCTGCAAGCCGTCGGCTTTGTAGGATCGACCTGGACGAGTCTCAGTGGACGAGGCTGGGCGCTGAAGCGGATGGCGTGGCAATCGGCAGTTTCCAGCAGGTAGCCGCCGGGGCTGTGCAGCTGCAAATCCCGCTACGAACCCCGCAGCATGTCCCCCTTCATATTTACAACGCGATCTCTTTCTTTCCCAACCGCTGCTGCCTACCAAAAATCGCTCATTCGAAGCAGAAATATTTTTTTCCAGCATGAAGAATACCATGGATGATGTTAGATCGAACACTCGAGGCGGCCTTGTCGCGACCCAAATACTTTACTTCCTCCGTTTTATCCAGCAAGGCTCTATTGTCCTCTCAGGCTTCATCGCAATCCATTTCGTCTACTGGCACGACAGAATTCATACACCGATCCCAACAGAGGAGATCATTTTCATTGCCGCAGTAAGTCACTTTCTCACCAAACTCTTCTTTCCCTGCCGATCCCGTCGACACACCGTGGAGAACAAAGTACATATATACTCACGCTGCTCAGTGCTCAGTAGCTTTCGTGGAGAACTACATAACGTCAGCCCTGTCGCTGGCTCGTCAAGACACAAAACCAAATTACGCCCTCCTCCTCAAGACCTCTCTCCCAAGCAGCATCGCAATATCCACTGGATATTACTTCCTCCGACAAGTGCCTTTCATCCGTGCTTGGTGCGAGGGCGACAATAATTTCCTAGAGACATGGGTTCGCCATATCGACAACTTCGGACGTCTCAGTCGCGGGCACAATCGGGCAGTTGAGGAGCATATGTGTGCATTGACTTGTGTGATCATTGCGGCAGGTGCTGTAGCTGTGTAAGTTAAACTGATAGTTGAGTGGTGCTCACTGCTAATACTAACAGGTTTTTTACGTGGTTCGTCTCGGCGTTTGCCATTCTGGGTCTTGTGAACGAGAAGTCGTGTGGGGGCATCAAGCTCGAGGAAGTAGATCAGGAATATTCTGATGCGTTGCTGCCTCGTATAGAGGAGTTGGAGAAGATATAATGGTTATGATCGTGACCATTCGCCGAGTTTTGAATGATGTAGGCGATCTTGGGAGCTTGAAATGTCCAAGCTGGTATGTTCGCGAAGGAAATGAACGAAGCGTTATGAAAGCTTCCCCCGGTTTCTGTCATTTGTTTCCAATGTTTTTTCCTGGAATGATATTAGGATTAATGACCTCGCCATCCTCTCCAAAGACTTATATACGTAGGCTTCTCGTTGATTGATCCCAATAAATATATACGACGAGTAGCCATTGCATCTCCCTGTATTAAAAATTTCTTGTAGGTTTAGAATGACCACGCCGAAATTGCAGAACGGGGACACGGTCGCGTTATAATTGCCTTACATCTGGCTCAAGTGATTTAAACCTGTAGCCATGTAACTTCAGAGACGAGGACTTTCGATGTTGTATCAATGTTGGATTGATGAGCTAAACATAAGGTACATAATAAAGTAGAACACTATGATAAAAATGACCGTGATCGAAACGCAGCTAGGTTACAACTAGACTACAAATCGAGACCTGCCATGTCTTCAACTCCACGAAGATATCTTCGCCCTACATGCCTAGCAAGCGTGGCCGGTACATGAATCTACCCAACTACCATCTCTGAGAATACAGTCACAATCTTGGCGCTCTTTGATGGCGTCGGCGGGGTTTGCTGCAGGGGCTGGTGCTGCCAGTGTCGTAGCAACAAAGAGTGAAACAGCAATGTAGAAGAGGTATTTGAACTTTATTTTGACAGCTGTGCTGAAATTCGGTGAGTTCAATCCACCATAACTCCGGCAAAATCTTGACTCGCTAGACTATGAAGCTCGTTATATTGGTATGCAAGTATATGAATGGAAAGTAATGGTTTGTAATCTGTTGGTAGGTATAACAATAGTGGAAATCAAACTCTTGAAGTGGGATATCCCTCCTTTTTATATCCTAGCTAAACAATTTATCTACTCTCCAAGTCCGGTTATTCTGGGGGAGGGTAGTCTGCCACGAGGTGAAAGTCCAACCAGAAGTGCAGTCCGCTTATTCGCCTGTGTGTCCAAAATTGAGAAGTCGCATCTTTCAAGACTTGGGAGTAAAGCCTGAATGCGAAAAATTCCCAGCGATTTCTGATCTTTCATTGAATACAAGGAGCCCATTGGTTCTAGCGCAGGCGTGCCTGCTCGTCAGGCGGACTTCTTTCGTTGCTTGTCCTTGCCTTGGTTCTAACTGAGGTGTTTTGTATGATCTGAGCTTCATTCAAGCAGGTTGGTGCGACCACTTCCGTGGGATCAATTTGATGAATCCATTAGCACTTCGTCATTTTACGAAGAGGCACAACCGAGTATTCTGCAACCAAAATCTGTACCCGAGCTAACTAAGGTGATTTGGGGAGGAAAGTATAGCCTATGAAGAATGTAAGACGCAAACATGGCCTAGTGCTTGTCCTAAGAAATGGTGGGGGCGAGGGATACGGAGATGGAGAAGTAAGACGTATCTGGGGAGGAGATGTTAAAACAAGATCCTGGAGCAGAACGATTCCAAGCCATACTCCGATTTCACACTAATGTTGCACCGTTCTGAGACCCTGAGTAGCTCTTTACATGTGCAAACGCAAATAGAAAGAAGGCTCTGAGGATTACGATAACCCTGACTACTCGGATGGAAGCTTAGCTCTTGAAATAGCTAGTTATGTGAAAACAGTCTTTCAGCAATTGGATTTACATAGCACGGTAATCTCCCCAGCTCACTCTCCACGCGACGCACGTAGCAGGCGCATGCTGAGGTGAGGATGGCACAAGTTCTGACTCCATCCGGGACCTCTAGTGTTTTTAAAGACATCAAAGACATAGGTTTTAGGAATATGCCCCACACTATGATCTGGTAGAACTGCAATGGCGGGGTGATAAGCCAATCCAGTACCAGGACTCCCTGCGAAAGTATCTTGAGTCCAGACAGGCGGAGGTAGATGGTGATCTTCTATGATGCCTTCGGCATCAGTGGGCAATGGCGAGAAGGAAGAGCAGCCCCGGACATAATCATGGAAAAATAATTCAGACGTTTCTTGCTGTCCGAATTCCTCCAACACGCCATTCCAAACTTTGCAATCTCCAAGACGAGTTGACCTTTCTTCGCTTCTATTGGAAGTACTGGTACTTTTTGAATCTGAGTCTCCCGACGTCCCTCGAAATGGCACCGGAGTCATCTATTGGAAATGACCCTGGGCCTGCTATTGCTTATGTGCTTTGGTGATCAAGTATTCTTGTATTAATGGATCGAATATAACAGTCGTTTTGTGACCAAGATAAATTATATAATAGACTAGAGTTGTATAGAGATACTTTTAAATAAATTTATAAAGGATTTTAGACAAAATAAAATTAATATATTATTAAATTATAAATAAAAAAATATTATAAAAAAATTTATTAATATATTAATTAAAATAAATATATTTTAAATTAATTATATATAGTTTATTATAAAAATAATATTTAATAAAATAAAAAATAAAACTTATAAATATTTAAAATTATTTATATATTTCTTGAGTTTTATAAATATTAGTCTTTTTTTAAAAAATATAAAAATATATTCTTTAATTATAAAAATAATTTTTTAAAATTTAATATTATTAAATTAAAAGATTTTTATACTTTTGTTTTAATTATAAACTATAATATAAATAAAAAATATTTATTAAAATAAATAATTTAGATTTAATTTAATTTAAATTTAAATAAATCTTTAAAGATTTATTAAAAATAAAATATTAACTTTAAATATAAATAATTTTATAAGATTTATAAATTAGAATAATATATATTATAATAATAAATTTAGATTTTATTTAAAGTTTAATATAAATTTAATTAAATTAAAATAAATATTAAAACTTTTGCCTTTTATATAATTATTTTTATTTTTATTTATTAAAATAAACTTATCGACTAATGATTAATTTTAATATAATAAAAATATTAAACTTAATATTTATTATAATTAAAAATATTTAAATCTTTTAATAAAACTTTAATATAATATAAAAATTAAAAATATTTACTTTAAGTTAATAAATTTATTACTTTAAAATATATTTAATAATAGATTATTTCTTAAGTATTATATATCTTAAATTAAAATACTTTAGCGGGAAGTTAAACGATAACTATACTATATATTTATAACTTTAATAATCTATATTTAAAACACGCTTTGCCTCTTAGTAAAGCAATCTCCTTTCTTTACTAAGACATGAACTTGGCACGTTTATAAGCATAATTATCGTTGGTCTAGGGGAAATACTCAAGTACAAAATACCTAAATGCTGCTTTTGAGAGCTGTATATAGTCCTGGGAGGCAGGCATAATAACTAAAAGGAATACTACAAATGGTGATTATAACACTAGTGAAAAGAAGGTGGATGTCATCTCCATTTTATCTCGTGAGGTCCCTCTCAACATTAAGATAGCAGGCTCGTCACGTCCTTGGCTGCCTGACTTTAAGCTCTGCCGTTCGGCCAATCATGGCGTTTTAAAGCAAAGTGGCGCTCAACTCACCGAGCTGGCCTAATCGGGGTAGGGTGTCAAGTCGCGTGACTAACAAAGTGTGTTGCGCACAAATTGGAATGGGCGCGAGGCCATTGTTAAGCTGCTGGTTGGGACTGGCAAGGTCGACGCCGAGTCAAAGGATGGGAACGGTTAGACGCCGCTATCAAGGGCTGCTGAAAATTGGCATAAGGCCGTCGTTAAGTTAGTTAATACTATTGTCTAAGCATATCTATTCCATATTGATGCTGTCCATACATTATAGTTAGTATTCACTATTACTGATGCAGGATGAGGAGAATTGAGGTGACAGAATGGATTATCGAAGACATGAGTTCAACCCTATGCTACTCCTCCATATCTTGCGAGTGGAAATCTATAATTGGGTACATGCACTGCTGCATCTCGTTCACAATTTGTATCATCGGTGGTGGCAGATCCGCAGATTAAAAAGTGAAGCAACGACTAGTCTTCTGGTAATGGAGGATGACTATTGCATCTACCTCAAAGATTTTTGAAATCTCATGAGCTTTTTTAAATAAGGTGAACCGACGCCTCCTAAGATTTTCGTTTTGGTCTCTTGATTTCCTGGTTCCTTTATTGCCGCTTTCCATAATTTCCAATACAGTGATCTAAGAAAACGTCGTGGAACGATACGGTGTGCTTATACGTCGATATGCAGCTTCCTCCTCTTTCCGGTTCTAGCGGTTAGAAAGAGAGACTAAAAAGCTTCGCATCGAAGTTGCGTGAGGAGAGACGCAATCAACGGATGAACTTTCGTATGGATATTGCCCGTAGGGTAATTGATATTGTAGGCAGGTAGAGAGCGAAAAAGGAGCTGCCAGGCAGATTGGAGGAGCACCTCCACTAGAATATAAATCAAAAACTTAAGGATATATTACGCTATTGCATTTGAAATTGGAAACTCGCGGTACGGTACTACAAGGCGTTTTTAAGCAGGGGCAGGTGCATTTGACTCTTACTATAACCAAGTATACTAATATAATCTAAGTTTAGCCGAATAATTAATGATTTTATAAAGTCTTTATTAAAATTATTAATAAAGTAATTATTAAACTTAAAAAATATTATTTAAAGTAAAATAATTTAAATAATAAAAATAAAAATTTTAAATTTAAATTTAAATTTAAATCTTTAAATTAAAAAAAAAATAATATTAATTTATTTTTTAATTTTATTATTAATATATATAATTAATAAATATAAATATTATTTATTTATTATTATTTTTTTAAAATTTATTAATTTATTATTTAAATAAAAAATAAATTATTTATTTATTTAAAAAAAAATTAATAAAAAAATAAATTAATATTTAAATTTTATTAAATTATATATAATTTTTTTTTTTAAAAAAGAATAATATATTTATTATTAAAGATAAATTATAAATAATTAAATTTATTTTATTCCTTTATATATATATTATATCTTAAAGTTAAAGTTTATAATTATTTATAAATATTTAAATATTTAAATATTCTTTAAAAAAAAATTTAAAATATATAATTTATTAATTAAATTCCATTGATTATTATTTAATTAATTAATAAAATTAAATTAAGTCTTTTAAAAGGCCATTAATCATAATTAAATAAAATAATTTAATTAATTCTTTGATATACTGTAAGGGAGCTATGAATCATAACAGATTAGCGACCTTCCCCACAACTTCAATTTATCCGCAGCAGCGACCGAGGTCCCTGGTACTGTACACACTAGGGGTGTTTGGCATGCCGGTCTGATTGATGGGTAAAGTTATGAAAATTTTAACAAGGGGGTCTGTCATAATGGAAATAGTTCCGTAGGGATTCGACATTTCGAATTGGCGTTTATTTATTAGCGCACGATTTAGAAGTCTTAGGACTACGAAGTAAGACGTCGATCATATAGGTATCAGTACCAACTCGGAAAGTCATGTGATACGGAATTCGTATTCTGGATTTCGAATAAATACCCAAAAGTAACTTGCCCTTTGCGGGGTTGAAGGAAAATTGCTTGTCGAGAAACCCCCTCCCCCAAGATTTCGTTTCGCTTAAGGTTAAATTTGAATACCCTTTTCAGAGGCGGCCTGGTGCACCGAAAATGGTCATTCGCTCATAGTCCAGGACCAGGAAGAAATATGATTGATTTGCTCGGTCAAATTCGCGACTTATGCTTCGATCAACCTTACGTATTGTTCCCAACCCGTGAGCTCGGAAGTGACAAGCTCGAAAATGTCTGCTCTTCCTCCATTGTGCTCCTCCTCAGCCAGAACGGCTATTCTAGAACGTTCTCACCCTCTCTGCCCACCCCCTTATGCACCTTCTCAACAATTTTTGTCCCGACTCTCCTTCCACTTGAAACGAACAGCGCCGCGAGATAGAAAGATCTCCCTTCTCTAAACCAGCCCCAAAACCAGTACGTATTATAAGATTCTTCTAATCCCTTACTTCATTATCAATGCCAATTAAATCTTAGGGTTAGGGTTAGGGTTAGGGTTAGGGTTAGGGTTAGGGTTAGGGTTAGGGTTAGGGTTAGGGTTAGGGTTAGGGTTAGGGTTAGGGTTAGGGTTAGGGTT
>Ga0302221_10002748_pt1 | contig 10859 bp, 2 predicted proteins | sample II_Palsa_E2_1_FD_193517 | JGI IMG/M metagenome (GOLD analysis project Ga0302221, IMG submission 193517) | Peat permafrost microbial communities from Stordalen Mire near Abisko, Sweden - II_Palsa_E2_1 | ecosystem: Environmental > Terrestrial > Soil > Palsa > Peat permafrost | place: Sweden...
ATATAATTAAAAATATAATTAAAAATATAATTAAAAATATAATTAAAAATATAATTAAAAATATAATTAAAAATATAATTAAATTAATAAATAAAATTAATAATAATAATAATTAAAAATTAAAAATTATAAAAAAAATATTAATATTAAAAAAATAAAATATATAATAATTATAATTAAAATATAAATAATAAAAATAAAAATAATTTATAATTTATAAAATAATAAAAAAAAAATTTTAAATAAAAATTAATATTAATAATTATATATTATTTAAATTCCAAAATATATTATTAAATTATATTAATAATATTAAAAATAATAAAAAAAAATTTATAAAAAATTTAATTTTTTATTTTTTAATAATAAAAAATAAAATAAACTTTAAAAATAATTAAATAATAATATTATATAAAATTTAAATATAATTAATAAATAATTTTTTAAATTAAATTTTTTTTTAATTTTTTCTTTAAAAATTTAATATTAATTAAAATATAAAAATAAATTTTTTTATTTAAATTTTATCTTTATTTAAAGAATTATATAACTCGATAATAATATTAATTTTCTTATAGTAATAAGTCTTTTAGTTTATTTATAGAAGTTACTTTGACTTATAAAAATAATTATTTCCTTTACGCTAAAGCTAGTGATGTCCATTTCTTCCTTCTCTCACAATTTCGGGAAAGTATGCCTAACTTTGTGCAGTAATTGGATTACCTTGCTTGTGCGACTACGATCTAAATTTACATCAGAATCCTGCGTAGCTGGCATCTCCGCAACCACAACTGCAAACAAATCCTCCTAGGCATTTCTCACGACGCTGGCTACGCCCCCTTCCTCCACGAAGTAGTGACACAAGGCGATTGCTGCCGAATCACAATTATCGAAGGCACGCCCACCGGTCCGCGAACTCGCAGCAACTGGCCTCCATATCTTAAAATTCGACAACATATTTTGTGCAGAAAAACTCGTCGATCGTTTGGTTCTTGTCCCACACCTCCATCCATTGCTCTCCCGCCTCCCATCGCCTCTCCTATTACAGCTAAAAACGGCATCTTCAAAATACCCACACCAGTTCCCGCCCCAGCCAAGCCAGTCTGGGTCCCTGGCCCCCGCAGTTTCGATCTCCCTATCACAGTCAGTGCCGCCGTACTCGACAAGATCAAACGACGAACCACCAACAAATTATGCAATAACCACTATCTACGAGGTCCGTGTGCTAAAGGGGATGAGTGCTGTTTCGAGCATCAGTATAAAGCTACTGAGGAAGATTTGAAAGCGATTGTATGTCTGGCGAGGTTGAATCCTTGCTTGAATGGGCAGGATTGCGAGTTGGAGTTTCGTATTTATGGACATCATTGTCCGTCTGTTATTACGAGTTTGAATGGGAAGGAATCTATTTGTAATGCTTTTGGGTGTCGATTTTGGAAGGAGGATTACCCGCCGGGCACCGTGATCAAGCATGCGAGGAAGGAGAGGTGGCAGAAGGAAGAAGAGTGTTATTAGAAGGGCATGGAAGGTTCCTGAGTTGCGGACACATCACCAGAGTCGAGAGGAATATTTAACCAAAGAAGTCATGCAACATTGAGGAGCGAAGATGAGGTTCTCAACTCTTCATATTTCCTTCCCTGTTACTCACTCCATCCCTCTATTCTTCGCACACACTACCCTTTGCATTGAGACACTTAGCATCGTCATAACCATTTGACGTCCCAGCACCAGCTTCAGCTTCAGCTTCTCCGGTACCTGGTATCCTCTCTGCAACAACAATTCTTCGGCTGACGCACTGGTTCCAAGTGTCGAAACATCTCCAGTAGCTCCTCTCGCATTGGCATCTGTGCCAGCCGGCATTCCGTCGATCGAGACGCCAGCTGCGGCAGAGGCTACTTGCATAGATTTAAGGTCGGCAGAATTCGGAGCTCGGCGCCAGCTTGCGGAGTGCCAGGAATGACTCTTTTAAGGCTTCCTCCAGACGCTCCAAGATTGGGATTAAGACGACATAAGATCACAATCTCGAGTCCCAGTTACCAAATCTCCACCTTCCTCTACTTTAGCTCGGACGCTCTTCGATCTTGCGTCTCCATTTATTTAGTAATGTTTGATTTGGCACCCCTACAGATTGAGACCTCGCACGATGTTTATTCTGGGATGACACGCCGAGCTTTTTACTTTTCTTTCGTTCCTTGTCAGTAGACTTGACCAACTTTGTGCGTGCGATACCTGATTGCGTATGTCGTTTGAAAGCAGTGTCTTTTCGTGGAGTCGGCCGAGGAATTTTCGGGGATAGCTTCCTCGACCCTATCTGTTGTCCATGTCGCCGAAAAAAGCGGGTCGGGAAAGAAGGTGCGGGTGATTTGATGCGCCGTTGGACGCTGGTCAGGACTATCGGCAAGCATCGATGCAATAGGACGCTCATTTGTACGGATCTGGAGAGTCTGATTGAGGTCAATCGGACTGACTAGCTAAGTTAATGAGATATCGTCTAGAGAGAATTCAACTATTTTCCAGGTACCAAATCTCGGTTTGTGCAAAGATTTTCATGGGTACCAGCATTTTTCCAGGTGCCAAATAAAGTTTTGTACAATAAATCTTACAGGTACCTATTAATTTTAAGGTACCGACCTTTTTCCAGGTACAAAATTTCTATTTTAGGGGTTGTTCTGGGACCATCTCAAGGGATGATCTAGTTTAAGGGGATGATCCGCGTTACAGCGATATGCATAACTAGTGTGAGAACGTGATTTTTAAGCGAGTGCTCGATCAGCGCGTAAAGTATAATCTATAATTATTTAACTCTTTAATTATATTATAATTTATTATTAAAAATCTAAGAGTTTTTATATAATTAAAGTTTTATATATTATAATTATTTTAAGTTATAATATTTTTATTTTAAAATAATATTTATAAGTTTTTTAAAAATAAATTAAAAATTTAATTTTTAAAACTTAAAACTTTAAACGACTTTTAATTTTTTTTAATTTTTTAATTTTTAAGTTTAAAATTTATTATTCTTTTAATAATTTTATAATTATATTTTTTAAAAAAATATTATAATTTAAATTAATTATAATATATAAAACTTTAAATTTATAAATTTTTTTATATAATAAATAAATTTTATTAAATTATATATAAAATTATATTTTAAAATATTTAAATATTTATTTATTAATTATAAAATAAATATATAAATAAAATATAAATTTTTTAAATTTTTTATAATATTTTATATTATGATTAATTTAAGTTATAGCGCTCTTATTTTAGAGTTATAATTCTTTAATAATTAATAAATACAAAATCATGAATTACGTCTTACGCGCTGATCGACCGCTCGCTTAAAAATCGTGTTCTTACACTAGTTGTGCATATGGCTGTAAGCGAGTTAAGCGAGATGGGGCAAAGCTTGCTGCAGGGTCGCTGTACCTCGAACATCGCCATCTGCACGTTGCACAGCGCAAAGTTGCCATTGGGTTGGCGGATGGTACTTCGCGCTGCGAAGATAGTGCTTTATTAAATAGCTTGCTGCGGGGTCATGGGGGGCCTGGTATCGTCGGCACACCTGCCCTTCTGGGTATTGATAGGGAAATGTTTTCGCCGGCAGATGATTCTCTAGATTTCTAAAATTATTCAGCTGGGCAGGTTTTCGAAGTCTCAAAGAAACATGTGCGTCCCTGCATATTTTCTGGTCACTTGGTTGTGGCTTTCCATGCTGCCCTACCCCACTTTTGAGCTTCTTGCACTTCGAATAATAGGTGTGCGGCAGCTCTCTCCCGAAGACTGCCCTCAAAAACGTGTCATATCGAGCCAAGCAAGAGAAATCGATGCAAAATTAAACAGTGGGTATCCGCGAGAGGCTTCCCGGCAGTTTGCGTGCGGAGGTCCGGAGTGTTAGAACGGGAAAGGGGAGAAGCGGTGAGATAACAGTACGACTCGTTCTAGTTACATAAAGGGAAATATCTGCCTCTACTGCCACCGATTTACTGTAGTCGAGGCCGTTCCCAATCATATATGCATAAGTTTGCATTAGATCTGCTGGCGATTTTCTAGCTTTAGCTTTCTCCATGTCCAGTAGAAAACGGCAAGAACACAAGGGGTATCATAACAATCAGAACACAGCTCCAAACCAACTCCCCACAAGAGCACAGCAGCCACCCTCTCTAGCCCCTATCCACTCAAACGCCCAAGAAACGGCTGCCCTTGGCTCATCCTCCTAATCTGCACAATCCCAATAACCAGTGTAGGAATGCCGAATCCGATCCCGAGGCCCAAGGCAATCTTATCCGAGATACTGAGTCCGCTGCCTCCACTCTCAATCGCCGTTACAGAAGTTGGAGTTGATGAGGTACTAGATGCCACACCTGGGACATAAACGGTTGTTATAGAATGGATCGTTGTGGTAGTTGAAGGTGTGATTGGCGCTGCTGTGAGAGATATGGGATTTAGAGCAAGAAGATGAAGATGGTAGCTGCGACTAGAAGGAGAATGGGATGAATGGAATAAGAGAAGGACGAAGGATCACTTGAGCCGCTATTCTCTCGGACTCCGGTGACAGTCACGGCTGCAAGGGCGAGTAGTCAGCATCGTGGTTATGCTGCTGGCCTTAAAACGTGAGCGGAGGAGAAAAGGAGACGAGTTGAGATACGCAGTACAGACAAAATAATATAGGGGGCAACAAATGTCTATAGAAGGTAAAGTCTTACTCGTAACCACGACCGCAGTCGCAACACCCCCTCCACCTCCCACCGTCGTCGTCACAGATACTTGCGCAATCCCCGCATTCTCACTACTCACACTCGCACAATACTCCCCATAAACGCCCACCGCGCTCGTTACATCCACCGCATTCGTGCAGCTCTGCGTCGTCAAACAACTAGAGATGAAGAAGTTTGCAGACGAAGAGAGGTCGAGGCGGCAGTAGCAACCGTTGAGTGGAGGGTACCCCACACAATTCAGGTACTCGGGCAGATTGTTGATGTTGTAGCCGTACCCACCGGCGTTCAGGAGACAGCCCTGAGCACAGGCGCGTTGGAGCTTGTATGATTCCAGGGAGGCGATGGTTACGGTTGAGGCTTCGAAGTTGCCCGCGGAGGCGAAATTGAAGAGAAGACCGTATATAATACACGTCCACAGTGAGGGAAACTCAAGAAAGAGTGCCAGGCCACTAGGTCGTCGCATAGCTTCGATATGAGCAGACGGAGTTTCCTTCAACGAAGCGTATGCGACGATGAAAACAAAGGAAAGGCAAGGAAAGAAGGGCAAGTGCTTAAAATATAAGATTACCTATAACGTTTTGCTTTTCCTTGACCGCAGCACTCAGTAGAATTGGGCGTTCATTGAAGGCTATGCAAATGAAACTCAATCACTAAGATTAAGTACAACGAACGCACGAGCTACGGATACGGCAGGATTTTAGGCGTTAAAGGGCCAGAATACAAAAACCGAAAATCCGAAAATCGAAAATCCATAATTTGTCAAAGTACTTTAATTTACCCGCCACTTATACCTAAAATTTAAGTAGTTTTTTAAATTAATTTAACTTATAGTTCTCTAAAAATAACTTTATTATATAAAGATATAAAAATATTTATTTATATATATATTTTAATCATTTTCGAGATATTTACTTCCTTTACTTATAATAGTTATTATTCTTATAATTATTATCTTTATTATTATTTTTACTTTATATTTTTTTAATTTAAGTTTTTTTATTTTTATTTTTATAAAGCTATATCGGAATATTTATATTTATAAAACTAATTTTTTTTATATTATATTTTTAAATCAAAGGATATATAATTTTTTTTTTGATTAATTTAAAGAAATTTATATTTAAGTATATAATATAATATAATAAACTTATAAAAAAAATATTAAAATAATATTAGTCTTAAAATAAAAGAATTATTAAAAGGATTTATTAAACTATAAATTAAAAATTATAAAATAATTAAAATAAAAATAAAAAAAACTTATTTTATAAATTAAGCTTATTATAATTATTTATAATTTTGTTTTTTTAAATTTTTAACTTATAAAGTATTTTTTTTTTTTTTTTTTTTATTATTTTTAATTATTATAATTTCTTTAAGTTTTTATTATAATATTTATTTAAATTATTTAAAGATTTATATTAATAAATTAATTTTCTTTAAAGTATTTAAAGTTTTTTTTTATTTTTTTTTATTAATAATTATTTAAAGAAATATTATAATACTCTTATAAATAATATTATAATAAACTTATATATTATAAAATAATTAAAATATATTAAATTAATTAATAAATAATTATAATATATTTAAATATATTATTTTTTTAATTAATACTTTTAAATTTAATATTAATAATTATCTTAATTATAATAAAACTTAAATAAAAAATAAAAAATATTTAAAATATTAAAAGTATAAATTTTTTTTTAATTATATTAATTATTAATAAAATTATTATAAATAATTTTTTTTAAACTAGTTTATAAATAAAACTAATATTAAATAAATATATTTATAAAATTTAAATTATAAAAATTATTAATATAAATTTAAGAACTAAAAATTAAAGATATTTAAAAATAAAATAAGATTTTATAAACTTAATAAAAATTTTTTAGTTTAAACTAGAATTATTTTTTTTATTATAATAATTTAAAATTAATTTATTATTATTTCTTTATTTTTTATTATTATTATTTTTTTTATTTTTATTATATTATATATAATTTAAGTCTTTTATAAAATTAATAATAAATTTTTTTTTAATTATATTAAATTTATAAATTTTAATTTTATTAAAATATTTAAAATAATTTTTAAACTTAATTAATTTATTTATTATATAATAAAAACTTATAAAAAATATATTTATTATATTATAAAATTAAGTATAAATAAGTTTTTTAAAGATTTTAATTTATTTTATAAAGTTTAAATTATTCTTTAAAAATATTTAAAAGATTTTATATTTATTAAGTTTTTTAATAAACTTAATTTAATTATTATTAATTTATTTTAATATATAAATAAATTATTAAGTTTAAATAAAGTAACTTAAAATTCTAAAATTATTTTTATTTTATTTATAATACTTTAAGAGAATTATTTTTTAAATAATTCTTAAAATAATATAAAATCTTATATTAATAATTTAATTAATAATTTAATCAAGAAATATTAAAGTTAATTAATTTATAAAAGTTCTTTTAACGTTATTTATTAAATTAATTAAAAGAGATTTAAGACTTTTAAGTTTAAGGATTAGTATTTTAGAGTTTTTTTTAAAAAGATTATTAAAAATATTATTAAAATATTAAAATTAAATTTTTAAAATAAAAATAATCTTATTAATTAATTAAAAGAATTATTAAATATATATATTTTTTAACGTTATAAATTAATTTATTTTAAATAAAAATTTAAGTTTTTTTTTTATCTTTAGTTTAATTATTATTTAAAACTTTTATTAAAAGTTTTTTATTATCTTTATTTTTAACTAATTTATTATTTATAAATATTAATATATTAATAAATTTTAAAAAAAATATTAAAAATAATAAAATAATTATAAAAGAAAAATTAATTATTAAAAGAGTTAAAAAAAAAAATTTTAAAAAAAATTAATATTTTAAATAATACTTAAAAAAAGTCGTTTTATATAAATTTTTTTTTTTTTAAATAAGAATCTTTAATTTAATATATTTAATCTTGATTTAATATTAAGTTTTAATTATATTTTTTTTAATATATTATTTTATTAAAATAATAAATATATAAAAAAATTAAAAAAAAAAATAATTTAATAATTAATAATTTTTAATATTTTTTTATTTTATATAATTATAATTTTTTAAAAATTAATATTATATTTAATTTATAATTAATTTTAATAATTTTTAATTTAAAATATTTTTTAAATAAAGTTTTTAATTTAAAAAAAATATTTAAAATATATATATTTTATATTATAATTAAATTTTATTATTTAAAGAAAATAATTAATAAGTTTTAAAGATTTTATTTTAACTTTAACTTATATATATTATTTTATACTTAAATTAATTTTTTAATATATTTATAATTATATATTAATTTTTTTATATAATTTTTTAAATAATTTAAATTAAAAAAAAAATTATTTAATATAATTTTTAAAATTTAAATTAATAAAATCCGATAATAATTATATATAATATAATTTTTATAATAAATAATATAAAGATTATAATTATATTTAAATAATATAATATTTTAAATTTTATAATATTTTTATAATATTTTATAAAGTTTTTTAATATTATTAAAAATTTTTATAATTATAAATTATATTATAGTTTATAAAATAAAAATAATCTTTATAATTTTATATTAATTATATTATAATATAAATATTTATTAAAATAATCTTTAAAATATTATAAATAAATAAAATATAATAATAATATTTTATAATAAAGTAATTTATAAATTTATTTAAATAATATTATATTATAATATAATTAATAAAAGTTTAAAGTTATTTTTAACGAGTTTATAAATTATAATTTTATAATTATAAAAACTTTTAATAATTTTAAAAAACTTTATAAAGTATTATATTATTTAAATTATTAATCGCGATTTTTATATAATTATAATATTAATAAAATTCTTAAACTTAATTTTTTAAATCTTTAATTCTCTTAAAGATTTTTTTTTTCTCTTATTAATAATAATATTAATAGACTTAAAGGATTATATAATCATGTAATTTTATATAATTAATTAATTATAAAAAATATCTTAAAGTCTTAAGATTTATAAAAAATTTTAAAGTTTTAAAGTACTCGGATTATTATTAATATTTAATATTTTTTTTAAAGAATAATTTTATAATTTATTATAAATAACTTATATAAATTATTTAATTTTATAATTAAGTTATTTAATTTTATAATTAAATAAATTATTAAAGACTAATTTATAAATTAATAATTTAATAAAAAATTTATATTTTTAAATTAAATTATATAAATAAGAAAAGAATCTTAAAAATAATATTCTTTATTTATTTAAGTCTTTTTATTAAAATATTAAAATATTTTAATAAAATTATTTAAGAATTAAATTATTATTTAAAATAAAAAAAAATAAAAAAATTAATTTAAATATTATTAAATAAAGACTTTAAAAAAACTAAAAAGTTAATATTATTAAAAAAAAACTTTAAAGAGACTAAAAAGTTTATATTATTAAAAAAAGACTTTAAAGAAATTAAAAAGTTTTTTTAAAGTCTTTATTTAATAAATTTTTTTTTAAGAATAATTTAAATTTTTAAAGATTTCTTTAATATAAAAATTAAGATAAAATCTTAAAGTTTAATAATTTTTAATAAGAATAATAATTTTAATTTAAGATTTTTTTAATAATAAAATTAATTTAAAACTTAAAAATTTTTTTTATAATAATATTATTTATTTTTTTTAAAAAAATTATTTTTAAAAATAAGTAATTTAATTATTAAGTTATAAAATTATTAATTAAGACTTAATAACTTAAAAAAAATAAATAATTAAACTTAAATAAAAAAGTTAATAATAAATTATTAAATAAATATATAATTATAAATATATTAAATATATTATATTTTTAAAGAATATTAAATAATTAAAATATTATATAAATTTAAAATAATAATTTTTATTATAAAGAAAAAATATATTTATTAATTTATATTATAATTAATTAATTTATAAAAAAACTTAAAATAAATATTATAAAAATATTTTTAAAAAAAACTTTTTTTAATTAAATTTATTTTAAATTAAAATAAAAGTTTTATATATTTAAAAATAAAATACTTAAAATAAATATTAATTAAAGTTTAATTTAATAAATTTTTTTTATATATTTTATATAATAAAAAAATAAAAAAAATATTTAAGTATTAAATAAAAAAAAGTTTAATTTTAAATAAAAACTTATAATAAATATTATTAAATATATAAATATAATAATTATTATAATTAATAAAAAAATAAAAAAAAAAAAATTTATTAAATTATTTAAAAATATATAAAATTATAATATTAAATTAAAAAATTAAATAAATAAAAATTTATTAAATAATTAAATATATTCTTTTATTAATTTAAAGATAAAGAATTATTAATATTAAGTTAATTATAAAAATTAAAAAAATTTAATAAATATAAATTTATTAAAATAAATAAATATATTTTTTAGATAATTTAAAAATAAGAAATTATTAATATTATTTTAAAGAATTAAAATTATAAAAAAGAAATAAATATAAGATTATTAAAAAAAATAAATATATTTTTTAAATAACTTAAAGATAAAAATTTATTTAAAAAACTTAATTTATTTTAAAATTTATAATATTTAATTTTTTAAAAAATAAATAAAATAAAAAACTTATAAGATATAAAATAATTTAGATAAAAATAAATCGGAATAATAATTAAGTATTAATTCTTAAAATTATTATAAAATTTTAAAAAAAAAAAAAAAAATTTAAAAAAAGAAAAAAAGGAATTTAAAAAAAGAAAAGGAGAAATTTAAAGAAAGAGAAAGAAAAGGAATTTAAAAAAAGCAAAAAATAATTAAATATTAACTTTTAATATTAATAATAAACGGGATTAAAAAAATTAAAAAAAAAAATAAAAAATAAAGAATAAAAATAAAAAAAGATTTTATTTATATAAAAATAATAAAAGTATAAGTATAAAATAAATTATATTATATTATATTTATTTATTTTTATAAATTCTTAAAAAATATATTTTATTTAAAAAAAAATATTATATAATAATCTTTAAAAATTATAGTTTAATAATTATATTATAAAAA
>Ga0302221_10002749_pt1 | contig 10856 bp, 28 predicted proteins | sample II_Palsa_E2_1_FD_193517 | JGI IMG/M metagenome (GOLD analysis project Ga0302221, IMG submission 193517) | Peat permafrost microbial communities from Stordalen Mire near Abisko, Sweden - II_Palsa_E2_1 | ecosystem: Environmental > Terrestrial > Soil > Palsa > Peat permafrost | place: Sweden...
GGCACTCTTTGGAATTGCTTGTGCCTCAACCCCGCCGGTTGTGGAGGCGCCTGAGCCTGCCTTGGCTCTTGGCGAGCCCGGTGCAATGAGTAGCATAGACGCCGTGAATGACATTGGCAACGATGAGCACAGTTGCAAAAACAATAACGGTGTGTGGTGTTCTACGGCAGAGCTATGCTGTCCTAAAAACTACAGCCATTGCCCACCTGCGGGATCGGTTTATCCTGCCAATCAGGTGTGCTCTAAGCGCGAGCAGAAGTAAAAAGACGAGACACAATCTGGATAAGATACGAGCAATCTCGCACTACTCGTATATTGTGGTTATGGCCTAGTACTGGTAAGCCAGATCAAAGGAAAAGCCAATTCTTTTACGATACAAAGAAAGACCCATTCACAATGAACCTGACCCAAGTAGAACTGGATAGTCTCAAGGCATCAAAGACTGAGCAGGAGTGGAACGATACCTGCGATGCCATCAAACGAGTCAGATGTGGTTCTTTTCCTCCCGATTGGTTTGCCAAGATTCTTGCGGGTGGTATCTTGCTGAGGGCATCCGAGAATTGGAGCTAAAAGATGAAAGATAATAATGGTGATCCGTATCATTCGATCATAAGAGCTTTCATTATTACTCTGGCAATAATCAATGTAGCTAAGCAGGTAATCAGTTTCACCCATTCATATATTGTCGGGAGAATTACCCATTCATCATAACAATCAGGATCAATATGAGAACCGAACAAGAATTGTTTGACACGGTGGCTACGCATCTTATCAAACAGGGTAAGAGATCTATATCTAAATATGAGTGTTTGTATCGTGGTCCCGACGGCATGAAATGCGCCATTGGCTGTCTTATTCCTGATAGTGATTATAGACCTTATTTCGAGGGTAATGATCTCGGACAACTTCTTGAGTATGGAAAGTTGCCAGAAAATCTTGCCGAAGAGTTTACCGAGAATGAAGATATGCTGGCAGATTTGCAGGCGCTTCACGATAACGATGAGCCAAATATGTGGAAAGAACGTCTGGCTGAAATTGCCGAACTATATCTCTAACCCATTCATATATCGTCGGGAGAATGACATGACCGCTGCTAACCTTTGTATCTTTTGTTTCAAGTCTCCTAACGATCTAAGTCCGTGGTGTGTAGGTAACCCTGGGTGGAACTGCCAGTACGGAATGCACCATGAATTTATTGTGGATGAGGTTCGACCCTTGAACAATGCGCGACAAGGCAAGAAGATCGATAAGCAAGTCTGTACCAAGTGCAACATGCACATAAAGAATCCTATCAGCAACTCTAACGGATGCACACATGAATATCTATAAGGCTTACGGTATCGCAGCAGGGGCAGGTCTTTTGGTTCTTTCCTTCCTGGTATTTATCATGTGGGGAGCCGACAAGCTTCTATCTAACTAATATGATCGCCTATAAGATTACGAACGTACGACTCGATTGGTCTCTTCCCAACGAAGTATCACATACCCATTCACATGCACTCGTTCCGTATCGTGAGGATGGTGAAGCGGCCAAGTTGTATTGGCCGAGGGTGGTTTCCTATCTACGTGATGCTTATAACATCCCGGCTAACGCTACTATCATTCTGACTTGAAAGGAATTGTTCCAATGGAAACGCTATCGCAAATGCTGAAACACAAGATCCAAAAGTGTGGTAATGATGAGTTCGTAACCTGTGTACTCCCTCATCCTGCCGGAACGTTTTCAAGCAGCGATGTTGATATGGAACGAGAGGGCTGGCACCGGTGCTGGGCCAGCATTACCCTAGAAGGTTGCTTTGTTGTTTATCAGCGATCGACATTATAACCCATTCATAAAGAAGAATAAATGACTAATCGTAATTATATCGAAGCGGCCGCAATCGTTCAACGTATGAAGGAGACTGCGCCTGTTGGTGCTTGAATGGACAGATCTTTTCAAGAAGATCGCCAAAGAATTCGGTCTAATCTATCCTGCTGCATAACCCAGGGTCCTTGACCCCACCCGAAGGGGTGCTCACATACAAGTAAGAGAAGATATCATGGGCAAGTCAATCAAAGCTAACGACGACAACCGTACGCATAAGAAGATCCGAAGCAACACGGCATTTGGAATGATTGCCTCGGGAACGGGAGTTGCACAGATTTTTCAGGATAGGCGATCCAAGCGAAGCAAGGATCGAAAGAACTCGTGGCAGCACGATCAGGAAGAGAATGGATAAGCGAGCTATTGCTGCTAAGCTTGGAGCATGTCTAAGCGATCTGGTTGCTCATGTGTTCGCACTTGCGACCGAAAAAGAAACAAGCTCTATGCTGGATCAGCGTATGATAGATGTTCGTGCAAGCGCTCACTCTATTATTCATTGGGCTGAGGAGTTTGTTGGCAAAGGCTCTCTCATATGATTGATCTTGATAAGGAAGATATTATCTACGGATTGCTTCTCACCATAACTGTTACTGTCGTTCTAATCATGCATGCCTGCCATTTGGGGCATTGAATATGAAAACGACCGATCGTTTCTTGTCGATACTATGCGGAATTGTAATCGGCTTCGCTGTTTGCTATTACGTATATACATTGCCGCTGTTGTCGTGGCATTGAATAAAGGACCCATTCATATGCATGCAGGCGAAGAAGTCACCGTAATCATCCGCAATGAATTGCTTATTGAGTCTTGGCGATTCAAGCATACTGTCACGCATGATATGTCAGCTAAAGAATTGGCATTGCGAATGGCCGAACCCTTGACTCTTGGCACGATCATTCATATCGTTAGAGAAGACAAAACGTACCCTGACGGTTATAAATATCAGGTTGGACAATACGCTGGTCTGACCTCTGTTACTCGGCTCTAAAAGGATAATCCATTCACATGTCATACTGTGCAAATTGTAAAGAGAGCCTTCCTTGTGATAAGGGCTGTATTGGACAGCCATCGAAGCTTCCCGGCTCGCATCATATCCTTTGCGATATCTGCCTTGACAATGAGGAAGCTGAGATTTGTCTTGGTGGCAATGAAGAACTTGCCATACTGCTCCAGAGCTATGGTCCAAACAATCTTTCAAAAAGATAACCCATTCACATGTCATACTGTGCTTATTGCAGATTGAACGCTTCATCCGAAGATGTACCACCTGCAAAGTCTGGTCATCGTTCATTGCTGACAGGCTCGCATATCCTTTGTGATTTTTGTTTTGATTGTGAGAAACTTGATCTTCTTATGGGTGACCAGGAAGTTCTTGCTGAGCTCCGTGAATCATACGGTCCGAACAACAACCATTCATAAACGAATACGAGAAGAAGATATGAACGAGCAAGAAGCTTTCATCGAAGGTGCCAGCATTGGCCACATTGATGGTCAAAGTAGTGGTGGAAAATATTATGTTATTGGAGAAGAAGTCGAGTTCGCTCGGGATAGATGTGTTGAACATCTTCCATTGGGCACTTCTGCTCGTGTGGCACGCTCATGGGAGCGTGGATATCAGTATGGATATCGTCTGGCTGCTGGGGGTTCGCCACTTATTACTTGCTGCTTGATAAGTCACTTTCCAGAATAACCCATTCATAACGGATACATAAACATGTCTTACTACGATACATATGGCACGTCGGCCTTTGTTGTTTTTCTTGAGGGCGGCCCAAGAGAACTTGATATTGGCGACCAAGAAGGTAAAGCTTTTATTACGCACTCTGAAGCTGTAGGCTCTACGCCTTTGCGTAAGAGCGAGTATAATAAACTCTTGGCACATTACTCTCGGGTTATCGATGCTCTTCGTGAGATCGATATTGCTACACTCATCAACGATTCACCCATTCATCAATAACATCGAGCAATCAACATGAATACTCATCGCCTTGAAGTTCTCCGAAACACTCTGCGTACCTCAACCATTGCCCATACTCCCGGTCGATTCAATCTGAACACTTGGGCAGGTAATGAGGATATTCCCTGGGAAGGAAACTCTGATCTGAGTTGTGGCACAAGTTGCTGTGCTGTTGGACTTGGAACTACCATCCCTGAGTTCGCTGCTGCCGGTTTGCGTTTGGACAGGAATGATGGATATGATGCAGGGCTTGTGTTCGATTCTTCCGAAGATACGGAGACATATACTAGCTTCCGTGCCGTTGAGAAATTTTTTGATCTCTCTCCATATGATGCTTTTTATCTGTTCTCCGTTGGATCTTACCGGAATAATGAGCTGACTACTGCGGATGAAGTTGCCGATCGCATTGATCTGTTTCTTGACCGAGATTTTCTTGACCGAGATAAGGTATGATATGAAAACTTATTCCTTGACTGAAGTCACGATGATGGCCGGTCATTCGGTCGAAAAGAAAACTCTATTCTTTGCCGTCTCTATGGAGAAGGCTATCAAGACCAGAGACAAGTTGGAAGATAAGTTGTTCGATGCTGACTTTGACGCAAGCAAGCCGATTGTCAGCTATCTGATTTTGCCGAGTTGCTTGAGCTGAAAACTTTACCCATTCATTATCAAACGATCGAGGAAGTTATGAACGCTGCCGAGGGAAGCAGACTTCCCGATAACTATTATCTCGAATATAATCGAGACCCATTCGCACCTCTCTGATAAGGATAATAAACATGTTGTTCCGAGAACTTGACGGTGAAGAAGAACTTTCGTTCCGTAATTGGGCCCGCAGTACCTATAAGGTTGGCGAGCCCATCAGTGGTATCTGGCATCCGGTAGTTCAGGAGGAATGCGTCAAGATTAATATCGAACAGGCTTCGTTTCATTGTGACCAGAGCGAGTGAGAAAAGGATTGAACATGGAACCTGTCAAATCTCCTAATCGTTGTCAAGATCTGTCCGATCTAAAGAACGTTTCCCCGGGATGGGGATGTTGTGTGTGCAGTACATATAACGGCAATCAACGAACTGAGTGTAAGTGGTGCGATCACAAGCGTTGCGATCTGACATCACTAATCAAGTGAGCTAATGAAACTTATACTCAATACGATGCTAGCCATTCTTGCAGTCGCTTGGATGATCGTACTCTATGTCCCGGGCGGCAATAAGTTTTCTGTGCCATATGCATCAACTCCTATTACCTATCTCCTACTCGTGTGTAGCTGTCTAACCTTTGCATTCTGGATAAGCATCGGCCACAAGCGAGATCAATAAGTAACCCATTCATAACAAGGGATTGAATATGATAGCAATAACTACAAGCGAATACGAATTGACTATGGATCTGATGAAAGAGGCTCGTAATACATTGGAACAGATCAATGGAGATTCGCCAGATTGTCGTAAGCTTCAGCATGCTCTAAACAATATGATTGTTGCCATGGATCTCATCATTCACAATATGAAGTGGGAAAGTTAAGATGACCACATACAAGATCGTTCGTTCATTCAGAGATGGCCATGATGATGTGATCATCGAAGAGGGGCTCACCTTGGCAGAAGCTAAGGCTCATTGTCGTGACCCCGAGACTCATAGCAAGGGTTGCACGAGTGCTGAGGGTATTGCTTTGACCGAGAGCAAGGGTCCGTGGTTCGATGGATTTTCGGAGGAATGATTATGAAGGATACTTATACGTGGGCATGTAAAGGATCGTGCCGTTGCATTGATGTTGAGGATAGGTTTCCGGGACATACGTGTGATTGTGTTGTCTTGCGTGATGGCATCAATCCAGTTAGATGCGCAAAATGTTTGCGCATGCTTGAGATGATTAGTATCGATCCTGAATAACCCATTCATAACAATTCAAAAAAAGATAACATGACCACTCCCAATTTCCAGTTGACTATCAATCTTGGTAATGATGCAATGCAGACTGCTTCTAATATTGCGTCTGCTCTTAGACGAATTGCAGATCAGTTGGAGAGACACGGAGAGCTACTCGAAGACGATAATCGTCCTATTTTTGATTACAATGGTAGTTGTGTCGGTGTGTGGTCGGTCGAACTCTAACCCATTCATAAAGAAGATAACATGGCTGATACAATGCGTTGTCCTGATAGTTCTAATCCGGTGCTTGATGAGAAGCGAGAGATCAATCCGAATGGCATCAAGGGTTCTGATCTAAAGGATCAGACTGGAATGATGGGACCCCACCCGTTCCTTTACTGCGATAATTGTGGCCAAGAGTGCAGCGCCAATGCTGGCGACTATTGGGATCGCAAGGATGAAGTGTTTGAGTGTTGTGGTGAGTCGATGAGGTTGGTGCGGAAGATCATTACTCTCGTAGATGTTGATCTCGAAACTGAATAACCCATTCACAATTCAACTCGAAAGATAGAAACAATGAAACATCGTATTCAGATTGATTTTGATATTGAAGCTGATAGTCATACAGATGCCTTTCGTAAGGTCAATGATTGGATGATCGCTCTTCATTCCGATGAGTATCCCAAAGATATCCTTGATTTTGTGGTATTGGAAGATGATGGTGAGGCGTGTGCAGAGTGTAATTACGATCAGTCGGACAATCGGTGTGTCTGTTCTGGTGGTACTGATATGGATATCTGGTGTCCTATTCACGACTAAACCCATTCACAATAAAAGGATAAAGAACAATGACTCTCCGACCTTATACGAAAGATGATGCCCGCGACTTGGCATATTCTCTTCTCCATGAGCCGGATGGAATTAGCGAGCGCTCTTACGAGAAGCTTTATGAGCTTATGACCGAGTACGGAATTGCTACCGAGATTCAGCGTCAGGTTTGTACTGTGGATGATCGCTTCTATATCTCTACGGATGATAATGACAATGAGCATGATCCGTTCAATGATTATATCGATCTGGCTTGTATTTGTGATGATCCAATCAATGATATCTGTGATACGTGTCAGATTCATGGTACGGAAATTCCCGATGAGTATCTTCACGGAGATTGAAGTATAAACATTCAAGACACAATGTATAAGATTATTTCAGGTAGGAGGTGGACTGACGTGGCTCCCCTCCTGCTTGACAATCTTATAAGTTCTTCCAAGCGAATAGCATATGTGATAGCTCGACCATAGCTAATTTATTTCAATTTGCGAACTCGATCTCGACAAAAAGTAAAGGGACATCATAAGAGGGTTAGTACAGTTATAGAGCGAAGATGCTCTACCGTAGAATTAAAAAAGATTATGATCGGGTGATTGAGGCGGTCCTAATGGGGGTAGTTTAAAGTAGATCTGCTACATTTTACTGTAGCTTGAAGATATAGATATATATGTGAAAGTATATTATACGTTCAGTATCTCGCCTATTATTAGGATCCCCTCAATCACCCATTCATAAATAGAAATAGATCGAAAGAATACAGGATCAATATGAAAACGAAATATGGATTAAGTTTCAATTATGGCGAACTTCCTTCTAAGGAAGTGTTCGAGGCTCAGTTCGATGTTGCTGTTGGGCATGGTAATACCTTTAGTTTCGGCAATGATAAGCGGATCGGTAATGATAAGCTTACTTGTGATGAACTTTGGATCGAACTCAATCAGGCGGTTGCAGAGTTTGAAGGTACCGCTACTCTGGTCGGAGACCTGAGAAGTGCGGGCTCCTCCGCTCTTCGAGCACCCATTCAGAAGCAAGATGATGCCGGTGATTGGGCAAGCGTTGTTCTTTTTTGTCTCAACATCGAATGGATCTAAAAATGATCGGGTGAAGGATGATCACTTCAATGAGTAGAATGCAGAGATGGTTGTCCTCTGGAACTACTAATAGCAAACTACAACAGTTGCAGGATCATCCTTCACCCATTCACAATTTTACGGAAACAATCACCATGACTACTCGATCTAACAATAAGAAAATTGCAAGTGACCTCTCCGTTGTTGGACAGGTTCGTACGGCTCTCAAGTCCCAGCATCGTCTCGCTACCTTCTTTGGTTTTCTTATGGGCGGACTTGCTCCGCTTGTATCGTATGTTACGGCCCACTATGAAATTGATCCTAACCTTCCACTATATTCTCAGGTAGGAACGCTTATGGTTGTGGGATGTCTTCTATTCTCCGCTATCACTGTATATAAGTGGAGCAAGCTCTGCTTCAATTCTATTGGCGGTGCCTTTGGATTCGTATTGATGGCAGAGGGAACTCTGATTTTCTGCCACATTGAATGGCTCAGTGTTTTGGCACTCGGATATTTGATCGTAATCAATGGGATCGCAACTGGTTGCCAGATCGCTTTGCCGAAATCTAAACCCATTCACAAGCATTTGTGGGAATGATATGACCGGAGATAGCGTCTTCTTAAAGATAATGGATGTAGATCTCCTTCTACAAGATATTACCAAAATGGTACCACTCAAAATGTTTCTTGGTTCCATGCAGGATGATAATCCATCACTGATAAAGTTGGACGCTGAAGTTGAGGCATTCAAAAAGAGAATCGAACAACTAATTTTGGTTGCTGTTCATGCTACTGGTATATGATTGGATATAAAACATCATGAAGAATGACAGCGGTGTATGGGAATGTAATTACTGTAGTTATATTGGCGATGATATGGATCATGCGTGTCCTCGCCATACTAAGATTGCTGTTGAGTCACTGGTCGCAACGGAAGTTTCTCAAGCGATCGTTCTGATCAATGCAGAGTGGTACTATGGGGAACTTGTTCTCCAAACCACGTGTTGTTCCTATGATGATTACAAGGCATTGCCTGCTGTCGTCAATTATACGGGAGTTGATTGTGGTCTTACTGGTTGGAACTCTGACACTTATACTGCTTGCTACAAGTCAGGTGCCGCTATTGCACGAAAAGTTTCTAATAAGAGGTAACGAAGATGATCCCCACCGAACAATATCTCAAAAACATTGTTGGTACGATGAACTCGATTGATCGTTTTGTTATGGAAGATGACGGTCTTGTTGTTTACTATAAGGATCTTCCGAACGAACCTTTCATGCGAGAGTTTCTTGAGCTGGTTGAGAAGCATATTACCGCATAATTATTTACCCATTCACTCTCATAACAAATCGAGAACTACAATGAACGCAAAAGAACTCAATAGTTTTCTGGCTAACTTCGGCATTCATCATGGCGAAGAAGTTATAGTGAGTCCAGGCAGATACGAGAAAATCATCAAGGCTACGCTGGCATGGTACGGAACGATTGCCTCACAAATGGTAGCAGATTGTTTTATGCCTGTTGGATCGAATGGTGAAGCTATTGAGCCTGGGTATGAGGATACGATTATTGGGATTGAGGTATGGTATTCGTTCGAGTATCCTACTTTGCAAGAGATCGAATTCATATCACGATCAACCCATTCATTTATTACTGAAGGTGACGAACAATGAAACTTTCCATACGAGAAGATAGCGAAATGCAAGCAATTACGAAAGCTCTCGTGTGGGCACGCGGGTCCTCTAATTGGCATGATTATTGTACGAGTATGGATCATAGCTTGGTTGCTAATATGGCAGCCGCAACCGATTTGATTTCATGGTCAACCGGGCCTAAACGCCGTGAGAGTAAGCCTACCGAAATTACCCATTCGCAAGACTGTTTCGCCAGTAAGTATGGAGACAAGCGATGAGGCGAGATATTAGTTTTACGGACCTTCCACATGCAGCTCAGAAGCTAATTAGTAAACGACAGCAATCTTATATCGATGAGTTTGTTTTTATTCAGGATGAGACTTCTATCGAAGCATTCTATGCTGATAAGCTGTTGTGCATATGGTATGGTTCGCAATGGATTCATTCTCCGTTCATTGATTATAACGACGATTGAAAAGTTTTACCCATTCACAACAAACAATGGAAGATAAGATGACACGCACAGATAAAAACACTCATTATCATGAGCCAGTTTACTTGACCGGCGATGAGATCGCTGTAATAAAGAGTGCTCTCGATTATGCTCTTGCAATAATTCCAAATGCATTTAGTATTGCAGAAAGGGATCTTGTAGCCCATCTTCCACCGGTTATCCGTCCCAATTCAGTTTCACCCATTCACAACCCAGACGATTGCGAAGAATAAGAACATGACAACCGACAAGAATGATGATATGCGATTGCTCTGGTCGTCTGATGTTATGTGCGAATTGCCTTATATGCCGAATGTTGCTGACACGATTCGTGTGTGGGATTCCCTTCGTTCTCTTTATAATGAAGCCTTTACGAAGGAAGACGCTGTAGCATACTGTATGTGTATGGAAGAAGTTAGTCCCGATATGTACGAGAATGTGGCACTTGCCAAGATGAGCAAAATTCGTGCCAAGTATATCACCCATTCATAACCAACCAACGAGAATGAACATGACCAAGACAATTAGTTTCAAGTCACTGTTGAATAAGGCTACCTCTGCGAAATCGGCTCTCGGGTTTCTCAGCGCGTATCGTGAGCACCTCCTGACTGGAGAACTTACCAGCGTTCTTTCCCCGATTGTTTCCCAAGTGGATGAGGGTACGTTGATGGCTACCCCGGCAGTTGAATTGATTGCTCAGGCCGTCCTCAATCACATTGTTGCGAGTGATGCCCTCGCTCTTGAGGCACGTATTGCCAAGCAGGCTGCTTCGGTTGCTGCTAAGGCTCTTGCGGCACTGCCTAAGAACGAGGAGGAGAAGGCACCTGCACCGTGGACCGTCACTATTCTTGACAGTACCGGGCAGATCTGCACTCGTACCAAGGATAACGGAGATGTTGAGGATCTCGTCAAGGGATTCAATGATAGCTCTACCGCTGACAGGTGGTCGATGCGCCGACTTTTGGAGAACGAAAGTGGTAGCACGGCAGTTTGCGATCATGCGTATCTACCCATTCATACCGTGATGACTCGCGATATCGCAGTAAGTGTTCTTCTCAAGACTGCAAAGGGACCTGTTGTTCGCTCCCCGTCCAAGGGTTCTCAGACTCTTGGATTTAAGTGTAAAGTGAAG
>Ga0302221_10002752_pt1 | contig 10844 bp, 1 predicted proteins | sample II_Palsa_E2_1_FD_193517 | JGI IMG/M metagenome (GOLD analysis project Ga0302221, IMG submission 193517) | Peat permafrost microbial communities from Stordalen Mire near Abisko, Sweden - II_Palsa_E2_1 | ecosystem: Environmental > Terrestrial > Soil > Palsa > Peat permafrost | place: Sweden...
GATTATTTAAACAACTTTTATATTACTTATTTAAATAATATTATTATTTATTCGGAGGATCCCTTAAAATACAAATGCTATATGCTACGAGATGAGATGACGCATGACTTATCACTTCGCTTAAGTTCGCTATATAGTTTACGATCATAGCTTTAGAGAACAACAACTTTACATCTCCGCACACTTTACTCCATAAATGCGTAGCATTATAGTAGTAATAACCTTAAAACTAGTTATTTAATCCTAGAATTCTTTGAGACAATAGCGACTAGCCTTAAGCACTAGTTTATAATCTGTAAATACCAGTTTTCGATCGCTTTTTAACTGGTGTACCCGGTCGGAACCCCGCGACAACCGAGTTAATTATAAGTTTTATTACAATTCACTTTTTGCTTTAACCTTATCGATTTTATCACCTCGTATACTAATTCTATTAACTACTATTACAATTCTATCGGAATAATATCGAACAATTATATTATCATCGAAAACTCTATTCTTTTCGGTCGCAATTATATCTTACCCTTTACGCGTACCCTAAAACCTTATATAAATGTTAAAATCGAACGCAGTTATAAACCTCGCCGTATAGCTAAAAGCTTTTTACAAAACCGACTACAAATTCACAAATCACATTTTATTAGCAATCCTTAAATAAATTATACGTCTTTGCAAAGAGCTTAAACGACCGCCCTTACTACTACGGCAGAAAACTCAAGCGGAAAATGCTACCTTAGCATAATAGTTCTTTCTAAACACGTAAATATATATTAAAGCAACTTTTAAAGCTATACTTCGCAAATTTAAGAGACTAATAAACATTAATCTTACCTTATTAAAGCTTAGAAGTTCAAGTTTCCGACCGAGATCTCGTGCTAATAGCTCGTTAGCGTTTACTTTAAGTATTACCGGGATAAGTAGCAATAAATAAGGAAGTAGCTAAAGCTAAAATTAACACGATAAAAAGCAAAATGCAAATTTACTAAAGATAAGTTTATAAGACTATATAGCAATTGCAAAGTTAAAACTAAAACCCGAACCCGTTTTAACTTGCTATCCTTATTTAACTTTAACCTTATAATCTGCAAATAAAAGAAGTCGGCGTTTTTAATCTTAACTTATAAGACGTAAAAATTATTAGTTTAAGTATTACAAGCATTAAAAAGCTTATAATATACATAGACATTTATGCGTTTACAAATAAACTTCGCAAGCTAGCAAATAAGAAAGGAGACAAGGTAATATAAGATAACTAGACTATATAGCTATAAAGCAAAGTAATTGCCTAATATACTTATAAACTCTTTAACTTAAAACGCAAACTCCTAGCAAATATATCCTTAACAAGTATCTTTAGCGCCTTAATTAAGAGATTTAAGGAATTAGCTAATAGCGCTATAAAAAATATAAAAACTATTAAGTTTAGCCTTTCTAATTTATAGCGCAATAAAACGGTACGCAGTTTTGCGCAAACGATATTCCGCTATATATAAATAGCCGAGATAACTTTAAATTATCTCTAATTAATAGTAGCATATAATGCTTTAAAGGTTTTTATATAAGCGTATTATCTTATACTTACCCCGGAAATGTCGAAATAGAAGTGGCTTAAAGAAGTAAACTTAAGAGCTACTTTATTTAAAAACTTAATAAAAAAAGCAAATGCTCGTCGCTTTACCCTTAAAGGCAAGCAAGAAGCCGGACGTGGCCCTTTACATTATAGCCCTTGTCTATATTAGTTTATAAATTAATTTTAGCCTTAAAACTCTTATTAGTCTATAAATTAGTTTTAAAACTAGTCTTAATCGCGTTTTTAACTACTAAATTAGGGTTTTTGCAATTGTGGTAACTCTAGTAATAGCTATAAGGATTTTTGCGAGAGAGATAGACAAGGAAGATTATTAATTTTACAAAACAATAATACTAACCGCTTATAAAACGCAAGTTAGTAACCCGCTTAAAAGAACCTTTTGCTACCGCGCTAGCAATTGCAAATTACTAGTAAAAATAGCTTCGTTTCGCGGAATTAGCAAAATTCTTTTAAGGGCCGGAACTAACGCTACTTCCCTTATTAGCAACGCGTACATTTCGGTAAAAAATCTATAAAAGAGCTACAAGAAAGTAGTAACTTATTTTATAGCAAGTTAAAGGAGCTACTTGCGCATTTTAGTAAAGAGGATTATAAGCAAGAATACGCGTATAATTATAATAAAGAATACTTTAAAGATAAGCTAATCGGCAACTTTAATATAATAAACTTTGCTTTAAGTTTATAATAAATAATTGCAAAGAAGGAAGTTATATATAAACGCTACAAAGAAACTTTCCCTAGCAATAACTAGCTCTATAAACATATCTGCAATAACAATTACAAACGAGCCCCAAAGTCTAATAAAAAAGATCTCTAATCGACTATAAAATCGGATATAAAATAAGAATCGAAACCTTATATTAGCTAAAAGACACACGTTATTACCTTAGCATTTTATGCCCTACTAATCGTTAAGTTATTAGTAAATGCAAAATTAGATACCAGAACAAGTTATAGTTTTTATAACTAGTATTATATTACTACAAAGATAAAGTTTTTACCGGATAACGCTTCTTATAAGGTTTGCATAAATATAAGCTACTTAGTTACACTTATCGACAAGAAATAGCTATAAGCTAATAAGCTAAAACTCCTTATTTATATAATAGCTAAACCTTTACTTATATATAAAATTAGAACAAGAAAGGTTTACTTTTAAGAATATATTATCCTAATAATGTATTTCCTTAGCATAAACCCCAAATCCGGAAAATAAGCTTTTACAAAGATCTCTTACAAAGCGCATTTAATAAATAATCTAGCCGCAAAACTTCTTATTAGTATAAACATCTTAGTACCCGAGAAGGTTAATATTATAATTTCCAAGAAAGTAAAACGTATTAAAAGCTACAAAATTAATATTAAGCTTAAAGCTATACCAAAGAAGGGAATCGCAAAATTACTAGTTTATATTATAGCAAAAATCACTATCCCCCCGTTTGCGTCTATAACAATTCCGATCTATTATATAGCGATAGCCGAGGACAAAGACTTCTTATTTAAACTAAATAACACCTTAGTTACTTTATTTATTTAGCTAGCTAATAAGGATATAAAGACCGTTTTAGCTAAGAATAACTCAAATAAACTAGTTTTCTTGCCGCGAAACTTCCGCTTTAAAAACTTAATAAATATTAACTATAATAACAGTTTCTTAGTCTTAAATGCAAATATTATTAAACTAGCTACGTAAGTATTAAAGATTACGCCCTTACAAATCCTTGCAAATTACAAGGAATTCGATTTATTATTAAAAACTAAACACTATACTAGTGCTACTATTTATAGCAACTTTATAATAGCATAAATATTCTTAAACCTTTTAAACGAGTTCCCGGAAACTTTATTTAAAGATAAAGGTTTTATTTACCTCCCGAAGGACAAGTAAATAAAGATCGACTTATAGCCAAATTAAGTTAATAAGATATTAAGAAAAGCAAAAGTTTATAAAGTCAATTTGCGTAATTAAAAGGTAATTAATAAAACTTTTAGCAATTTAAAATTACAAGATAAGCTATATTAAATTATATAACCGATGCCTTTTTTATACTTTATATTTGTAATATATAAGCATATCCTAAGCTAAGAAGAACTAGTTAATCGCGTAATTGTCGACGTATAAAAATTAAACGATATAACAATTCCGGACATATATTTAATATTATTTTAAGAGGATATTTTACAAAAGATTATAAGCTATAAATATATTATAATCGTCGATGCTATAAGCTTCTTTTACTAGTAAAAAACTTATCCGGAAAGCTAAAAGTATTTAATTATAGTTTTTTATCGAGGCTAATATATATTTTATTATATGCTAATAAGTTTCCGGAATACTTTAGCATATATTTAACAACAAATAGATATTATCCTCGAGGAATTATAATTCGCAAAAGTATATATTAACGATATTATTATTATAAGCTATATATTTAAGGACTATATAACTTACTTTAAATAAGCTTTTGCTTGCTTAATCGAGTATAATATTGCAATTAAAGGCAAAAAATGCTTTATCGGCTACTTCTTAGCTATAGTTTTAAGATATCGTGTAAATTCTTTTAAATTATTAACTATAAAGGAAAAGCTAGTTACAATTAAGAACTTATTATTCTTATAAACTGCAAAGGATTTAAAAATATACTTAAGTATAGCCGGATAATTGAAAGATAAGGTTCCCTTTTACTTTTATATTTTACAACTATTATAAGATTGCAAAACTAAGCTTTTTAAGAGAGCTTTAGCAAAGGGAAACTTATAAAAGACATTTGCGGCTAAATAAGCTTTTATATACCTAATAAGTTTAAAGCGTGCGTCTTTTGCGGCACTCTAAAAAGCTTTAACTATAAATATAGTGCTTGTTTACAGGAACTTAAAACGTTTTCTTTTTTGCGATATAAATGCATTTAAAAAGAGGGGAATTAGTACTATAATATATTATATTAAAGGAGACTTGCTACGGGTTTTTATTAATAAGTTGCTATACTTATTAAGGACTAAGGTTAAACTAATTATATTCTTGTTTAAGGCGCTTAAGGATACTAAAACCCGCTATTAGCCAACCGAACTAGAAATAGCTAGTTTAATATAAGTTATATAAAAGCTTTAGCATTTAATCGAATTAAATAAGGTCTTACTTATTATAATCTTTACAAATTACGCTTTATTAGTCGGAATTTTAAAGAAATCGAATCTAATAACTATAGTCTTTATAAACAAGTTAAATCTGCGTCTTATACAAGTAAGAGAATACCTCTTTAAGTTTCCTTTGCTTATTTGCTATAAGCTTAGCAAAGCAAACTTTATATTAGATGCTTTATCTTGTTTGCTTATAATCGACAACCTAGTCGAAGACGCGAATGTTGCACCCCTAACTAGAAAAGGAGAATTAAATGCGCTTTTCGCTTATAACGCCTTTATAGACGAAATCGCGCATAATAAGGTATATAATGAATTTAATAAGTATTACGCTTTTGCGGCTACTTTAATTAAGATTGCGCTTAATTTTAAAGAAAAGTTTATTTAAAGATATAAATTAAACTCTTGCTAAAAGCGCATTTAAGAATAAGTTACAAAGAATAATAACTTAAAAGAAAACGGAGCAATTTTACTATTCGAGTCTATTAATAGTCTACTTTACTAATATGCGCAAGATAAGCTTCTTAAACAACTTTACATGCTACCGAGCTATATTAAAGAGGTTTTAGACTTAATATATAAAAGGAATTTATACTTAAGCGAGGCAAAGATGACTTGTATAATTAATAATAGCTTCTTTATATAGAACCTAATAAAACATATTATTGACTAGATTAAACACTATCCTTAATATATAATCTTCTAGACAAAGCGCCACTACTTATACAAATTAATGCAACCGATTAAAGAACCCCTAGCGCCCTTTTATATAATTACTTTAAATTTTATTCTCGCGTTACTAAGCTCTTATAAGGAATTCGATTATTTATTATTAGTTATAAAAAAGGTTAATAAGAAATATTGCTTAATTCTAAGAAAGATAACATAAATTATAAGAGATTAAGCTAAAGTCTTAATCCGGAAATTGCTTAAACTAGATTAAGGTATTTTAAAAGTAATTATATCCGATTAAGACTTAAAGTTTTTATTAAAGCTATAAACAAGAATCTTCTAAGAACTAAGTATAAAGCTATTATATTTTATAGCATATTACCCCCAAATAGACAAATAGTTAAAAAGTATAAATTAAAAGGTTAAAATTATGTTTTAATTTTACTTTTTTTACTTAAAAGACAAAAGAAATTAGCTAAAGTGTTTGCCATTTATATAGTTTGCCTTAAATAACACCTTATTTTAAGCGATTAAGAAAGCTTCGAATAAAGCGTTATATAATTTTATAATAAATAATATAATAGATTTGTTAAGTTTAATAATTATTAAGAAAATAACAAAGATTCTAGATTACAAAATCCAAGTTTTTAATATTATTATAATAGGAATAATATTTGCAAAGTACTAATATAATAAGTCGAGAAAGCCCTTATTCTTAAAAGTTAGCAATAAAGCATACATTCGACTTCACAAAAGATATAAGCTATTAGCGGCAAAGAGCAAGAAGTTATCGGAGTAGCGTATAAGGCCCTTTCTAGTAATCTAATAATATAGCAAGCTTATATATTAATTAAACATTTTAAAGCATTAAAGAATTTATAATATTTTCTTTATTATACACTTTAAGCCCGCACTAAAGTTTAAAGATCCTTATAATAAGCTAAAACCTAATTACCCGGATAGCGTTTACATAAAGGGAAATATAAAATATAAGAAATCTTAAAAGATCGAGAAAATTATAAACAAAAAGATTATGCTAAAGGGACTTATCAAATATCTCGTTTAATAAAAAGGATATAGCCTCAAAGAGGATTATTAATTTTTTGTAGCGAAATTGCAAAACGCGAAAGAAGTAATTACAAATTTCGAGGCAAAACAAGTCTTATAAAAGCAAAAAACTTTAAAGAATATTCTTAAACGTAATAAAGGACGCCCGAGGAAGTTTTAAATGTATATAATCGGTTTTCGACTATATTCCTTATATTTATAATTATTTTAGTCTTTTTTGTACAACTCGCGTAAACATTTTTAGCGCCGCGCTAATCCTATTGTCACGAGCGCCGGATTCATAGCACAAAGTGCGTGGGCTGAATGGTCTCAATTACGACTATTTAAAGCTAAGGAAAGAAGAGGTTATTTACAAAGGGTTCTAGTTCGTACAAATACCCAAGTTCTGCCGCTCCACACCGCCTATGCTAACCGCGCTAGTGCACGTGACCACGTGACATAGAATGCTAGAACTGTAATATTACCCCCTCCTTTCGAGAAAGCTCGTCCTCGAGCTTCGTATTCCGTAATTGTACAATTGTATAATCGATCTTGTAATTTCCTCCCAATTTGCCCTCGAAACAGCTATAATTATTTTCCTTTTGCGGAGTCACATGACGTAGATGCTTTAAATTCCCTCTCCCAAAGCAGCCTTAGCTTTTAAGCTCCAATTCCTCTTCTAAATTATCATCTACCCTAGCTTTAGGGAACTTATCCTTTTACGCGCATTCTAGCCAATATGCTAAGTTCCTTAGGGGGCCCGGTCGATTAGGGTACGCATAATAGAATTCTTGTAAAGCAATAAGGCTATTGCTTAATAAAGAAGCAAGATACTAATCAAGATTAAGATCCTATCTCTTCTAATTTACCCGATATTACAGCTTACTACGAAGAAGCTTTATTGCTAGTACTTCTTATACCTTATACTCCTCCTCGCTTTCTTGCACTTCTATTAGATCGTATTTTAGATTAGTTTAGCTAAGTAATAAGTTTCTAGGGTCTTTGCGTAGCTTTTTAGTATAAAATACCGGGTGCACTTTAATCGAATCCGGCAACTTAAGCTTAAAGGAGTGCCCGATTTATTCTAAAATCTCGTATAAGCCATTTATTTGCTATGCTAATTTGCAGCTCGGTCGATTGTTTTTCTAGTGCTTTACTATAACTTAGACTTTATTACTTACTCTAAAATCAATTGCCCGCTAGTGCTTATTCGCCTATCTTAAATATCGTTCTTGCAATCGAGCCATATTTCTTTATATAATACTTTATAATTTATACAACTAGTCTACCAAGTTCTTAGCCTTTATACGATTTAGCTTTTCCTTTAGCGTATAAGCCTTAACAAGTATATCCCAATCGAACGAGGTACGTGGTTTATAGCCCTTTTTAGTAAAGAATAATAATTAACTAATAATTTCATATTAAAGGGCAGCTTACTAATAGTCTACAATCGGTACCTAATTATCCTAGTTATTTTAATAATAGTTAATATAAGGGCGCAATCGTTAATCAAAATACTAGTTTACAATTTTAGTTTAACTATCAATTTGCAAGTAGTTCGCAATCGATAACTTAAGCTTTATACTAATCCGCTTACAAAACTCATCTTAGAAGTCCGATATAAATTAAGGGCCCCGATCCGATACAATTGTCTCTAGAATGCTAATATGCTATACTATATATAATAGGAATAATAAAGCTAGTTCCCGGGCCGTAATAGTGTCTCGTACAAGTACTATAATTAGTCGTTTCCCTAGTTTATCTACGAATATAGCTACTATATTATAGCTTGCTTTGCTTTTAAGATACTTCTTAAAATTAACTATAATATGCTATTATAGCTTGTCTAGTATAAGTAGCGGGTGCAAAAATCCTAGCTTCTTATCCCTAAGAATATACAAGCGGTAGCAAGTATAACAATTAGCTCGGTATTAGTTAATATCCTTGCTTTAATCTAGCTAATAGTATCGTTGTTGCAATAAAAATCGTAGTTTTATTCGTCCTAAGTGCCTTAAAAGGGGTTAGTCATGTGCTTCGCGTATAATTGCAATACACAATAGCATTTCATCCGTAAGCATACTATTAAGTACATATAACTTCCTATACTATAATAATAGACTATCCTTTAATGTCTATATCTTTTCCTTCTCGAATTTTGCCTTTATACGGAGCTCTTCTAAATCAAGTGAGGTTCGGTTGGCTATTAGGATCTTATCTAAGAGCTAAATGCTATCGTACGACTAGGAGGTAAGGCCTGTCGTAAGCTTTAGCTTTAGTTCTTACATAAGTTCGGGTTTTAACTCTTATGTAAGTTTTATAAGGGCCAATTGTAAGTCTTATATAACTATTAGATCGATCTTCGTATAAGGGAGTAAAACTTGGGTTTTATACTCCTTAATTGCTTTGCCTTATCCTTTAACATCTTTATACTTCTTGCTTAAAGCGTTTGCTCGTTTATTCGACTTCCTTACCCGATATATAAGCTTAAAATGGAATCGAGAGAGATATTCGGCTTATCGTGCTTGCCGCGCAAATAGCTTCTTTGTGGTTATAAAGTACTTAAGTGCTTTATAATCCGAGTAAACTGCAAAGGATTAGATTATAGTCCTTCTAATTTTGCACGCCATTCCTCGAATACAAGGATAATCGCTAGCATTTCCTTGTCGTAAATATTATAATTTAGCTAAGCTTATTATATAGTCTTAAAGAAGTAAGCTATAAGGTGCTATAATATGCTTTATAGGTCTTATTAAGATAAAACACCTATTACAACTCCATTTAAGGTATCTATTTCTATTATAATAAGTAAATCGGGCTAATAATATCGTAAGATCGGTATAATAAGTATAGCTTGCTTTAATTAATTAAATGCAGACTAACAACTCGTTATCTATAAGTATACAATTCTTTTACAGGTTAATTCGTTTAATAGCTTAGCAATTCGCCTATAATCTGTAATAAACCTCTTATAAAAGTTGCAAAACCCTAGAAATAACTATATTCCTTTAACTATAGTCGGTTCTTTCTAATTCTTTATAACTATAACCTTTTCCGGGTTTACCTTAATACTATTTGTTAAGATAATAAACCTTAAAAACTTTGTGTAAGTGACATTAAATTCCGATTTCTTAATATTAACTTAGAGACTTGCTTAACGGAGGCGTTCGAGTACTTTTCGTACGTGGCACTTATGCTTTAAAAGATCCTCCGAATAAATAATAATATTATCTAAATAAGTAGTGCAAAAGTCGTTTAAGTAGTCGAAAAGGATATCGTTTATATATCGTTAATATATAGCAAGTTTATTAGTTAAACCTTCTTATAAAACTTTGCACTTATAAGACTTATAACGGGTATAGAAAGTAGTAAGTTCCTTTAAATTAAGGTCTATTCGAATCTTATAAAATGCTTAACGGATATTTAACTTTATATAAACCTTTGTTTTAGCTAATCGGGCAATAGTCTTATCGATAAGCGGTAATAAGTATTAATCTTTACAAGTAAGGTTATTTAGCTTTTAGAAATCGACGCAAAACTATAAAGATTTGTTAGCTTTCTTAATAAATAGCACCGGGGATGCAAAAGGTAATTAGCTAGCTTTGATAAAGCCCCGATATAAGTTCTCTTCTAAAAACCTTTTTATTTCTTTAAGTTCTTGCGTAAACTATTAGCGTAAAGGGGAGTATTTAATTTTGCTAGTATCCGGATTTTTAAGCTAAATCTTATAATTATATAGCCGGTGTAGCGGCAATTTATTAGATGCTATCTTTAAGAAAATATTTGTAAATTCTTTAAGTTCTTTCGGTAATATCCGTTATAGCTATTATAGTTCGGTTTTATAAGGTTGTTAATCTATAGGATTTAGCTCTTTTGCTTTTAATTCTTGTCCTTGTTTTCGGTCCTCGAGCTTATAGTCTAATTTGTATAACGATAATAAGAATAAGGTATTTTCGGAGTATTTAAGGTTTATATAAAAGGCTAAATAACTAATCTCACAAATATTAATCGTTTTTTCGATTATTTCGGTCGTAAGTTTCTTAGCGGGTTGCTTGCAAAGTTTAAGCTTAGTAGTTCAGCCTTATAAATTGTTATATATATCCTTATACCGTTATTCTTAATTAGTCCTCTAAGTTATTCGGGTTCGGGGGTCTAGCTTAAGAATAGCTTTTAGCCTCTAAGTATCCTTAGCCATAAGCTTTATACGTCGATCGGCATCTTTTTAATATATAAGATTCGGGGGTTATAGCATAAAGTTCCTCTTAATAGTTGCTAATATACGGTTTTAGCCCTTATCCTTAAAGTAATCTTCTAGCCATATCAACTACCAATTCTTGCAATTGATTAGTATTCCCGTTTTTGTAGCCTATTTGCGGCTTAATATCATATCTTATCCGCC
>Ga0302221_10002754_pt1 | contig 10832 bp, 3 predicted proteins | sample II_Palsa_E2_1_FD_193517 | JGI IMG/M metagenome (GOLD analysis project Ga0302221, IMG submission 193517) | Peat permafrost microbial communities from Stordalen Mire near Abisko, Sweden - II_Palsa_E2_1 | ecosystem: Environmental > Terrestrial > Soil > Palsa > Peat permafrost | place: Sweden...
TCGCTCCGGATGATATCGCACCTGTCGTTCCAGCTGGTGAGCTTGAGTATGAAGGCTTCACTCGCTATGGCTTCCGTGTTCCTAATATAGTGGTATCTCCTTGGGCCAAGAAGAACCACATCAGTCATATCCTATATGACCATACCTCCTTCCTCGCCTTTCTTCAATACAAATGGAATCTTCCCTCATTGACGAGACGCGATTCGAATGCCAACAATATGCTCGATTTCATCGATCTTGACGCGCTGAAGGCAGGGTGCCCGAACTTCCCTGATATCAGCGCTCTGAGACTTGGAGGGCCGGGAAATACCACTGAGAGGCTCGAGTGCACTGTCACTGGAGCGGGCGAGATCCCTCCGCTGGGCAGCATGGTTAATGTTACGAGCAGCGCCAGTACGAGTACTGCGACACCCATCACCACAGCGCCTGCACTCGTCTGCAACCATAATAACTGCCTCCGTGACCTTTTAGATTCGCGATTCTCAAGCATGGCTTCGACATTTTGCTTGACGTATACGACGTCGATAAATGATGCTGTCACCGCTATTCCAACCTATCTGGAGAACTGCAAGGGCATTCCGAGCGCTGTTAGCTCTGCTTGCTCGTGTTTGATGACAGCTACAGCGACAGCTTAAACTTATGGACAGTAGGTTATATAATTTGTAGTGCAGTTACAACGAATGCAGATTGATATCAGAAAACGAAGTGTAGTTTGAGAAATATCGGTGCTACAAAATAAAGATCATTGGCGTGGAGTGGAAAAATTGCTCTGACCGCATTGAGAACTTTTGTCGAAGGGATAAATTAATATTAATAAAAGGAGTAGAGAAAGAGAGGGAAGTGCGAGTACTTGAGTAAAAAGCCATTTTATTAAGCGGCTAAAGATAGTTTTTTAAGAGCTTTAAATAATTACTTTAAATATATTTTAATTAAACTTATTTTAAATATATATCACTTTTAATATTTATATTTAAAAATAATAAGTTTTATTTAATTTTTAAATTTAATTATTTTATATTATAAAAGATAGTTTAATATATTAAGAATAAGATATTAAATAAGAATAAGAATAAAATAAAGTAAAAAATATATTAAATATATTATTATATATAAAAAGAAAAGATTGAATATTATAATAAATCTTATATTTTTAATTAATTAATTATTTGATCATTAATCACTTAATTTCTATTTGACTTCAATTCTATTATAATACTTCTATAAATTAACTATAAAATATATTTAAATATTTATTAATCTTTTATATAAAACTTATAATTTAAACTTCTTTTAATTTATTTAATTTAATAAGTATTATAATCTATATAATTATTCTTACTTTTATTATATATTTAATATTATTATAATATTTTTTTTATATTTATATTTATTTATAATAATTAAATATACCGAGCCGAAATTAAGCGAGTTAACTCTTGAAATCTCTATAAAATTCACTTACTCTTATTCTATTCTGTCCTGTTATTCCCATGTTTTGATAAGCGAATTTTAGTCTGGCGCTAAGAACTCCTTTTGCACAATGACTTAATTCCATCCAGTTTCGAAATCGAGGTTGTTGATTCTCCAGCAACAACATCACCTCCACAACCAACCACACCTTCAATACCAATCCAAAATTCACATCATACAAAAGCCACATACATTGTTGTTACTCTCCCTCTTGTCAAGATGGGGTACCAGTCTCAGCTGGCCCTCATTCTCCAGACATTCGACCAGACCGGTGCCGCGGGTACTATGCGGCCCAACGCCACCAGGGACGAAATCTTGAACAAGGCCCTCCCAGTGTATCTCCTACAGGCTAGGGGGCAATACCCTATTGCCTCAGAAGAATATCACCAGTACAGACAAGAGCTCTGGACCGAGGCACTCAGAATATTTGCTATTCATGAATATAATCGTTATATTGTAAAGGGGGTGAAGCACCTTAGAAATGGGCAGGAATGTTGAATTGATGTAGACTGCCTGAAGATCTAAGCTCTGAAGCTGAACGAAGCTCCTTATATAGTGACGCATCACGACACGTATGCTTATATCACATGACCCAGCTCGTGCCAAGGGCACGATATCCCCATTACACTATAATAATAAGCGTTTTATAAAAAGACGAAAGTATTTTAAATAAGAACAGTCTGATTTTAAAATGATGTGAATTCTCGATTATTAGAATTAAAACTAAAAGCTAAGTTTAAAGACCGGAAAGTCATTAAAATTCTATAAAGACTAAGATAAAGCCGTATAAAGACCTTATTAAAACTTAATTACACGTATGAAAAATCTTTAAATAAATTATTAAATTAAACTACTCTCTTATTTAACTTTACGTTAAAGGAAATGATATCATTTATAGACTCTGCTTTTATTAAGAGATTACTCTCATTAATAAGAGAAATAGACAAAAGAATATAAAAGATAGAAATTATAAAGAGTGAGATTAAATTAAAAGAACTTATCGGCTTAAAAGACTTAATATATAGAACTGATGACTTATAGATTATAAACGTTAATCCGTTAATCATTGAGAACTTCTTTAACTACTCAGATTATTATTCATTTATATTTAAAGTCATCATTATTATTGTAAACAGAAGTAAGCTTATTAATATGAGAGTAATACTTAATACTGAAATAAAAGTCAGTTGTATTTCTTTTAACGTAGTCTTAAAGTTTGAGATTCCGATCATTTATAGTATTAAAATAGCCCTTTAAACGATTATTAGAACTAAGTTTAAATTCGTCGGATTTATAAACAACGTTATTATTATAATTAAAAACACTGTCGTCAAGATCTAGTTTTATATTATAAAGAGTCTTGGAATTAAAGTGGTTTTTAAATTTCCGTTTATATAAAAGACTAAAGTTATATTCAGATATTTTAAAAATGAAGAAGATAGACTAGTCTTTATATTACTTTATGACCTTAAGATTAAAGTGATTATAAGCGTTAAAACTAATATAAAGACAGAGAAGGCACGAGAAAGCTATTTATATAAAGCTTAAAACTAATTTAGAATCATTAAAAGCGATAGCGAAAATAGTTATATTAATGACTCAGAAAACGCTTAATTGACGTAATTGATTATAGAACTATTATCAGTTCTCTATATATTATAAAGAGTAGAATTATAAAACTTAAAGACAAGTTCTTAAATAAAAAAAAAGACGAAGTATTAAACTATTATAAGCCGTATTATATTAACTTACCTTTTTAATTTTCGGACTAAAACTCGGATTCTATAGATCTTATAAACACGTATTTAAACTTTTCGACAGATTTTAATTTAAAACGTCTATTTAACTTTTATTGAAAAAGAATCAAGAGTTATATAGTCAACGTAGTCTATAAGACAAAAGACAAGAAAGTATAGTCAGTCAATAAAGCAGACGAGAAAGGCGAGAAACTTAAAAGACGACGAGATTAATATGACTGATTAAAAGTAAAAGATATAATATAAGAGTAAATCAGAATATATCAATAATATATATTGTTTAGATTTTCAGACATTTTAAGACAATCATAACTCATATTAAAGCGAATGAAAGAATTCAATATCAGTGAACTATAGTCAGTAAAGCAAAAGCTTTTAAAAGAAGTACTTATTAATAAAAAAAAAGTCTTTATATTCGAATAGTCAGAATATAACCGGATTTATAAAGACATTTCACCTCTTATCGTCATTAATATTATCGAATATAAAGCGTAGTAAACAACGAACTTTCTATGTTTAAAGTTATTATTATTATTAATAGTGAAAATACTTAAAGAACGACTTGATAAAAGAGTGTTAAAATACTTTAAAGGACTATATCAGAACTTATAGTTTCTAGTCAAAGAGAAGACATTAAAAGATTATAAATTGATTAACTCAGTTATATACTTAAATATAATAACGAGACGAGACGTTAATTTACTACCGTTAATTAATGAATTTATAAAAGAATTTATAAGTTATTATATTATAAGCTTAGTCGACTTATATTCCGGCTATGATCAAATGTTACTTCACTTTAAGAGTAGAGATCTAATAGTATTCTTTATATCTTTTAAACTCTTACGAAATACTACGCTATTATAAAGAGCTATTAATTCCGTAATATAGTTTGTCAGAATCATGAGCCTAATATTAAAAGATATTAATCTAAAAGTAGTTAAGTTATTTATCGACGATATTAATGTAAAAGGATTATATATTAATTATAAAAGTGAAGAAGCGCTTTTTAATATATGAAGATTTATCTTAAAACACATTTAAAACCTTGATAAAACATTAAAAATAATTAAGAGAGCGGGAGTATCTATTGATATTAAGTCTTAGTTTTATAAAGACGGCTTAAACGTTGTTGAGTTTGTTTATAATTCGAAAGGCAGAGAACCGTTTATAAACAAAGTGATTAAAATCATAAATTAGAATATATTCGAGAATATAAAGGAAGTAAAGGGGTTTTTAAGACTATATGTTTATTTTAAGATTTGGGTCAAGGATTTTAATCTTATTATAGATCTAATATATTCCTTATTTAAAAAGAGAGTCAAATAACATTAAGATTTAAATATATAAAATAAAGTAATAAAGACTTTATAATAAGTAATAGTCATAACACTAATACTCATTAAAATCGATTATAATCTTAAAGCGGGAGAGATCGTAGTCGGAGTAGACGCTAGCTTAAAAAGATATGACAGTTATTTAAATTAAAGAGATATTAAAACCGGAAAAGTTCGCTTTATACGATATAAGAGTAGTGTTTAATCATAAGCAGAGAGAAAGTACGACGTCATTAAATGAGAGTATAAAAGAGTACTTAAGATCTTAAAGAAGTTATAAGTCTAGTTTATTAAATATTATTTTATTCTTGAAACCGATGTGAATATACTTATAATATAATTAAATAAAGCGGTTATTAATCACTTTAAAACACTGATTATACGATAGTTAGCTTAAATACGCTTATTCGACTTTAAAGTGAAGTATGTGTTTAGAAAATAATATATAGCGGCTGATACGCTGTCACGGCGATTAAAACACCCGGATGATATTAAGTTTAATAAAGAAGAAGACATCGACGACTAAATTCTTTCTGAGTTTAAAGCTTATGAGATCTGCCTTATAAGACTCGAAAGTGACTAAAGTAAAGACGACTAAAGTAAAAAAGAAGACTTAGAACTTCAGAATAAAAGACAGATCTTTTAATATATAAAAAATATTATTATTAAACTGAGAACTGAAGGAGAAATCAATTCAGACAATGAATCGAGCTCTGACAACGAATTAAGCTTAAACAACGACTTAAAATATAAGACGCCTATCTTTAATACTGAGTATAATAAAGAATTTATTATAATAGCCACTTATTTAACTACGCTTAAGAAGCCGAAAGACATAAGCGCTTTGAAATTTCGTAGATTTAAAAGAGAAGCATTAAAATACAGAGTTTATAAACGAAAGCTATAACGTTTATTAATAAAAAGAATGTCTATTAAATTAATAATTAATAAAAAAGAGATGCGAGCCCAGATCTTAAGAGACGTTTATAATTAAAGCAGATATAAGAGAAGGGAAAGCACTTATTATCGGCTTTTACAACGATATTTCTAGAATAGAAGTTATAAAGATATTAAAGATTACGTTAAGTTATACTTAGAATATTAATTTCGGTTAATATAACGAGAAGAAGAGGCCTTATATATAATTACTTCAAATAGACTGATAGAAAAATAAGTTATCGACATTACTTATATATTGTCACGAAAAGGAAAGCAATATTTGATAATAGCTCAAGACGATATGAGTAGTTAAATTGAAGTTAAAACTGTTTCGAATAAAAAAGTTAAAATAATAACACTCTTTATTTGAAAAGACGTTATTTGTCGCTATAAAGTCTTTTAGAGAATAGTTCTTAACGGAGGCAGAGAATTCAAAGGCGAAGTGATTGATCTTTTAAATAAATAAAGAGTCGACAGAGTTTAAGTCTCAATATATTATACTTTTAAGAATAAGATGATTGAACGTAGTCATTAACCCTTAAAAAATATATTATTTAAACTTAATGAAGACTAGATTATAAACTTAATAATAGTATTATTCATAAATTGAACTACGATTCACGGACTTATTAAATATACGTTATTTTATATAGTTTATAAACGAGAACTTATCTTATTAATCGAATTAAAATTTCTAATCTAACGGACTATCTTTATAAAAGAAGTAATTGACAGGTTAAAGCTTCTTGAACTATGAGCTCGGTAATTCTAAATAAGAGAGGAAGACGTTAAAGAGGCTATTTATCGAAAGACCCGTCGACGATAAAAAGAGAAAGAAGCATTTGATATAAGATATAAGATTAAAGTAAAACCTTTTAAAAAGAGAGATATTATACTTTATTATAATTCTGTCAAAGAAATTAATATGTTTTTATATAAGAAGCTAGACTTCAAATAATTAAGACTTTATTAAATCTATAGCGTTAATAAAAAAAAGGTTATTATAAACTGAAAGAGCTTAAGCTTAATGAAGCGCTATTATATAAAACGTTCTTTAAAAGCAGATTGAAATTATTTTATTAAAAAGAACGATACTTTTATTCTCTTAACGACATTGTTTTTAGTTTTAATTCCGAATTTTATTTTGACTATTTTAAAGACATTAAAGTATAAGACTATAATATTATATAACTACGGATTCTTTTTAAACGATAATAATACTAAGACTAATAATTATAAATAAGAACTGACCGCACTGGATTTATTATACGAGTCTTTATACTTACGCCGACTCAATGAAGTTAATACGTTTACTTCGATAATAATAATGAAAGTCAAGACGATTATAATAAGTGATTAAACTAAGCAGCGAATAACCTCAGAATATAAGGACTAATTACGGACTAGAAGTATTATATTCAAAGGAAATATCAATGAATAATCGGTTTAAAAAGCCCTTATAATAAAAAGAAGATTTTAACCGAAGCGTAACGCCGGTTCTTAACTCATTGCTTTATTAAAGTACTCTTTATCATTAAAAAGCAGATGTCATTATTGGCTTACGTAAAAGAGGCTTTCTCAGGACTTTATAACAGTTTTATAAGCCAGACGCATATATTTCAAACGTTAACGATCGTAGATAAAGGCCGTAATTACAGTTTAAATACTTACTTTCTTTTAAGAAGTCTTAATATTTACCTCTTTTATATCGCTAATTACATCGTATTATTAAGAGAACGCTATCACTATATAATAAACTCTTAAGTTATTAACGCCCGTATTTTATAAATAAAGAGACGACAAAGCGACTTTTTAAGCCATTGTAATAAGCGCGATGATAGTCAACGCTTATTATAATTAATACCTGTTATTTAAGATTTAATTTCCGGTTTATAAGAGTTGAATTCTAGTTCTAAAAGAGTGTCGAAGTCTATGATTTGATCCGTAAATAGTCAATAAGAGGGTCGACTTTATTTAATAAAAGAAAAGCTTATTTGAAGTAAAATAAAATAAAAGTAATAATAAAAGGAAAGTAATACTCGATAAATAAAAGAAAAGCCTATTTAAAGCAAAGATAAAAGAGAAGCCTATTTAAAGTAAAGGGCAGAATTTAATATTATATATTAATAGAAATTAATAAAGTTTATTATATAATTAATTAATACTTCTTTTGATCTTATTTAATAATAAGAATAGTCGATAATTTAAGGTTATATTAAATATCATTAGCGATTTTCTACTCTTAAATAATTTAAGAAAGAGACTTAGAATTAATTAAGAAAGAGTTTAATTAATATATTTAAATAGAATTAAAAGCGTTGATTAATTTAAGTTCGAAAGAAAGGATTTATATCGAAGGGAAGGATTCATAGATTCATATTAAAGGATTTGTATCGAAGGATTAAAAGTCAAAAGTCTATAGAATTATTAGTTTTATTTAAAGGTCGATGATGTTAAAGAGACTTAAAAGTGAATAAGATATGACTCATCGGACAAAAAGTCGACGGATTTGAATAATTCTATTATATAAGTGTCAGCTCTATAGTCGAAAATTAAAGGGAGTCTTTTTAAAAGAATAAAAACCTTGTCTTTATAACTGTCTTTAAGTCGAAAGTCGGTTTTATTAAAGTCAAATCGACTTAAATAAAGAAGTTATAAAAGTGTCAGCTTTGAAATTAAAAGTCAGTGAAAGTCTTTTTAAAAGAATAAAAGCTTTATCTTTAAAGTTGTTTAATTGACTTAAACAAAGAGCTAAGATAATATTAGTTTTATAAACAGGAATCAAAGAGAAACTTCTTAAAAGAACAGAAGAATTGTCGTTATTGTCTTAAGTCAAAAGGCTTATTGAATTCAAAAGACTTTATTGAAATCGAAAGTGCTTTAAAAAGTGCTTTAAAAGCTTTAAATGAATAAAGGCGACGGCGTAGACTGAAAGCTTAAAGTCAGTAGTACTTTAAAACTGTTTTATTAAAAGACTTATTAATGAAAAGAAGAACTTTAATCTTTTTAATCATCTTAAAGAGGATTGAAGTTAGAATTCGTCAAAGTCAAGATTGTCGAGAGAGTCGATAACGACAATGAGGTCGGTTTTAAGTGATTTGAGCAGTAAAAGTAATCGTCTTAACTTATTAAAAAGGTTTAAGACTATTAATAATAAAAGAATTATTGAAATAAACGTTTATTTTAATAGATTTAATAGATTTAATATTTAAACGTCTAGATATTTTTAATATAAAAGAAGGATGGTTTTTTAAAATAAAAGAGAGAAGAGGGGAATATATATAGTACTATAAGTCTTATTCACTTTTGACAAGCTATTCGGGGACGAGTAGAAGTGAATAAAAGGACGAATATAATAGGGCTGAAGTCAAGTAGAAGTCAAGTGACTAATAGTCAAGTGATTAATAGTCAAGTGACTAATAGTCAAGTGACTAATAGTCAAGTGACTAATAGTCAAGTGACTAATAGTCAAGTGACTAACTAGTTAAAGAGAATAATACTCGTTATAATACTCACTCTTTTCTTTTAAAAACATATAAATAATATACTTTTTACTTTATTTTATTACTTGACTTTTGATTTATATTTTAAGATTTATTAAAATAAATATAAAGAATTAACTTTTAAGGCTTTATATAATCGATTCTATTTATCCCCTCTTTAAATGGCCTTGTTTTTGTCTTTACTCTTATTCGACGTTCTTACTCTCGATATATATTGAGCTTCTTACTCTTTTATAATAATAATAATAATTTCTATATTATCGAAGAGATCTTATATATTATATTATAAAAAAAGGGTTTTATAATAAAGGATCAGCGCTTAAACAATATAGTTTTTAAAGTTAAAGAAGTAATTATAAAAGAAAGAAACAGCTTTATAAACTATAACGGGTTAATATTAAATGATAATTTAAATAAGAGTTTAAGTGAACACGTTTATTACTCTTTATCGTAGAAATAAACGATTAGTTTTTCTAATAAAATATAAAAGATTTAATTGTCTTATTAAAAGATGACGACTTAAGCGTCTTTAAAACTAAAGTCAGTAATAATAGTCTTTATATCAAAAGTATAATATTAGATATTAGTCTTTTCAATAGTTTAAAGACTGTTATTAACTTTATAATTCCAGCTTATCTTTTTAATCTTAATGAGTAATATAATATTAATGACTTCTTTAAAACTCTACGCTTATAACTTGCCGAATAAAGAGCTTTAATATTGAATTCTATACGTTTTTATACTTTCTCTTTCCGTGTTTTAAGCGAGTTATTAAACGACTATATCAATATAATAAACTATTATATAGTTTATATTAGATTTAAGGCCACGATGTCTTATTTTATTAGTCTTTATAATCAACTCTTAAATCATCTTTTTATAAATTAAAGTATAATAAATAAATATGAATTAATTCTCTTTATATTAAATTCTAATATCTTTAATAAAGAGAATAAATAGCGATAAAAGATAAAGTAAAGAGATAAAGACTATGATAATAACATTAAAGACAGTAATTAATTATAATAAAAGATAAAAGAAGATATAATAACAACGCTAATAATTAAAAAAGTTGACGATATTTATTTATTCAATAAAAAAGATAAAAGCTTAAGACTTATCAATTATAATTTATTTCTAAAGTTAAGTAAAGATAAGTCGAAGAGTTATAACGATAATTAAACCGATGATGAGTTTAATAATAATTCTAAGTCGAAAAAGAATAATAAAAGGCGAAGTCTTATAAAGTAAAAACGACTATCTTTATTTAATAATAAACTAATATAAAAGAAGTATAAATATCATCTTAAGTAGAAGTTTACTTATTAATATAGACTATACTTTAAACTCTATCAATATTATTAGAAATCACACTTTTTTTTTAATCAAAGTTTAAAAGTCGTTATAGCCTTTAATAAAGAAGATTAATTTCCTTTATTAATATCTTTAACGCTATAAACTATAGATATAAAGACGTTATATGACTATAATAATTTAAACAGATCATTTAATAACCTTTTATTAATATTGATTGAGATTATATTCCGTTTATACTTTTAATACTATTACTTCTTTTTGATAATAGTTTAAAATAATTATAATAAATAAAGAGTCTCTTTTAGTCAGTTTATTCAAATCATTAAAAGCATCAATTATATTAAAAAGATTAACGACTTTAAAATCAAGTCATTATAATAATATTCCTTCTTTATAACTAGCTTTAATTAATATATATTATTTTAACTCTTATTAAGTGAAATGATCTTATTAATTATTATAAAGACAGGCACTATCTTTAACGACGCACTTTTAATCATACTTTAATA
>Ga0302221_10002756_pt1 | contig 10826 bp, 3 predicted proteins | sample II_Palsa_E2_1_FD_193517 | JGI IMG/M metagenome (GOLD analysis project Ga0302221, IMG submission 193517) | Peat permafrost microbial communities from Stordalen Mire near Abisko, Sweden - II_Palsa_E2_1 | ecosystem: Environmental > Terrestrial > Soil > Palsa > Peat permafrost | place: Sweden...
AAAGTAGCATTTCTTAAGCTATATATTATTATTTGTGATATATGTGAAGTCGGCTATACGCGTAAGGCTAGTAATGCTAGGGATCAGGTGACTTGTAAGCACTAGAACTCCTAAAGCAACATTTAATCTATAATAGAGGAATATTTGACTTGTTTTATATCCTTATAAGCTATAAGCTTTAAGGATATTTACTTGCACTTGCTAGAGGGGCAAAGATTAGTTTTGTATTAAATATACTCTTTAAAATTTACTAAATTGTTTATATTGCCTTATTGCTTACTAATAATATCCTTATAAGCTTAATCTCTTTATCTTTAAGGGAAGTAATTTAAGAAAGCAACTATATCTTTTGCTAATTACATTAAAGTTATCCCCTTAGCTAGTTCCGGTATTAGGCCTAATTAGCTTAATACTAATAGAAGTAATAGTAAAAACAATAGCGGATTGCAGTTGTATACTATTAATAAGTCCCCTTTAAAAGCTTATAATAATTATCTTTCCGGCCTTGCTTTATTGCTTTAAGAAGCTTAAGCTTAGGCCTTATAAGCTTAATCTAAAGTAAAAGAAGCTGCCTTAAAAGTAAAAGTAACAAACTTAGTTAAGAAATGTTATAAAATTAGTAATAAAGAGGTTATTATAAATGCTAGCATTGCTATATTAAAGGCTAAGAAGGCTACTTTAAGGGTAAAGCTTTACTTTACAATTATGCTAGCTTCTTTTATTTGTAAAGACTTAGTGCCTTTTAAATATATTATTAAACTTACTCTTTTAACAATTGTCCCCTCTTATATAGCCTTTGTTATACCTCCTCTTATTAAAGACAAATAATTTATTATAAGCTTTAATAATACAAAAAAAGATATAATATAAGAAAAACCCTTATTTAACATTTTTAAGAGAAGTCTTAAGCATAAGAAGATTTTAAAAGTTAAAGTCCTTAAATTATATTAAAGGAAGGATATTAAAGAGTAAATTATATTTATAACTAGTTAAAAGGCCTTATTTTAAGCTTAACTTTAAACTTATAACACTTACTTAAGTAAAGTAAATTTTATAGCTACTATATTACACAAAAACTTATATAACTTATAAGAAGCTTATTATAAAAATAATTCCTTTTATAAACTAGTATTTAAGAGAAGTTTAAGGCTTTCTTTGCAAATATAATTAACTCCTTTAAAGCTCGAAGTTAAGATGCCTTTAAAGGTCTTTATAACCTTTAATAGGGCTTAAGCAAATTAGTTATTAAATTATATACTCGGATAATTATATTCGAATTTGACTTTAAAGCTATAAATAAGATTAGTTATATTTAAACCTTTAATGCTACTTTAATAAACTAAGAAACTAGAAAGATATTACTTTTTATACTTTATAAAAAGACAACTACTTTTATTTTTTAATAGTTAAAAATAATATAATATATAAAGTATATTATTAATAAAAGATATTGCTTAAAGTATAAAGCAAGTATTAAAAGAGGCTTAAACTTTAACTTTAAGACTAATAATAATACTTCCTTTAATACTTTAAAAGAGAGTAAGAGAAAAAGAAAAGAAAAAGCTTATAAGGCTTAAAATAGCTCTAAGAACAATTAAGCTAGCTTTAAGCCTAATCTTAGGGGCTAAGCAAAATGCAATATTACTTGTTATACTTATAACTAAAAAGGATATATATTTAAGGATAAAAGGTGCTTAAAGTATATTAATTAAGCTTAAGACTTTTTTAAAAAGGCTAAAGCTAAAGAAGATACTATTACTATTATATATTATATAAATTAAATTATATAAGCAAATTGAAAATAAAGTTTTTCATTTAAAAGTATAAAAAGAGGCAAGTTTAAGTCTTAAGTATTATAAGGCTTAATAAATTAAAGGCACTTGAAAATAAAAGGATAAATGTTAAGGCTTATTTAGTGTAAGCTAGCACTAGAGCTTTTAAGTAGCTATTAAGCTTTAGAGACACTAGTTTTAATTATAATTTTATTAATAATAACTAAGCTAAATTAAAGGGTTTTATACCCTTTGCTTAATGCAATGTCGAGTTTATTACCTTTTATAGTAATAAATTTAAGATATATTATATATATAATCTTAATATCTTTATTATAAATAATTATGCAAAAACTCGACTATATAAGCTTTATTTTTATAAGTGCAAAGCTATAAGTTATTGCTTAGTTTTTAAAATGGAATTTTATAAAGCTATAATTGCTTAATATTATAATTATATTAAAAAACATTAAGCATATATACTTATATAGCCTAATAATATTAAGATTTTAACGCTAAAGGAATTCGGGGCAAAGCTTAATAAAAACTTAAATGCTATTGCTTAAGTCCTCTTTGTGAGTAAAGGCAATTATAACTATTTAATTAATTAGTCTTTATGCTAATATAAAAGTTATTTTATTATTATTTTTATTTAAAAACCCGAATTTATTACAAATATTATCTTAACTTACTAAATCTTTAAGCTATTACTAAAAAGTTCTACTAAATTACTAGAATACTTTAGTAACTTTATTAACATTTTTGATAAAAGCAAAGCTAATAAACTTTTAAAGCAAAGAAGGTTTAAATATTTTATTAATACTATTAATCTTCTTTTATATAAGCTTTATATAATCTTTTTAAAGTCTAACTTAAAGCTTTAAGGTTATATCTAGCAAATGCTATAAAGAAGCGCTAAATTTAGCTATTTATAAGCTTAGAAAGGGCCTTTATCCTTTTTATATTTAAAAAGGATAGCAAGTTATGCTTTTATATTACTTATTATAGTTTAAATAAAGTTATAATCAAGAATTAACACCTTCTTTTACTAATTAATAAGATGCTAAATTGCTTAATAAGCGCTAAAGTCTTTATAAAGCTTAACTTAAAGGATATATATTATCGGATTTGTATTTGTAAAAGTTATAAATAAAAGATAGCATTTTATACTTATTATAAACACTTTAAGTACTTCATTATGCCTTTTAGCTTAGCAAATACCTTAGCCACATTTTAGCCATATATTAATATATTTATAGCAAACTTTTTAAACTATTTTGTAATTATATATTTAAATAATATTCTTATATACTTAAAAAAAACTTTAAAAAGTATAAAGAGTATATACGCTAAGTAATAGTTAAGCTTTATAAGTATAAGTTATATACTAAGCTTAGCAAATATAAGTTTAGTATATAAAAACTAGAATTTTAAGCTTTTATATTAAAGTTAATAAAGTTAAACTAAACTTTAAGAGGATTTATAATATTATTAAGTAGCTTAAGCTAAAATTGTTTTATAATATATAAGTATTTCTTATATTTGCGAATTTTTATTGCTATTTTATTTATAAGTACTTATATATAGCATATAGCTTTACAAATCTCTTAATTAATATAAAGAATAGTCGAAAAACTACTCTTTTTAAATAAACTTCGGATGCTAAATAAAGTTTTTAAAAACTTAAGGCTACCTTTATTTAAGCGCTTGTTTTTATATATTTTAACCCTTCTAAGAAGATTTGTGTAAAAACTAATATATTTAAGTTTATTATTATTAGCTATCTCTTTTAATAAGTTATTACAAATACTAAAACGCGTAAGCATTAATATCTTATAGCGTTTTAGTCCCGGAAGCTATTTAGTGCTAAACGCAATTATTAAACTTATAATTTTAAGTTATTAGCAATTATAAAAGCTTTTAAGAAATAAAGATATTACTTTAAGGGTTTTAAGCACATAATTAAGGTTTTAACTAATTATAATAACTTTAAGTACTTTATAGAAATAAAGTACTTAAAAAGCTATTAAGTATAATAAGCAATATACCTTGCTACTTATAATTTTAAGATTATTTACTAGAAAAGTGCCTCGAATGCTATTAATAAACCTAATAAATATCTTAACTATTAAAAGGGACCTGCTAATATAACTTAGCTTTTTACCTTTTAAAATAAACTTAAAAGAAGCTTTACTATTATAATTTAAGGATTAGTAAGCCCCGAAAAGTTTACCCTTAATAAAGATATACTATTTCTTGCAATTGCTACTATTATATAAAGAGATTTGCTACAAATTAAGCAAATAAATTATTTTATAAATCCCTTAATTTAAGAAGAAGGCATAAGAAAGCACTTTATAAGTTTTATTATTATAGCTATAATAATGAAGCTATTTATAGCAAATTTATCTAATAAAACTTATAACTTTATATTTCTCTTTTAAGTTATAAAATTAAGTAATTATAAGCACTTAATTTTATATTTATAAATATATAATATTATTAAAAGGGCAATATTATTAGCCCCTCTTATAAAGCCCCTTTTAAATATTATTAGGGTAGCTTAATAAAATAATAAATAATGCATGTTTATTATTGCTAAAAAGCGTAGTAGGTATAGTGTAAATAAAGAGGTTATATAAATAGTAAATAACTCGGAGCTACTTTAATAATATAAAGAATTTATATTCTTAATAACTTTACTTTATATGCAAAAGTTATAAAACTTTATTATAATAACCCTTTAGCCGACTATTATAGAGTTAATAAGACTTTTAAACTCCTTTATAGAACTTATTACTAAGAACAAATAAATAATGCTATATATACTTATTATAAAGAATGCGACATTTGCTAGAAATTTAAAGTTAAAAGGCATATATTATATAGTTTACTTGGCAATTTATTATAGCTATTAAGGCTTTAAAGCAAGATTTTTATAAATTTTATTAATAGGTTACTAATATGCAAAAACTTTATTAGCAATTTTGCTTTTAATGCTATTTTAATAATAGTTAACTAATACTCGAAGATAGCTAAGTATATTATATACTATAAAACTATTAACTCTTTAAAGCTTGCTAAAATTTTATAAAAAAAAGTCTTTTTAATCTTTAATATATTTGATAAAATAGTTTTTAATTAAGGAATAGTGTTTATTAGCAAATTCTAGTTTACGCTTTACTTTTATATGCTTTGCAAGTAGCATTTAAGCATTGCCTTTTATCTTTTAACTAATAAACAAATAAAATACTAAAACTAAGCTTTAAAATATTACTTAAAGGCTTATTATAATGCAAATAAGAATAATTAGCACAATAGGCTATCCTTTGCAAAACTTGTATATAATAGCTTAAAATATTAAGTTTTGTAAAATATATTATTTTATATATATTATAATTATTACTTCTAATTATTATAAAATCTTAAAAGCAAGATTTAAGAGGAAGTATTAGCTACGCGCAAGAGGCTTAAAATTTTATATAAAGAGCAGAAAAAGCTTTAAAAACTTTATTACTAGGCGCAAAATAACTAAAAAAGCTACTATAATAAGTACTAGTTAAATAAACACTTCTCTTTAAAAGACTAAGTAATACTATCGACAAAAAATATTAAGTTAAAGGCAAGGAAGCTTTCCTTAAAGTACATAAGACCTTTTAAGATTTTATAATGCATTAAAGAATTAGTATATAAGTTAAAGCTATTAATATTATATAATTATCTTTATTTAATATTTAATATTTCTTTTTTTAAGGAGTATATAGCTAAAAAGGGTTAAAACCCCTACTTATACCACTTTAAAGAGCTTTTAGAACTATTAAACAATAATAAAGAGTAAAAATAAGAAGTTAAAGCTATTATTAATTATTAAAATAGTAAAAAGAATTAAGAGTATTTAATTAAATAAAAGTATTAGCTTAATAATTATAATATTTAGTTATTAGCTTACTTTAACCTTCAAAACTTAAAAAAAAACTCTTAGAATTATATAACAAAAACTATAAATTAGACTTAATATTAGCTAAATTACCTTTTAAGAAGCAATTAAAGAAGAAGAGGGGTCTTAGTAAGCCCTGGAAAAGCTTATAATAAGAGATGCTTTTTTAGTTTTTTATATAAATAGTTTTTTTTAAGGTTTTATTAAAGCTTATTAAATTAGATACTAAACTTAAAAGATAAAGTATAATAAAAGTTTATTATATATAATCTTGCTATAAGTATCTTTATATAATTATATAGCATTTAAAGCTTAAAACTAAATGCTTAAAAGCTTTAAAATAATACCTTTAATTAAGAAAATATAAAAGTAAAATAGCGATAAATATACTTAAGCACTTGCTTATCCTTATTAAAAGCAAGTGCATATTAAAGGAAGTTAGTTTTTAGACTTTTATAAAGGGTTTTAGTAAACTTATTACAATTATATATACCTCTTAAAAGAGCTGGATCTCCGAAGTTATCTCCTTTATTGCTAAGAGCATTATAATATTAGCAAAAGAGGCACTTGTAATAAAATTGTCCTTTTAAGCAATAATAATACTGGTAATTAACTTTATACTTTAAATATATATATTTTAATATCTTTAAATTAAGATTAGTATTATTCTTTAAAAAGTTAAGAAAAATTACTTGCAAGGCTTTTTAGAAGTCTTTATCTTTTAAGTTTTTAATATATAAAAAAGAATTTGTTAACTTTATCTTTTGCCGGAAATGCTCGAAGTTTTAGACATTATTAAGAGCATTATAGTCAAATTTTATAATTTAAAGATTATAGTTATCCTCCTTTTTAATAAGGGACTTTTAATTAGGGTAATTTTAAAGCTATATAATAAAGATAGTAATAGTATCCTCTTAAGCATAGCAAGCCTTATAAAGGCAGCCGGGAATTTAAAGGTACATGTTAATTTTGTTTATATGCTAAAATATAAAATGTAGTTTAAGTTAAAAATGCTAAGCTTACCTTCTTGTAACTTGTTTTACCCTTATTATGACGCTTACAATTCCTCTTTTTAAGTAAAGTCGAATATTTAATTTTAAGATTAATAATTATATGCTTAAAGCATTTGAGATAGTGAATTAATTAAGGCTAAGAGTTAGCAAGGTTAGCCTTACACTTCTTAAAGGGTGCTATAATAGACTAGAAACTTGATGTAAATATAGTAATATAAGAGTAAAGCTTTTAATAACTTAAATAATTGTGCAAATAAGTTAAAAAAAGGATAATAAAATAAGGCAAATGTTGTTATTTAGTATTGTTTTTAGAAGAAGTAAGAGCACTAATTAAGAGCTTTTATACTTAAAAGCTTAAAGGGCTTAAAGAAATCGGTTATCGAGCTATATAAAGGAATTATTCCAAATTTGACATTAATTTATTTTTAGAAGCGACTAGTGCGCTTGCCCTTTAAGTGCTTACCTTTTAAGAGCCTTTTTGTTACTTCTTATATAGTTTAATAGTTGTATATGTAATATAAATATTAATTCTTACTTGCTTTTAAAGATATATATTATATTTTTAAGGATTTAAGATTAATATACAAAGAAGCAACAAGCTAAGACGTTTTTCCCGCTATTTTTTAGTTTTTTTGGATTAACTAATTACATACTTATATAGCTTATACTATGCAAGTTTCGACTAATTATATTATGTGTTATATGCTATCTATTTATAATAGTTATATAGTGCTTATATTATATTATTACCCTTTTTAATAAAACTTATTGCAAAGACTTTAATTAGATAATCTTAAAGACAAGATCTTAAAAGGGGGTATACTTGTAATATATATAAAGTTAGCTATATGTGTAAGGCTAGTAATGCTAAGGATCAAGTAACTTATAAGCACTAAAACTCTTAAAGTAGCATTTAATTTATAATAAAAGAATATTTGACTTGCCTTATATCCTTATAAGCTATAGGCTTTAAGGATGTTTACTTGCACTTGCTAAAGGGGCAAAGATTTGTTTTATACTAAATATATTCTTTAAAATCTACTAAATTATTTAAATTGCCTTATTGCCTACTAGCAACATCCTCAAATTATTCCTAAAAGAGAACTTCTTTATAAAGTAAAGGGGCTAGCCTTAAAAGAAAAGCTAAAAAGCTAATATAAAAGCTAGCAAGTATATATATAAGGACAAAATAAGCCTTATATAATATAATTTAAATATTTTTTAAAAAAAAAATATTTTAATTGAAAAGCATTTTAATATATGCCCTTAATTTATTATAATAATATTTTTCTAAAGCCTTTTCATAAGAGAATGTATAAGAGAATATATATAAGCGGTTAAATCAAGTCAAGTTAAGAATATATTATTTAAGCTTAATATTTTAGCTAAAAAAAATGATAATAGTATTAAAGCTTAAAAACTTAGCATTATCAATTTTATTTATATCTTAAAGTTATATAATTAAAAGTTATCTAATACTTGCTTTCTTCCTTTTAAAGAGGAAAGGAGGGCTTACTATATGCCTTTTGCCTTATTTTAAATGCCTTAACTTATATATACAGCTACAAGAAGCTTAATAATAATTGCTAATAAATAGCTAAGGATTAGACTAGTAAATAAGTAAGCTTAAAAGACTTAAAAAGAAACCTTAAAAGCAACTTTAAAAAGTAATTCCCGGTTTTGCAAAAATACTTGCAATATTTATTCTTAAATATATTTAAAAATATTTGTAAATTTAATAAAGATAATTTTAATATATAATATTAAAAGATATTTTTGAAGTTTATTAAAACATTACTTATACTTGCTAGCATATTACTAAAATAGATAGCTAAAAAGAATCTTGTCTTTTTATTAGTCAGTCTTGCAATAATAGCAAGCATAGTTAAAGGAAGTAGTAGTTAAAGCAAAGAAAGGAAGGATTAACATTAAAAAAGGCTTTATATAATATAATTTAAACATTTTTTAAAAAATCTTTAAATTTAACTAAGCATTTTAATATATAACTTTAATTTTCTATAATAATAAGCTATAAGCAAAGCTTTTATATTATAAGAGTAGTTGAGATAGTGTCGCACTAGAGTAGCCCCATGTTAAGGGCTTATGTCAAGTGATCAGGTGCAGGGGTGCCTGCCGTATATATAGGGGCTCCCACCCACATTAATTTAGCTCATTAGAGCGTTTTCAACCTCTAAATTAGAGGGTCGTTTTCATTGCAACAAATAGCAACCTCTTATAATAATAATAATAAGTAAAAAAGGAAACTTAAAGTCTTATTTTGCTTAAACTATAAAGAAATTAAAGTTTTGCTTTACTTAAGGTCTAAGAAACCAAGATTTTACCTTACTTAGGTTATAAGGAAACTAAAAACGCTTTTTGCTTAAATGCTACTAAGTAATTAGGTTGCAAACAAGTTTTAATAATAAGAATTGAACTATTTTAGCTTTTGTTAATACTTTTAATCAAAATCTTAAAATACTTAGCACCTTATATAGCTAGGATTTTTGTAAAAGAGACTATTAATAGTAAAATATTACAAATAACTTTAGCTTTATTTTTGTTTTATACTATTTTGCAAGTTTTTTCGAATAAATTATTGCAAAACAAGAAATTATTAGGAAATGTTTATTCTATTTTAAAGAAGGTTTAGCATAAGCTCTTGCTTATAGCTATAGCACTTAATTCGGATTTATTTATAAAGTTGCCTTGATGCGCACAAAGTAGGGTGATAATATGGATTAGTGATCGATAAAGTTGCCTAATTAAGAACTAGAAAAGAAGGGAAGAGTGCTCTTATAATATAAGGTGTAAAGCGCCCCCGATTACGTGAGCTTAGTGCCTTAAACTACTATAAGCCCCTATAGTTGCGACACACCCTTTAGCTAACATTAGGGGAAAAAAACGTGCCAACGACCTGCTAATAGTGCTAACGACGTGCTAACGGTGCCATTTTTGCATGTCCAAAAATTTAGCATTAAATTTTCGATAATAAGTGCTAATTAACTGCTATTAGCACTAATTAAGCCATATGCATAAATAGTAATTATCGTGCTAATACTAATTATTATACTAATACCAATTATTATAAATTCTTATTTAATTATATCTTTTATAAAAGCTTAAGTAAAAATAATTTAGAAAACTATTTTAATATTATAAAAATAACTCTATATAAGCTACTTTACTAAAATGCCTTACTAAAACGCCTTACAAAAGTGGCCCTAAAACCTAAGCTGCCCTCCAAAATGAAAACGCCTTATAAAAGTGGCCCTAAAACCTAAGCTGCCCTTTAAAATGCCTTGCCAAAACGCCCTACAAAAGTGGCCTCAAAACCTAAGCTGCCCTCTAAATGCCCTGCTAAAACGACTTATAAAAGTGGCCCCGAAACCCAAGCTACCCTCTAAATGCCTTGCTAAAACAACTTACAAAAGTGGCCCCGAAACCTAAGCTGCCCTCTAAATGCCTTACTAAAACGACCTACAAAAGTGGCCCCGAAACCCAAGCTACCCTCTAAAATGCCTTGCTAAAACGCCTTATAAAAGCGGCCCTAAAACCTAAGCTACCCTCTAAAATGCTTTACTAAAACTCCTTAAGATATTAGATAAAGAGAAGTTAAATAAAGAGAAGTTAGATAAAGAAATGTTAAATAAGGAAAAGTTAAACAAAGAGAAGTTAGATAGTGAAAAGTTAAATAGTGAAAAGTTAAATAAAGAGAAGTTGGATAAAGAGAAGGAAAGGAAGAGAGAAGGAAAGGAGGAGAGGAGGAAATTATAAAAAAAACTTTAATTTTGCTAATAAAAAAGGGTAAGCAGCTATTATAACGCCGCTTGTGCGTACTTTTAAGGCCCCTTAAAAGTGCGCATAAGCAGCTAAGCTTTAATTTCGCTAATAAAGAAGGGTAAGTAGCTATTATCCCTTTAACCGGTAAGATATTGCCCACGCTAAGCATTAAAGCTAAAATCGTTAAGCAAGTATATATAGCTTAGCTATAATGCCTGGCGTAGGTAATGTCTTACCGGTCGAAGGGATAAGGGTAATTGCTATAAGGGTAACTGCTATAGGGGTAATTGCTATAAGGGTGACTATTGTAGGGGTGATTGCTAT
>Ga0302221_10002757_pt1 | contig 10822 bp, 8 predicted proteins | sample II_Palsa_E2_1_FD_193517 | JGI IMG/M metagenome (GOLD analysis project Ga0302221, IMG submission 193517) | Peat permafrost microbial communities from Stordalen Mire near Abisko, Sweden - II_Palsa_E2_1 | ecosystem: Environmental > Terrestrial > Soil > Palsa > Peat permafrost | place: Sweden...
ATTTAAAAATATAAAATATAATTAAGTTATTTATTAAATATTAATTAATTAAATAATTATTATTAATTATAATATAATTAATTATAATTATAATAATATATTTAATTTATATATTTTTATATTTTTATTTATTATTTTTATTTATAAAAATTTTAATTAAATTTAATATAAAAAATATAATTTTAGTTTTATTTATATTATTTTTTTTTAATTATTTTAAATTAATATATAATTTTTTTTATAAATATTTTTATTATAATAATTTTAATTTATAATCTCGAGTTTTTTTATTATAAAAATTAAATAATATTTTTTTTAAAGTTTTTATTTAATTAAAATTAAATATTTTTAATAATTTTTTTATTATAAATTATTAATAAATAATATTAAAAATAATTAATAAAATAAATTTTATTTATATTAAATATTTATATTAAAAATTTAAAAATTTTTTTTATATAATTTAAAATATTTATAAATATAATAATAAAAAATAAAATAAAATATAATATTAATATATTATTATTTATTATTATATTAATATTTAATTAATTTTATTTATATTATTTTATTATAATAATAATAATATAATAAAAAATAAAAAATAAAAAATAATAAAAAATAATAATATATTAATATTTAAATATTAAAAAATTATTTTATTAATAAAAAATTTAAAAAATTTATTTTATATATTATATATATAATAATTAATGTATATTATATATTATTTAATAATAATATATATTATATAATTATTATATTATATATTATACTTTAGTTTTAATTAAAGACTTAAGTTAAAGAAACATTAAGTATAATTTTTTTTTTTTCTTTAATTTTTTTTTTTTTTTTTAACTTTAAGTTTTAATTAAATTATAAAATCGAAATCTTTATTCTTAATTAATTATTTAATTCTTATTATTATATTACTTAAAGTTTTTTTATTCTTTATAATTAATATTATATTTTATAAGTTATACTTATTATTATTATTATATTAAGTTATTATTATTATTATTATTATTATTATAATTATTAATATTATTAATAATATAAACGTTATTAATATATTTTATTATTATTATTATTATTATTATTAAATTTTTAATATTAATAAAAATATAAACTTTATTAATATAATTTTTATTTTATTTAATTTTTTTAATATTTTATTAAAAATAAATCTTTTTTAAGTATAAGTTTAAGCCGAATTCGAACGCTTATATACTGAAATCACGATGTTATAAGCTTAGCTTACTGCTCCGTTAATAACACTATTATTATATTCTTGAGCGAGACTCTTTAATTTTAATAAATTCACTAAATTAACTTAGAAGTTCGATACTTAGCTCTCTTTAATCAAAGTTAAGCTATAAGTCGACAGTGAAGTAATTAAAGATATCGTTATATAATTTTATTATATTTATTTAAATCTTAATAATTTTATTTAAAGTATAATCTTTTTATAATTATCGGTCGTTAAATTTAATTAAATTTAAGATTATAACTTAATTTTAAAATAACTCACGCAAGTATACAATAACCCGAATAAGCGATAAAAAATAAAAAATAAATTATATTGACTCTTTACTTATTTATATTATTAAATTTAAATATATTTTTTATAAAGCTAATAACGGAACTTAAATAAATATTAATAAAATCATTAGCTTTAAAAATAAGCTTAACGATATTATTTATAATCGATTATAAAATTAATTAAATTTATTAATAATATACTTTAAATACTTATATATTATTTAATAATTAATATCGAAAACAATAACTTCGTTATATATTTAAGCTTTAAAAATCACTTATTTTTATAATCTTATAAATCTTAATGAATTAAATAAATTAATAATTAATACTTTTATAATTATTTTTTTTTTAAATTTTTTAAACTATTTTATTTTATTTTTTATATTAGCTTAATTAATAACTTTAAAACTACGCGATAAATATTAACGAATAAATAAATATATTAAGTATAATTTAAAAAATTATTAAATTAATTATTTCTTAATTTCTTATATTATTTTTATTAAAAATAAAATAATAATAATTAATAAAAACAAATAAGTTATAATTATTATTATTAATAATAAAGATTATAATAATTATAATAATTTTAATAATAAAAATAAAAATAAATTTAAAGTTATTATAAATAAAATAATAATAAATCGGCCGGAGCTTAATTAAAAATAATATATTAAAACTAATACTTAAAAATAAATTATTTTTTTAAAAATTTATTTATATATTTTTTTTATATTTTTTTATTATTATTTTTAATATTCGAAATAAGTTTTTTTTAAAAAAAAAAAATATAATAATTAATATACGTTATACGTTACTTAACGATAATATATATTATATAATTATTATATTATATATTATATTTTAATTTTAATTAAAGACTTAAATTAAAAAAACATCGAGTATAATTTATTTCTCTTTTCTCGACTTCTTTTTCTCTTCTTTAACTTTAAGTTTTAATTAAATTATAAAATCAAAATCTTTATTTTTAATTAATTATTTAATTCTTGCTATTATAATATATATAATATAATTTAAAAAAAATATAAATATAATAATTTATATTATTAAATATTAAATATTAAAATTAAAATATATAATAATTATATTCTTTTTTTTAAATAATATAATTTTTAAAATATATATATATATTTTTATTAAATATTTTTAAAATTTAAAATTATATTTTTTTTATAAAATTTTTTTTAAATTTTTTAAATTTTAAAAAGACTTTAATAATTATAATTAAATAAATAAAATTAATTAAAGTTATAATTAATAATAAAATTAAAATAATTAATTATAATCTTTTTTTTATAACTAAATAATTTTTATAAAAAAAAATAATTAAAAAATAATAATATATTAATAATAACTTTATAAACTTATTAAAAAAAAATTTATAATTTTAAAACTATAAATTTATCTTACTATAAAATATGTCTTACGATACAAGGACAGACATTAAATATTAATCACCGAGCGACAGTAAGCTATACTACAGCTTTGCTATCCACTCTATATACTATTTAACGTCTTTACGCTATCATTCTTCAACATGAGTCTGATCCTGACCCAGTCGCTCGGGATGCCATTTTTGCTTAGTTAATTAAAAAAAAGGATCTGGGAGCGCTTATAATGATTTAAAATTTTTGGCTTTCCTAAAGTCGTTTTGTACTTGCAAGACTTGTAACGAGGAGAACGGGGACACTTCGGACACTTCGGTAAAACTGTTTTCCCGTTCTTTATAAACTTGGCTTACTTTTCTATATATAATACTCTTTCACGACTATATTGATTTCTTCTCGATAAACACTCAAGACTATTGAGTTCGATTATAACATTGCGAGATGCCATTACCTTTGTTCACAAAGACAGATAGCATTTAGTTAAACCTCACTTTATTATCTCTTTCGGTTGTGTCGAGGTATTAAAGGGAAGGGGTCGCTTTCCAGCAGGTATAGTGTCAGGTTTTTCTTATTTACTTTAATCAAATGACAATAAAATATTCCTGACAACAAATATTTAACTTCCAAATCAAGATATAATATAGTCTAGTAAGATTAGCTATTCTCAAAAGCCAATAACGATATTGTCTTGCAAAATTATCGATAACAGAAAAGCGAAAGAAATCTGGCGACGGAACCCTCATTAGTAACGGGAATACAAAAGAAACTCTGGAGCGGTGACAGAACCTGGATTGGTAACGGCATTGGGAAAGAAATTCTGGGCAACAGAACGTGACTAGAGCTTTATAGGTGACCGGAGAGCACCTCAAAACTACTCGTCGGCATTTCCTCGCAGTGCTCGGGCCGACCTAGTGCGGAAATACCTGCGAGTATAGTCGATATAATCAATACTTGGCATGCCCGCTGAATCATCTATAACTTAAGAGTCCTGCAGTTCCTTAAACTGGATAGAACCAAGTCAAAATTCCAACGGGAGAGGTTTGATATCAGATCAATATCTCCTCAAATTCCACATTACAACACTAGCAGAGCTAGGACATAGAATCCAATATTCTCCAAATTTCCCGAGTTTATGCCGATTAGTTTTGAAGAGGAGCGCTCTTAGTCGGTTCTTTGATTGTCAACAAGGTTTAAGTCAATCACTTCAGCCAGCGCGCCCGACATGGATTCTGTGGAGTGGCCTCTTGTAATGGCTTTTCTATAGCGGCTGAAGGCCGACATCTCACCAGTTGATGATTTCTCGAGTAACTGGTAGGCGGATGCTGGTATATCGGTTGTCTGCACTCTCGATGAGGCATCGGCGTTTGCATGCGTTTCTCTGGCCGGTGGCGGAATTCCATCTGATTAGCGTTCTTGGCTAGGAAGAGCAGGGAACCTTGTACAATGATTGAACTTTCCATTCATCAGTAATTCGCTGGAGGGGATGGAGGGGCCAAAGGAGTGAAGTGTAGAGATTTCCTTCAGCTTTCTCAAGCTGCTGTGGTATATCCACCATGCTACCTACGTATCCTATCCCATGCCATCCAAGCCACCCACAAAATCCCTCCATACATCCAACAGCCATTACATATAAACCCTCAGATTTTTCCACACCTAGTCCAGACCACCACCTCAACTCATCTCATTCTCCTCTTTTAGCCTGGAAGCTACAGCGAATTTTCTGCTCCCGCCACTTAGCGCTAACCTCCGTCCGATATTCCCGAAACAGACACAGCTGCAAAATAGCACTGAGAGGATCCATACCGCGCCTTCGACACTTTCTCTTCCCACGAAGCCTGGCCAATCGCCGCCCTTGACTATATGCTGATATCTCGTTGTTGAGTTTCCTGTGGAGGCGGGAGAGGGCATCATATCGGGGTTCGAGACGAGGAGGAGAGCGGTGCCGGTTGCGCCAACGGCGGTGGAGAGGATGAAGCCTGGTTTCGAGCGGTCGACTAGGTACCATAGAACGGGGTTGACGAGTGCGAGGGTCAGAGAGGCTTGCAGAGTCGAGGTCCATGGTAATTTCCTCTGTAACAAACATTAGCATCCTTCCAAAAGCCCGACAGCTGGTAAGGGAGGGAGCGTACGATGGCATAAGCAATCCCGACAAACGCCCCGACGCTTCTCACCACAGGTGTCCAGTCTGCGCCGAATATGCCAGCCTCTGCATCACTCTCCTCTTCCTTCTTCTGCTCAAAAACAGGCGTGTCTAATTCCGGCACAGCGAAAAGCGTATCAACCCAAGGCAGCAGACTCCCTAGAGCTACGCCCGCCACGCCCCAGAAGAGAAGATAGCCAGCGTCGTTACGAGGCTTGATAAGGCCCTCAACTTGGAACGGGGCAAGTTGTCGATCGTCATGGAGATGTCGTACCAGTAAACCGTAGCCCATCCCCATTCCAAACAGCAGAATTCCTCGTAGCCCTAACCTCCATGCCGTTTCAACCGGTGCGGGTTTGTGTACTGGGGGGAGGGTCGAGAGGCGCCGTCGTACGGAAGCAGGTGGGGAGGAAGGGGTAGAGGGAAGGTCGGATTGTAGGTCAAATTGGTTGCCTGTTTGGCTGTAGATTCCTAGCAGCGTGGAGGAAGTGAGGTTCAGGATTGAATGTGTACGCGAGGGTGTGTCGTCTAAAGCCGAGGGAGAGAGGAGCGGACTAGGTGGGGATTGAGGTGTAGAGGTTTCGTAGGGACGCCGAGGTTTAGGACGGTGGATTTTGGGGGAGGAGGACATTGTGAGGTTTGTTAGGGGAGGTTTTGAGGTTTTGCGGAGAAGGCTCCGACTTTCCCGGATGAGGATTGAAAAGAGTGGTTTATTGACAATAGCTGGAGACAATTAGTTCGCATTCGCGTGATAAAGTGAGGAGAGGAACGGTGATTTACTGTTAGCTGCTCTTATACAATGCTTCGGTTTGCATGCGGCGCCAAAAGTAAGATTCGATTCAACAAAAATTCGCGCCTCGTATTCTGCACGATACTATGGCCAAAACTCTACAGTCGAATAGAATTCTCTGGTGAAAGAGCGACGAGAAGATGTAAAGAAGAAGAGAGGAAAACCATGTGAACAAGAGAGGAGGGTCGCACAGTCCGTTCAGCTGGGTGGTGCAGGCATTGGATTGGTGATTCTTGTGATTTGGTCATCTGCGCTTCACATGTTTTTGCCAAGCCACATGTCGGAAGGAATCTAGGGCGGATCGCCGACGCAACTAGCCGCCTTGGGTGTGGTGTACCCCGCTTAAAGCTGACCCTGCAACTTGGGCGTTTCTATCTTCTCTTCCTTCTCTTCTCTCTTCAAGAATGAAAACAGCAGTGTCAAGCGCTTTGCTACTATTCAGCACATTGGACTAAATACCAATTTTCAATTGATTTTTGGTCCACAACACCACTGTCTTATAGGGCTGCCAAGGTGACCATAGATTGAGATACCTAACGGGAACGTCATTCGTCGGAGAAAAATGCATGTGAAGCTGCATCATGCAAGATTCTGCTCCTCAACTCCAATCACCACTTCTCGCAAAGATAAATGGATCTCCTCTGCATCAGTGGCTACTCCGTCTTCAACACTTGCACGTCATTCGTCTGCAGATCCTATGCTTTGCTCATCATGTGATGCTGAACCTCTCTTTTGATTGCTTGCTCCTATCCACTTTATATTACAAGCATTGCTCTTCTTCAAACCAGTTATCTTCCTGTTCGAATCCTTCCGGACAAACCCTCGAACTTTCGGGTTTGGCTTGATATGTGGCTTAGTCTTTTCAGGAGGAACCATGTGACCTTCAACTACCAGTCTCTCGCGCATCTTCAGCAGCATCTGTGTTGCACAAGAACCACTCGAGCCCAGGTTGCAAACGACGAACGATATCATCCTTCAAGTTTCTCCAACCACGCCGAAACCCGCCCCTCAATCTCCCTCTTGGTGGTCATGAACTGCCCCCTCTCCTCCCAAATCCCCATCTCTCCGCTCTGCATTACATACAGTGCCCTTCCTATGTCATTATCCAACCACAGCTCAGATATATCATCCGTACGGCAGAGTTTGACCCTGACCCAGTCCCCTGGGATCCCATTCATTCCTGGCTGATTTCCACCTGTTGAGTTTGGATCTTGAGGCGTATCGACGGAGGTCGTGTTGTTCGAGGATGAAACGTTCTGGTAACCTTCGAAGAGTGCTCGGTGGCGTGTGAGTCGATCAGTCAACCAGTCGGAGCCGAGTAACAAGCCGTACACAACCCAAGACATGGCTTGCGTGATGCTAAGGGCGATGGAGAGTATGCTTTGCCAAAGGAGCTCGAGGAGGGCGAGAACGAGCCATTGGATACCGAAGAGGGAGGTGAGGCAGAGGGAAAGAATTGCGTTGATCATTGCGTTGATCATGGTGTTGGTTTATCTGGGTACTGTACTAGTAAGTGTGAGTGCCCGAGCAAGATCTAGGATATGGAGCAACACTTACCAGACGAGCTTTGATGCGATGGTGGATTCGAGCTCAAGGATGGAGTATGCAAGATGTGGGAGGAGACTTCGAAAATTCAAGTGGTCGAGCCTCAAGAAGTACTGACTGTGAGTTGCCGGGGCGATTCGGGAGATACCCGATTCACTGTCACCCGCCTCCCTCACCCGACCCGGGACAAGAGCTACGGACTTTTCACTTTCGCCCACCTCCCTCTTTTAATACAGGACAAGAACGAGGGAGTTTTTACTGTCGTCTACCTCTCTCTCTTCATACAGGACGAGAGGGACGGAATTTTCACTGTTACCCGCCTCCCTCACCCGACCCGGGAAGGAGACGGGAAACTCACTGCCACAAACCGGTCAACAAGGAAAAAAAGACACCACTCCGCATCAAAACACTGTACTCTACGCACTGGGGGAGTTTGTGTTTCTTGGGGCATCGCTTTCTTTTTCTTTTTCTTTTTTCACTTACTATAATACTGCTTTTCTTTTGTCACGGGCCCACCAGCCCTCAAAACTCGCTGTGTTCTTCAGCTCTAAACCTCGAGCCTTTCGGCTATACACTCTTTACCCCTCTCTTTGGGGTAATTTCGAGGGACTCCCTCTTACATGTATCTAGTGCTTACCCCAATTGGCCGCGGGAGGTTTACAGTCACAAGCCTCACAGCACGTTCGCTTATACTAGAATTACTTTCTGCGGTCTGGACTTTTTGTACTGTAATTCCATAGCTCAGTATACCCCCATACCTTTAGGGAGGTTTTAGGATATATCTAGTTTCACTAGTAATCCGTTAAATATAAATAACTATCAATTAATCAACCACCCAACCCGGGACAAGAGCGACAGAACCGTGAAGAGGATGGATTGTGCAAGATTTGGAGAGAGACTTTGAACGTTCAAGTGGTTAAGAAATCAATAAATTACTGAGTGTGAACTGCTGGGGGTTCAGGGAGATCTAGGATTTTCAGTGTCGTCCCGCCTCCCCTCTCTCGACGCGGGACAAGAGCCAAGGAACGGTCAAGAGGATGGGTTATGCAAGATTTGGAGAGGGGCTTTGAACCTTCAAGTGGTCGAGAAATCAACCCATTACCACCAGTGGTTATCAGAATTCGTGACGCAATACTGATTTTGAATATACTATAGCTCGACACATATTCAGAGTCTGACTGTTATTTTATTTTTTTAAACGTTCCCTGATCTAAGGTATATTCTGGAAAGTAGTAGCTCATTACTTTATGAGTGTTCTATAATTATAGTATTGAAACGCAGCTTTGCGCCACGAATTCTGACAGCTACTAGTGTTACTGATTATGAATTGCTGGGGCCATCCCGGAGATCCAGGATTTTCAGTGTCGCCAGCCTCCTTCTCCTGACCCGAGACAAGAGCGACCTCTACCCGGGACAAAGGTGAACTCTAGCCGGGACAAGAGCGACACAACCATAAATTATCAACAATGCCACAAAGTCTTAAAGACATCAAACAATACAATCAGGGGTCTTCCACAAAGTGCTGGAGCAAGCAAAGATTAACTTGTGATTATTGTTTTCTGTATTCTCAAAGGGGACGACTGTAGGCTCCAATATCACCTAATCTCATTCATTTTTTATTCCTCCCGACACCCGGCTCCAGCTCCCGGGCCGAACCCGGCGGAAAAGTTCTTTTTTGTGCTTCTTTAAGTGAATTTGTGGCAGAATGCGCCTTTGATGAGCCCAAGCAGAGTTGGCATTTTTTCCACTTATAACGAATTGTTATGATTGAGAATGGAGCAATCCATTAAGTCCCATAAAAGCAGCTTTGTTTCTGTTTCTCTATTTTTATTACTTCTTTTATTTTGGAATAAACCCAACTGTATATCACGGATGTGGGTGATCTGGCCATATCACGTGACCAGCGCCGCGGAGTCTTTCCATCCCAGTCCACCTTCTTTTCTTTTAAAACAAACCTCGCTTCCCATTTAATCCATCCCATTAAAATATCCATCCGCTTCCGCTCTTCAAGTTTATCTCACCTCAACTCTAAAAAGGAGCGTAATCCATTGCGAAAGCACTCAAGCGACCTGCATGAACACTATATGAGAGATGACTGAAACATCCTTGCGTCAATCCGGGAAGCTATTCCAAAACGTCAAGTATTCTCAAAAAGGAGATTCCGAATACAACTTTACATCAACTCATCTTTCAATATAAGGCTCTAGCGACTACCAGACCAGCAAACTAGCAAACCAGAAGTTATTGTTATACTAGTCTCTTATCCCTCATTATTAAAGAGCCCGTTTCTTGATATTTTTGCTGAACCTACACTTTCTTGTATACCATTTCGCGAACCTGCTCGCACTCACTTCTCTGTACGCAAAACGAACGGCCACTGCCCTTGCTTACCCCCTGTCTTGCCTCTCGCTTAAAGTATATCCTCAACCACCCGCTGAAACCCTTTCACGAAACACCCTTAGAATACCCAGCCACAACTTGCAAACAAGGCGAGGCAGTCGGAAGTCACGCAGCGACCGATGACTGCCAAGACTGTTTAGAGCTTCCAGGGCTTCCAGGGCTTTTAGTTCTCGCAATGTCCAGGAATCAGAAGGCCAGGAACGAGGATCCAGGAACAAAGAACTAGGAACGAAACGCCTATAAAGCAAAATGTCCAAAAACGAGGGCCCAGGAACGAGGGCCAGCACGCCCTGAACTCGCACTTGCCCCTAGTTTCCAGTAAAACGCACTTAATCACTCTCTCTTCCTAGCTATTTTAATAAAAGTAATCTACCCAACACAACATTGCCTTAATCTTCCCTCCGATTACTTGAGTATAGCATCACCCAGCCGTTTAAGGTTTTCCCCCAATGCCAATATTTCAATTGAGCTAAAATTTAGAGACGCGGCACCGGGCTTGCGTATTTATGGACAGCTTATAGTGGGCGCGCTTCTATTAGAACTCTTACGATTTTGCACTACTATATAATACCAGCGTGCAAAAACACCTGTTTGAGATTCACATTAGATCAGAAGAGCCAAAGGTAGCTGCTCGCAATGACGTAGCACTCCTCGGCTTCTGGCTTCGACTAATATTTCCCAAGCACTGCCTTCCAGCATGTTTGCTCTCAGACCTGAAGAGAAGCCACTCCGCTAACGGCAATGAATTCGGGCAAAGGAAAGTGGCTTGGACTCGCAGACAGAGCACAGAAGCAAGAATGCCTGTCGCTTCTCTATCACGATGATTGAGCAAGTAGATTATATAAGCAGCACTCGGAAACCAGCCTTGATCTTTAACCAGCTCTTGAGGACCTCAAAGATATACTAGAGCGTTGGGTAATCATTCTCTGAATTTGGTACCGCATATTGTATCTCTATAATTCATCTTTCGTGAAGAAACACAAAAATGCGACA
>Ga0302221_10002758_pt1 | contig 10820 bp, 8 predicted proteins | sample II_Palsa_E2_1_FD_193517 | JGI IMG/M metagenome (GOLD analysis project Ga0302221, IMG submission 193517) | Peat permafrost microbial communities from Stordalen Mire near Abisko, Sweden - II_Palsa_E2_1 | ecosystem: Environmental > Terrestrial > Soil > Palsa > Peat permafrost | place: Sweden...
CGCCACGTACGCAAAAAGGAGTGTCAGCGTAATCGCTGTGGTCGACACCGTGGAAAGCCGGAGCCGCCGGCCAATCCAAAACAGCAAATACGCGATAGCCCCAACGTGCAGTCCCGCCACCACCAAAACGTGGAACACTCCGCTCCGCTGAAAATCCGCCGATTCCGTGCGATCCACAAAACTGCGATCTCCCAGCAGCATCGCGCGCAACACTGCAGCTGCCTCGGTGCGCGCACCAAACAGAGCATCCACCTCCTCACGCAATCGCCGCCGCGCGCGCGCAATAAGCACGCTGGCACTTGGACGCGCCACTGAAACGCGCTCCATCAACCCGGCCGCGCGCAAGGTCGCCACCAGATCGATATTCTGTCCCGCGAGGAACGCGCGCCGATCGAATGCCCCCTCATCGCGAAAAATTTGCGGTTGCCGGGCATCGGTGACGACGGTGATGTCGTCACCGGCGCCCACGACCGGAGCGGCAACAATTTGCCCGTCGGTGTTGGTCTGCTGCGAAAAACTTACCCGCAGGCCGCCCTCCAGTGGCAAGAAACTTCCCTGGTAATCAACGCCTGTAAGAGTTATTTCGTACCCATAACCCCAAGGCAACCGCACGGGCTCATCCCGCAAACTTCCATGCCATCGCAACGGCGCATGCAGGTCCAGCCGGCCGCTCTCCACCAACGAAAGAACGTGATCTTGCGCCCGGGGCCGTTGCGAAATGCAAGCGCCCGCAGTTCCAAGAAGCAGCCAGCAACCAAGCGAAGCCGCCGCTGCAAACCACAAATAGTCGCGCGCGGCAAAAAGTACCCCAAGCGCCAGCGCCACGATCGCCCCAATAAAAAAGCCCGCCACCAGTTCTCGCGAACCAGCGCGGGCCGTCACCCCCGGAAGCAGGCCGATAGCGATCCCGCCGGCAAATGCCGACGCCATCGCCACCACCGGCAATCTCATGGCACCAATCTCATGACAATCGTCGCAGCCGCACCAGCGTCTCGATATGAAATGTCTGCGGAAACAAATCAAACATCTCAATGGACGCAATTTCGTAAAACGGTCCTGCAGCGGGTATTTCCGCCGGTTTCTTGGTGCTCCCAGTTAGCACCGCCAAATCCCGGGCCAAGGTAGAGGGGTCGCAAGACAAATAAATAATCTCCGGCGCCCCGAGCTCCACCAGTTTCCCCGCCGCTTCCGCTCCCAATCCCGCCCGCGGTGGATCGAGCACCACCAAATCCGGCCGCTCCTGTGGTTTCTTCAAAAAATCCTCCGTATGTTCATTAAACGTCGTCACGGTAACGCCCGCCAACTCCGCATTCGCATACAAGTCTCGCGTCGCCGCCAAATTTGCATCCACGCTGACCACTTTCGTAAAGGCCTTCGCCAGCGGCAAGGTGAAAAATCCCACGCCGGCATACAAATCCAGCGCCAATTCACCTTTTGCCCCGGCAGTCACCGCCGTTAAAAGCTCTTCAACCAGAAACCGATTCACCTGAAAAAACGACAAATGACTCACGCGAAACTGAAATCCTCCGGCCGAATGCCTCAAAAATCCCGGCCCGGTCAACTCAAACCGCTCTTTCTTCTGATCCAAAAGCAACAAACTCTCAACCCTCGGCAGTTCGCTCCGAAAAGATTCCGCCAACTCCGCCGCCGGTTTGGGATACGCATCAAATGCCACATTCAAGGCAATCTTCTCGTCCGCGGAATCCGCAAACGCCTCAATTTCCAGAACGCCGTTCGGCAGCCGCCCGCCTCGCGCCATCTCCTGCAACAAATGAAATGTTTCCGCCAGCGCGGGCGAAAGCACCGGACAGACGTCCACCGGCATGATCACCGAGCTTTCCGGCAAAAAATATCCCAGCGCCCGCGGCATTCCCGAACGCACCGCCCACTGCGCGCGATTGCGATATCCATAAGGTTGCGCCGTGTGCGCCGCAATCTCCCGAGCCCACGAAATTCCGCCAAGCCGCGACAGCGTCTCCCGCAAAATCCCAATCTTCAGGCGTGTCTGCTCCGCGAACGCGATATGCTGGTAATGGCACCCGCCGCAGATCCCAAAGTGCGGACATTCCGCGTTCATTCGCGAGGGCGAGGCCTGGGCTACCTCAATCACCTTGGCCCAAACAGTGTTCTTCTTCCGCTTCTTAACCTCCGCGCGCACCTCCTCATTCGGCAGCACGAAAGGCGCAAACACGGTATTACCCTCCGCGTGCCCCAAGCCATCTCCCCCATAAACCATCTTCTCAATCACTAACCGTAACTCTTCAGCCATCAAGTATCCTATTCTGCTCCAAATTTAATGAAATGTGTATGATTTCGTAGCGGTCGCCTTTGTTTCCCCGGTCCTGGAGGAGATCTGGGCGCTTTTGCGTGCGCCGCCATGGATGAGCCAAACGCAGCGCCGCTGGCGCGAAACGGCGCACTCCCCGTTTCCCAAACCGCATTACAAATCTCGCGCGGAGAACCCTCACGAAAAATAAAACAAACTGAACCGCACCAGCCCAAACTCTTCCAGCAACCGCTTTTGCAAATACTGCCTCTCCACCAAAGCAATCTGCTCCGCCTTCATCTTCCTTCGATACAACGCCAGCTGCCCATCCATCTCCCGCCGAATATTTAGCTGCAACTCCTCGCTGGCATCGGCGGTGACCGCCGCATACACCTTATCATCCAGCACCGTCAGCCGCCGCTCCAGGTCTTCCAAATCCAGAGAACCCGGTGTAGCGAGCAGCTCGCGCGCCGTCTCGGCCGCCGCCGCAATCTCTAATATCCGCGAAGTCATATCCGCATGATCCGGCGAGAATTTCTCCGCAGCCTTCCGCGCCAGCGCAATATTTCTGTCCATGTACGCCCGCAATTCCTCGACAGGAAACGCCGCTCCCGCGGCAGCTCGCTCGGGCCGTTGTGTCGCCCCAGCGGCCGCCTCATTCATCTCCTCCGCTGCCTCCAGCACCGCATCCGTGCAGTACGCCAGCGTCTTCATCGCCCTTCCAGCCCCGCGCCGCGACCGCGCATAACTTTCCGCCGCTCGGTCGATTCCTTTCAGCGCAGCCTCCAGGGGCACCCCAGCCTTCTGCCAAGTCTCCATAATGGCCCAATCGAGCGGCGACACCAGCAGATGCGCCCCGCGCTTCTTCCAGAAATATTCTTCGATCTCCGTGAAGTAGTTGAAATAGTTCCAGGAGTCCTGACGTGTTGTTTCCACTTTGACGGATTCCGCGCTCTCGCCAGTGTTCTGTCCGTCCGCCATTTGAAGCTCTATCGTGCAGCTTTCTTTGGATCGCGTTTGCCGCCGGCAACCGGCGCGGCCGTCTTGCCGTCGTCGGCACTCAAACCCCGCACCAACTCCGGATTCTTCTCCCAAATCAATCGCAAGCCCTTCAGCGTCAAAAACTCATCGGTAAATTTAATATGCTTGGACCCTCTCGCCACCAGCTTTGCCTGGCCGCCCGTAGCCACCACGGGCAAATCGGTTGTTCCATGTTTTTGTGCCAGCTCCGACTTCATGCGCGTCAACATGCCATCCACCATGTCCACCGCACCGTAATATAGCCCCGCCTGAATATGCGTGACGGTATTCGTGCCAATCACCTTCCCCGGATCTTTCAACTCCACGCGCGGCAGCCGCGCCGCGCGCGCAAACAGCGCCTCCGACGCAATCCCCAAGCCCGGCGCAATCGCCCCGCCCAAATATTCCCCTTTCGCCGAAATCGCATCAAACGTGATGGCCGTGCCAAAATCCACGACAATACACGGTCCGCCATACTCCGCAAACGCCGCCACGCCATTCACAATACGGTCCGCTCCGACTTCCAGCGGATTATCGACCAATACCGCCATGCCGGTCTTTACCCCGGGCTCGACAAACAGCGCCCGTCTTCCCAGATATCTTCGCGCCATCTCCCCCAACGTCCAATTCACGGGCGGCACCACCGAACTGATAATTACCCCGCCAATCGCAGCGCGCTCCAGGCCCGCCAGCGAAAATAAATTCCGCGTCAAAACGCCGTACTCGTCGGCCGTCTGTTCCCGTGCGGTGGTAAGCCGCCAGTGCGCCACCAGTGCATCCCCGCGAAAAACCCCCAGCACCGTGTTGGTATTGCCCACATCAATCGTCAGCAGCATCTTTTCCTTTGTAGGGGGCGCAGCATTTCTGCGCTTCGCTCAGAATGAAGTTGCGCCCCATCTCGGCAAGTTTGTAAGCCCGTCGCTGTTTGTTGGGCTGCCACGCTTGTGGCCAGTGCCTCCACTTCCTTACTTCATCTCACGTACTCGCCTTTTTACTTCATCTCCGCAACATCCCCCGCAATTACCGTGAAAATCTCACCACCGCTGCGCTCCACCCGCAATAGCCCCTCCGCCGTCAAGCCTGCCGTGACACCCGTGAACGTCTCCGCTGCGGTAACCACCCGCACCTTTTTCCCAAGCGCATAACTGGAAACCTCTTGAAATTTGTTCACCACTGCTGCCGGCCCCTCGCGCACAAAACGCCCATAATCGCTCTCAAACTCCCGGAGCAACCGCACCAAAACCTCCACCCGCGAATGCGTCCTGCCGCTTTCCGCCCGCAGTGAAGTAGCCGTTCCGCTCAGCTCCGCCGGAAATTTCTCCTGATTCACATTTAGTCCGATCCCCACAATCACAAACTTCATTAGTGCCGGCTCCGCATGCATCTCCGTCAAAATGCCGCCCACCTTGCGTCCGCCAATCATCAAATCATTCGGCCACTTCAAATCCACGTAGAGCCCGGTCACCGCTTCGACCGCCGCCCGTGCACTAATCCCGGCCATCATCGTCAAGAGTGGCGCCTGCACCGGCGCCAGGCGCGGTCGCAGCAATAACGTCACATAGATTCCCGCTCCCCGCTCCGAAGCCCAGCTCCGTCCGGCCCGGCCCCGCCCGGCGGTCTGCTCCTCGGCAACGACTACCGCGCCCTCCGCTTCACCCGCGTGCCCCAACTCCAGCGCCACGCGATTCGTGGAATCCGTCCGAAAGAAATGAAACACACGCTTGCCGAAAAGCGATCCCCGCAACCTGGCGCGCAGCAACTCCGGCGTCAAGACATCCGACACCGCTTCCAGATAATACCCCGTAGCCGCGCGGCCCTTCACCTTGACTCCCAACTCCCGCAACCGCGTGACCCAGCGCCACACCGTGCTCCGCGAAACCCCAATCTCCTTCGCAATCCGGGCGCCACTAATGACAATGGTCGCGTTCTCTGCCAGCAAGGTAATCAGCCCAGCCAATCTACGATCGGTGATCTCGCTGATATTTTTCTTCGCCATGAGTCAAGCTCGGCTGCCGTTCGCTTCCGTTCTTTCGGCCGGTCCGCTTCTATTATTTTCTGCGATCGGCATCGATTCGTTCGCAGGGGATCTATTCTTCCCGTAGTTCGGTCACCCGCTCGCGCAACTTGAGCAACTCCACCTTCTGTTGTTCGAGCGTAGCCTTCAATCCGTTCACAATCTTTTCCGGGGCCCGCCCCAAAAAAGTCTCATCGTGCAACTGCCGTTCTTTCGATGCAACCGCTTTTTCCAGTCCCTCAATCTCTTTCCTCAGCCGCAGCAGCTCCGCCCCTGCATCTACCGTTTCCACCGCGTATGCAATCCGTACATCGAAGTTTGCCGAAGAGCGCGCCGCACCTCCCGCCACAGCCAACTTCTCCCCGGTCAGCCGCAGCTCCGAAAGCAACGCTAGCCGCACCAAAAAATCTCGCTGCGCCTCAGCGACGCCGAGCAGCGAGCGATCCGCCACAGAAATATCCGCTTCCACCCTTTTCTTGGGATCCAGCTTCATCTCCGCCCGTATATTACGCACCGCTCCAATGATTTCCTGCAAAAAGGCAACCTCGCGTTCCGCGGAAGCATTTAGCCATCCTGCGCCAACCTCTGGAAACGCATCCAAAGCAATCGACTTCGCCCCCGCCCGCTGCGGCAATTGGTGCCACAACTCCTCCGTCAAAAACGGCATCAGCGGATGCAATAATCGCAGGGCCGCGTCAAATCCCGCGAAGAGATTCTTCCACGAAACCACCGCCCGCGCGCGATCCGCGCCGAGCAATTCAGGCTTCACCCATTCAATATACCAATCGCAAAAATCTCCCCAAAAAAATTGATACACGCTCGACGCCGCCTCATGAAAACGAAATTCCTCCAGCGCGTCATTCACCGTCGCAATCGTCCGGGCCAGCCGAGAAAAGAGCCAGGCATCCGCCAGCGGCACGCTTCCGCCAAACGAATACGGCGCACCGGCGCGCACCTCTGGCCCCGCCAACTCCTCCAGCGAAATTCCGCCCGCCTCGAATTTGTCCAGATTTACAAACAAAAATCGCGCTGCATTCCAGATTTTGTTTGCAAAATTGCGCGCACCCGCCAGGCGGTCTTCGCTCAAAACAATGTCCGTCCCCGGCGCCGCCATCGACGCCAGGCAAAATCGCATGGCATCTGTCCCATACTGCCGATTCAGGGCCACCGGATCGAGCCCCGTACCCTTGGACTTCGACATCTTCTCGCCCGAACCTGTACGGACTAGTGAATGCAAATACACGGTTTTGAACGGCACTCTTCCCGTGAAGTGCATCCCCATCATGGCCATCCGCGCCACCCAGAAAAAAAGGATGTCGTACCCGGTGATCAGCGCCGAAGTCGGATAGTAGGTCTCAAAATCCGCGGTCTTATCGGGCCAACCCAAGGTGGAAAACGGCCACAATGCCGAACTGAACCACGTATCCAGAACGTCAGGATCCTGCACCAGCTTCTCCGATCCGCACATCCGGCAAGCCTTCGGATCGTGGCGCGCCACCGTTAGGTGTCCATGTTCCGCGCAATACCACGCGGGAATCCGGTGTCCCCACCAAAGCTGCCGCGAAATCGTCCAATCCCGAATGTTATCCATCCAATTCAAAAATTCCGTCCGCCGGTTCTCCGGGATCATGTGAATGGTATTTTCTTTTCCGGGCGCATACTCCCGCACCGCCGTAATCGCCCGCTGCGCTAAATCCTTCATGCGGCAGAACCATTGCGTCGAAATGCGCGGCTCAACAATCGTTTTACTGCGCTCGCAAATTCCCACCGCATGCGAGTGCGCTTCCACCTTTACCAAAAGCCCCTGTTCCTCCAAGTCCGCTACAATCTTCTTCCGTGCCGCAAAGCGATCCAGCCCGGCGTAGACTCCGGCGCTCGCATTCATCTTCCCGTTGGCAGTCATCACATCAATTTCTTCCAGCCCATGCCGCTTACCCACGGCAAAATCGTTCGGATCATGCGCCGGCGTAATCTTCACCGCTCCCGTGCCAAACTCCCGCTCCACCATCTCATCCCCAATAATCGGAATCTCCCGATGCATCAGTGGCAATAACACCTTTTTCCCAATGAATCCGGCATATCTTTCATCCGCGGGATGCACCGCCACCGCGGTATCCCCCAGCATGGTTTCCGGACGCGTGGTTGCCACCACGATAAATTTATCCGAACCCGCCACCGGATACCGGAGATACCAGAGCGAACCCGCTCGCTCCTCGTGCAAAACCTCCAAATCGCTCAGCACCGTCAAGCACACCGGACACCAATTCACGAGCTGCGTCGCGCGATAAATAAAGCCATCGTCATATAGCCGCACAAAAACTTCCCGCACCACCGCCGACAACTCCGGAGACAACGTAAATTTCAGCCGCGACCAATCGCAGCTCTCTCCGATCTGCTTCATCTGCGAGAGAATCGTCTCGCCGCTCTCGGCTCGCCATTTCCAAACCTGCGCAATAAACTCCTCTCGCCCCAGCTTCTGATAATCGATGCCGCGTTCCGCGAGCTGCCGCACCACCACGCGTTGCGTCGAAATCCCCGCGTGATCCGTGCCCGGCAAATACAGGGTGTTATACCCGCGCATGCGGTGCCACCGCGTCAAAATATCAATCTCGGTATGATCCAGCATGTGCCCGATATGCAGCGACCCAGTGACATTCGGCGGTGGGATCACAATCGAAAACACTTTTCCGCCAGTGTCCGCCGCCGGATCGGCCTTGAATAGCTCCTCGGCTACCCAGTACTCCGCCCATCGCGGTTCGATCAACTGCGGCTCATACCCTTTGGCAATCTCCCGCCCCATAATTCCGCCGGCCCCCATGTAATCGTCACCAGGCATTTGTAGCGGCCAGGCTTTCGTCCCAGCCTTCTCTTTAGCCTGCACGCCATTCCGAAAAATTTGTAGTCAGGATAATCTTCGACTATACGGGGAAAAATCCGGCACCGTCAATTTATCGCACATACCGGTAGTGGTGTCATTTGAGATTCAGTAGTAAGTCGTGCCGTCTCCCCGACTCATTGCATCAAGCTCAGGGGCAGCTAACCTGGAATTGAGTTGGTTGTATGCCTCATGATTGCCCTGCTCCCATTTGCGACACACGGCCCAACAGCAATAATCCGCAACCTGAATCCACGCGTTGCTTTCGCGGCGATGATGCAACACGTGGAAGGGCATTCCATCGGGAAGGTCAGCGTGACAAGCAGCTTTAATCGTAGTCTCGGCGGCCTTAGCGCGATTCCCCGTGAATGGCAGGGTGTCAGTGTAAATGAGTAATTTCGTTGTTCCCGGCTTGACCCTGCCCCTAAAGACAAATCGCAGAAGCATGCCGCAAAACTTGGGATAGAACGTCTCCGGTTCCCACAGGACGGAATTGACTTTGCATTTCTCAACGACGATTGCGGCATACATCCAATTTTTGTGTTTTCTCAGGACCGAGATCACGCGTTCGCGCTTGGGCGTCGCGTCTTCGCGAGCATGGAATCCGCTAAGACGTTCTCCGTGCCCTTCCTTAACCATCGTGAATCTCAATGCATTTAGCTCATTCGCGAGAGGCGCGGGTTCGTACGTCCAAGCGCATCCAAATATGAAATAGCGCGTGCCGTTGGGGGAGAAGTTGAGGTCGCCCGACTCATCAAGATGGATATGAAGTGTTTGCAATGTAACCCACATAGTACCTGATACATCCAATGATGTATAAAAAATTGAACCGTTGGTGACACGCTCGTGTTACTCTCTGTCCAGTTTTAGGAGTTCAAGCGTAAACGTACCGTCCCGAACGGCTAGCTGTTCGGGACGGTCGCATTTTTCAGGCCAAGAGTTTTCCAATCCCCCAAATCTCCTCAGTGATTCCAGCCGCCATCGCGGGCGTAACGCGCAGCGTCTGGTGGATTCTGCAAAAGTTGTAGTGCGCGAAGTGAATCGCGAGGGCGGCTTTCATGTTCTCCAGCTTCTTCGAGAATGCGTTGGTGAGTCGCGTAAATCTGCGAAGCTGCATGCGGACAGTTAGGTTTTGGCGTTCAACGTGTGACGTAGATATGCGTTGCGGTTTTGGCGACCCCATTACAGGGATGGGCCGCGCTTCGACAATCTCGGAAGGGCTGTACCGCTCACGGTTAGCCTCATCGCCGGAATAAACTTTCACCAGCATTGCAAAGTCAATGTCCGTTCCAAACGTCGCGTCTACCGCAGCCGCATACGGGCGGAATCCATCCGTTGTTAGCTGGACGCGGTTCGCGAGGCGCGATTCCAAATCCTTCATCAGCCAATAGGCATTGGCTGCGTTGCGCTTGCCAACAACGAACGACGGGATTAGCTTCGTCTCCGAATCAATCGCGATGAACACGTATTGCTCGCCTTGCGTCATTTCGTCATGGCGCGTGGGGTTGAGGTTCTTCTGGCGAACCTGCACATAGCCGTGCATCTCATCAACCTGAATGAAGCGGGATTGAATGTTCCGCATCTTTTCGTCTAGCAGGCGCTGGCAACGTTCGCCCGCGCGGAGCAGGACGCGAAGCACGGTTTTGTGTTCGACACCCACCAGACGCGCCGTGGAGCGCACAGAGCAGCCCTCTACAAGGGCATTCAGGATTTGGGCTTGCTTCTCAATCGGTAGGACGTTCATTTCGGCTTGCCTTTTCTGCGGAGCGAGCCGAAGATGTTGCTTAGGGTTCGGCATGCGGCTTACTCCGCTTGCTGGATTTGGCCCCGTTCTCAGTTCGCTGCTGAGATGGGGCCTTTTCTTTTTACTAGAGGTAGTCTAAGTACTGTCAAATACGATGTCAATAGCAAAGTCAAAGAGATTGTTGACAATAGAATATACTGTGTTATATCATGCTTTTAAGCCTGTCAGATAGAGTGCCAGATAGGGGGTCAATTAAATGGACTGGAGTAGATTTAGTTTTGAATATGAATTCCAACTGCATCGTCTTTTAGGCGAGGTCGTGACAGTCGAGGCCAATAAAGAAGCTGCGCTAAATCTAGTTCTGCCGCCTGAGTGGAAGCAACAATTAGACAAACTGAATCGGGTTCGTGCTGTGTATGGGACTACGGCATTGGAAGGAAATCCTCTGTCTGAGGCCGAAGTCTCCCACCAAATGGATATTGTCGAGGCCGCAAACGGAAGCAAGTCACCTGAAGCTGCTAATAAGGAGCAACAGCAAATCAGGAATTCAGCAATAGCTCAAAATTGGGTAAAGCAGAGATTCTCTCTTCCCAGCCCCCCAATTACGGTGCAGGACATATTAGCAATGCACCGGATGGTTACGGAGCATTCCGACACCAAGAACAACATACCGGGATCGTTCAGGACATTTTCCGTGCAGGTGGGCAGCCCGGAAATGGGTGGGGTGCACGTAGGAGCCCCGCACGCAGAATTGCCTACAATCATGGAAGATTACATTGCCTTCATTAACTCCAAAGAAATCGTAGAAGGAGAGCACCCGGTAACGCGAGCGCTGCTCGCGCATTTTTTCTTGGTTACTATTCACCCTTTTGGGGATGGAAATGGGCGTGTTTCGAGGCTG